>Ga0265293_10011487_pt1 | contig 12033 bp, 11 predicted proteins | sample Munlanlewell138R_FD_192505 | JGI IMG/M metagenome (GOLD analysis project Ga0265293, IMG submission 192505) | Leachate microbial communities from a municipal landfill in Southern Ontario, Canada - Leachate well 138R | ecosystem: Engineered > Solid waste > Landfill > Unclassified | place: Canada... | reverse complement strand
TATCATATCAGTAGTTTCTTTTGCTGCATTTGCAGATCTAGCCGCTAGATTTCTGACTTCTTCCGCAACCACAGCAAAGCCTTTGCCATGCTGGCCCGCCCTTGCTGCTTCTACTGCTGCATTTAATGCAAGTATATTAGTTTGAAAAGCTATTTCGTCAATAACCTTGATGATCTTAGAAATATTAGCTGAGGAGACATTGATTTCTTCCATGGCTTTTAACATTTCTTGCATCTGGCCATTGCCCTTCTCAGCGTTTGCCTTGGCTGTTTCAGCTAGCTCATTAGCTTGATTAGCATTAGCTGCATTTTGTTCAGTTTGGGTGGATATTTCCTCCAAGGAGGCGGTCAGTTCTTCAATAGAGCTGGCTTGCTCAGCAGCACCTTGAGAAAGGGCCATACTGGAATCCGATACCTGCCGTGCCCCCGAAGCAACCTGATCAGCAGCGGAGACAACATTGGATAAAACTTCATTATTTTTCTCCACTATTTCCCTAAGCTTTAAGCCAAGAAGATCCTTATCAGATTTCACATCAACGTTTATAGTAAAATCTCCATCCGCAATTTTTTCCGCCACCAAAGCTTGACCCCTGATATTATCTATCATTTTACTGAAAGACAAAGCAAGACTTCCAATTTCATCCTTGGAATCTGATTGAACATTAACATTGATATCACCTAGGGCCAACTTGTCTGCTGCATCTACCATCTCATTAACCGGTTTACTTATAATTCGAGAAATAAATATACCAAGAAGTATAGCAATTAGCACACCGGCCACTACTACGATAATCATAATTAAAGTTATGTTTTTGACTAAAGCTTGGTTTTCATCAGCCCTATCTTTGGCACCTTCGCTATTATAATTACCAAACTTCTCAAAACTGATTCTGACATTATCACCTACGGGCCCCATATCACCAAAAATAATTTCCTCTGCTTCTTCGAGCCGCCCTGACTGTATAAATCTGACATAATCTTTTGTCAGCCCTTTGTACTTATCCCAAAAAGGTGTCATTTCATCAAAGAGGGCCTGATCAGCATCTGCAACTATACCCTCATCATATAGTTGCAAAAACCTATCAACATCCGCTGTATAGTTCTCAACATTGCCAATTAACTTTGGAATTTCAGTTATATCCTCAGTCGCCAGCATCCTCATGTTATTAAATCTTATCCTTTGAAAAAATTCGGCTGCTTTCCCGGAATACTCTACTCCCATTAGATTTTCCTCATAAAGCAACACATCAGCTTCCGCAATTCTGTTAAGACTTACAAGACCTACCCCACCTATTACCCCGGCAATTACTGCTACTATTAAAAAACCGAGAATTAGCTTCGCAGCAATTTTCATATTATAAAACCACTTCATCTTTTAAACCCCCTTTAAAATATTTTATAAGGCTGAATTTAAATCTTCCATCTCATCCTCGGTTAGTAACTTTTCACAGTCGAGGATTAATTTCACATCATTCCCAACCTTACCAATGTTCTTAATATACCTATTGCTAAAACCTTTGCTAACTCCCGGCGGCTCTACAATACCTTCTTCCGGTATGGTCAACACTTCCGCGACAGTATCTACAATTAAACCGATAGATACATCTTTTACATCAATTACAATAACACAGGTTCTATCGTTATACTCTTTTTCTTCCTTTTTAAAGCGCAACCTTACATCCATCACCGGGATAATCTTGCCCCTTAGGTTGATAATCCCCTTTACATATTCGGGAAGCTCAGGTATTTCCGTAATTTCTTGAATCCCAATAATTTCGGTAACATATTTTATTTCTATGCCATAACTCTCTTTGCCTAGAGAAAAAGTTAAATACCTGCCTTTTTGTGTGTCCTCCTCCACTTCCATAATGTTTTCCTTTAACTCTGCCATCATCTCATCTCCTTTCTGCTTTAATGTTATACAAATAGTGCTAAGCCCTAAAAAAGAAGCCAAAAACAGTACCCGTAAATTTACAAATTAAACAAACCTCCGGCATCCAAAATCAAACTGATGCTTCCATCTCCCAACAAGGTACAGCCAGCCAAACCTTTCACTGTTTTCAACTGGCGGATATAGTCGGGTAATGTTTTTACTACCACTTGTTGTTGCCCTAATAATTCATCCGCAAAGACGCAAAGGTTTTTGGTATCCTGCTCTACCATAATGATGATGCCCTCAATAAAATTGGTTATTTTCGTTTCCACATTGTAAAGCTCATGTAACCGCAAAATGGGGTAACATTCCCCTCTAACCATAATCATTTCATTGCCCTGAGGATCGGTAATAATATCATTTTCCTCGGGCCTGAAGGATTCTTTGATAGAGGCTGTAGGTATGGTATAACGAGATTTGCCCACTTTGATATTCATGCCATCTATAATTGCCAGGGTAAGGGGAATTTTTAAGGTAATTGTGGTCCCCCCATCTTGAACACTATCTACGGAAACAGAGCCGCCGATGGTCTCAATATTTTTACTGACCACATCCATCCCTACACCGCGGCCGGAAAATTCTGAAACGCTTTCCTTGGTTGAAAAGCCCGGGAGCAAAATTAAATTAAAAACTTCCCCGTCTGACATATCCTCCTCGGATCTGTAAAGCAAATCATTTTCCTTAGCTCTTTTTAAAATGCCGTCCCTATCTAAACCCTTGCCATCATCCTTGATAATAATCAACACATCGCTGCCGGCATTTTTAGCCTCTATGGTGATGGTGCCGGATTTAGGTTTACCCTTTGCCAACCTATCTTCAGTAGGCTCTATGCCATGATCAAGGGCGTTTCGAACCAAATGCATGAGAGGGTCGGAAATATGTTCGATGATATTCTTATCTACCTCTGTTTCTTCACCTATAATTTCAAGCTTGACTTCCTTATCCAGCTTTTTACACATGTCCCTTGTAATCCGGTGCATTTTGTGGAAGGTGGCAGACAAGGGCACCATACGGATAGACATTACCATATCCTGCATTTCACTGGTAATTTTGTTTAACTGCCGAGCAGCCTTTTGGAAGTTATCAAGCTCCAAGCCCCTGAGATCCGGATTTTGCACTACCATTGCTTCTGCGATTACCATTTCCCCTACCAAATCCATCAAGGTATCTAACTTAGAAACGCTTACACTGATAATACTTTGATTAAGGGATTTTGAGTGGGCTTCCAGGTCCTGCTCTCTTTCAATCATCTTGATTTCTGGGGATTGGGTCTCCCTTAATTTAGCTTGCTGATTCTTTTCAAATTCAATTAACTCCTCTGCCCCTACTAACTCCTCCAGTTCCAGGTGCTTTAGAAAAATAGTGTCCATCAAAATTTCCCTGATAATCTCTAAGGAATACTCCGTACTAAAAAAAACTTTAAAACCATCCACCCTAATGATTTCTTCGGTACTATCGTCTTCTACAATATTGGAAGGAAAATAATGAAGATTACTTACCAAATCTTTCAAATTATGTAGCACCGTAAAAGCCCTTACATTCTCCATCTGACAACCTTCCTCAAAGTAAACCACCGCTTTAAACATCTTTTTAGCCGGGATAGGTGCAAAGCTATCCGAGCCGATATAATATTGCTGTTGTTTAATGGTCTCGGCTTTTTCGTTGTTCTTGCAGCTTTGATCGGAAATTTGATTAATTTTTTTCAGATCCCCCAGAAATACTTTAATTTTCTCGATCAATAGGCAAGAATCGGCTGTCGCTTCCCTGCCGTTTTCAATTTCAACAAGTTCTGTTTGTATAAAATCTGCGCCTTCCAAAATAAGATCAGTCAACTCGGTAAAGTCAATTTTTTGGGGCTTGTTTTCTCTGATAAAGTAAAAAAGATCTTCCATGGAATGGGCAAGGGATGCGATGCTGTTAAACAGCATCATCGCGGAAGACCCTTTAATAGTATGCATTATTCGAAAGACCTCATTGATATTGTGCTCAGTGTAGGAACTAATTTTTTCGCTGTTGATTATTACCTGCTCCAACTGCTCCAATAATTGGGCGGTTTCAAAAATAAACATTTCTAACATGGGTTCATGGGATAACTTTGACAATTAAGACACCTCACAGGTCAATTTTCCAACCACGCCGACAACAATTTCTGCTAGATCGAATTTAGTACTTTTAAAACATGCTCCTCGGAAAAAGGTTTAACAATAAAACTCTTAGCGCCGTACATAATGGCCTCCCTTACAAAACCCTCCTGCCCCATTGCCGAAACAATGATAACCTTCGCATTATTGTCAATCTTCTTAATTTCTTTCAGGGCTGTTAACCCGTCCATTTCCGGCATTGTAATGTCCAAAGTTACCACATCGGGGTTAAGCTCCCTATAACGCATAATCCCCACTTTCCCGTTCTCTGCCTCCCCGATAACTTGGTGTCCGTTCTTTTCCAGGATGTTTTTCAGGGATAATCTCATAAAAGCCGCATCGTCAACAATCAGTACTTTTTTCATAACTACCATACCTCCCCGCAACTAGCTCATTTTAGCTAACATTTGTCCAACACTTTCTTTATCGTAGCCAACATGCATTCTTTTACAGAAAATTTATAGTCGCCCATTTTCCATCTCAAAATTATTGTTTTAGTGAGGCCCAAAACAATATCCGCCAGCTCTTGGGCGGAAAAGTAGTCTTTTATTTCCCCGGCATTTTGACCCCTTTCAATCAGCTCGACCATAAAAGCGGAGCGTCCCTCTATGATTTTTCTCATTGAATCTTTTGTGTGTTCGTAATGCATTAGGGTCTCGTAGTTTAAAACAATGGCTGCTAAACTGGGATAGTTTTCATAAAGTTCTATAAAGGATTCAACCGATCCCAATATTTTTTCTTTGTAAGATATATTTCGCTTAAGCATTGTATTGAAAATCATGGTATCAAACCTGCCAAAGTATGCCACGACAGCTACTAAAACCTCATCAATGCTTTTAAAATGCTTATATAAAAGGGATTCCGATATCCCCTGTTTGGCGGCAATTTCTTTTGTAGATAAACCTTGAACGCCATTTTCGCTGATGATATCTATAGCAGCCAAAATCATGCTGTCTTTTCTGCTTACAAAATCTTTTTTCATAACAACCTCCAGTGGTGAGTGAATTTTAACTCACCCCCATATTTGCCATTATACAGGTCTTATTTTTCCTTGTCAATATATGTTGAAAAAAATAATATATTATCATATCATTAACATTTTATAATATATTATGTCGAAATTATTAATAGCGATGCACTGGGCTGCTTTTCTCGCGCGGATAATGATGAAGAAGCAATGTATACGACCAAAGGCACTAACCGAAAATAATAATATTAATTTTTCTCATGGGCTGCAGTCATCCCTAAAGGAAAAACTTGGGGTAACTGACAGGTATAGGGGCTAGTGGTATAACAAGTATATATTTGTCCCAGAAAAATCATACCGGAACATGTTGCATCAGCGGCAGGATATAATGCACTAAAAAAACCTGCCCTAGGGCAGGTTTTTTTGCTCAACTACTAACTGTGAAACAGCAGCAACCGTTTCCGGTGCAGATTTTGTTACATCATGCCGCCCATGCCGCCCATGCCACCCATGCCGCCCATGGCTGCCATTGGATCTTCTTTTTCTGGGATATCGGCAATCAAAACTTCCGTGGTAAGCATCATAGCTGCAATGCTGGCGGCGTTTTGCAAAGCGGATCTGGTCACTTTTGCCGGATCCACGATACCGGCAGCTATCATGTCCACATATTCATTGGTCAGCACATTATAACCTATACCAACCCCTGCTTCTTTAACCTTTTCAGCCACTACAGAACCCTCTGCTCCGCCATTGAAAGCAATTTGGCGAACAGGCTCTTCTAAGGCGCGTTTCACGATGTTGACACCTGTTTTTTCGTCACCATCTACATCTATGGCCTCGATTGCGGGAATTACATCAATTAAGGCTGCTCCGCCACCGGAAACTATTCCTTCTTCTACTGCCGCTCTGGTAGCCGCCAAGGCATCCTCAATACGTAATTTTTTCTCTTTCATTTCTGTTTCGGTGGCAGCACCTACTTGAATAACGGCCACCCCACCGGCCAGCTTGGCTAGACGCTCTTGCAGCTTTTCTTTATCAAACTCAGAGGTGGATTCATCGTATTCTCTCCTGATTTGATTGACCCTTTTTTCGATCTCTTCTTCGCTGCCCTTACCCTCTACAATGACAGTTTCTTCCTTGCCAATGCGAATTTGCCTTGCCTGGCCTAGCATGTCCAAAGTGGTGTTTTCTAACTTTAGGCCAACTTCTTCGGTTATAACCTGACCACCGGTTAAAACAGCTATATCAGCCAGCATGGCTTTGCGGCGATCACCAAAACCGGGAGCTTTAACGGCAACACAGTTAAAGGTGCCGCGAAGTTTATTAAGTACTAAAGTTGCCAATGCTTCTCCTTCTACATCTTCCGCAATCAGTACCAAAGGCTTACCGGCTTGAACAACCTTCTCCAGTACAGGTAAAATTTCATTGATAGAGGCAATTTTTTTGTCTGTCATCAAAATATAGGGATCGGTTAAAACTGCTTCCATTTTATCTGTATCAGTTACCATATAAGCAGAAACATAACCTCTGTCAAACTGCATTCCTTCGGTAAATTCCAAGGTTATACCCATTCCCTGAGATTCCTCTACAGTGATAACTCCATCATTACCAACAGCCTCCATGGCCTCTGCAATCAGCTTACCAATTTCTTCATCATTGGCAGAAATAGATGCAACCTGGGTGATGGCTTCCTTACTTTCTACCGGCTTGCTGATGGATTTAATTTCATCGGTAGCCACGGCCACTGCTTTTTCAATGCCTTTTTTCAAAATGATTGGGTTTGCCCCTGCAGCAACATTTCTTAAACCCTCTCTAACCATGGCTTGGGCCAAGATAGTTGCAGTGGTAGTCCCATCCCCGGCCACATCATTGGTTTTTGTAGCTACTTCTTTTACAAGCTGGGCCCCCATGTTCTCTAAAGGATCTTCTAAATCAATTTCTCTGGCAATGGTAACGCCATCATTGGTAATGGACGGGGAACCAAATTTTTTCTCTAACACCACGTTGCGGCCCTTCGGGCCTAAGGTAATTTTAACCGCTTCCGCTAAAGAATTTACACCCTTTTCCAGGGCATGACGTGCTTCCTCTTTAAATACAATTTGTTTAGCCATTTACTTCCCTCCTAAATACTTTATTTTACTATTGCCAATATATCTCTTTCGCTTAAGATTAAGTATTCTACCCCATCAAATTTCACTTCGGTACCGGCATATTTGGAATAAATAACACGATCACCCACCCCAACCTCAATAGCTATCTTTTCTCCGGTGTCCGACACTCTGCCGGAACCTACCGCCACCACTTCACCCTCCTGGGGTTTTTCTTTTGCCGTATCCGGCAAGACAATACCACTTTTTGTTTTTTCTTCGGATTCAAGCACCTTGATGACCACCCGATCACCTAATGGTTGAATGTTCATTTGAAAACCTCCTTCAATACTTGTTTCTTCTTTTGTTAGCACTCAACCTCAATGAGTGCTAACAATCAATTATAATAATAGGGAGAAACGTCTTGGAAGGCAAGTTTCTATTTTCTCCATTTTAAACGATTACAAGCCGTTTTCCCTTTATTATTCCATTTTACTCTTGTTTTCTGCCCCATTCTTCCTGTGGGGGAAAATTTTAGAACAAAATTAAATCTATTTAGTTTTATTCCCCGGATTTAAAATAAATATACTCGTTTTAAACACCTTTAGGGAAATTACTGTCCCTTATCAGCCTTGCCACATTCCCCCGCCTCGCCCTTCATAATCTGAATCCCGTGGGGCAGAGCAGGCAGAATGGCTTCTAAACATTCCCTGACGGCTTTGGGACTGCCCGGTAGGTTTACAATAAGTGTTTGACCACGGATTGCGGCAATTGCCCTAGATAGCATTCCATGAGGGGTGACCTTTAAGCTGACCCCGCGCATCACCTCACCAATCCCCGGTACTAATTTTTGGGCTACCTTTAGAGTGGCTTCCGGTGTGACATCTCTTGCCGCAAAACCGGTACCCCCAGTAGTAAAAATTAAATCCAAAGCAAGTTGATCACAATATTCCACCAATTTTGTTTCTATTAGCGGCTGCTCATCCGGAATGATTTCATAGGCCATCACTTGGCCATTAATTGCAGCGATTAACTCCTTAATCACTTTCATACTCAAATCTTCCCTTTCTCCGCGGAATCCCTTGTCACTTGCTGTAATAATACCAACTTTAATCATTTAAAAACACCTGAATCCAGTCCTGCTTTGCAACTATTTTTCCCATAATTTTTCACCTTCCCGTTTGAATTCGCCGCTTTTACCGCCGCTTTTTCGGACAAGACGAATATCGGTAATTTGCATCTCTTTGTCGGCAGCCTTGCACATATCAAAAATAGTTAAAAGTGCGACGCTGACTGCAGTCAAAGCCTCCATTTCAACACCTGTTTTACCTGTGGTACGGACCGAAGCCTCCACCTCTACACAGCCGGCTTCCGGGTCAAAGCGAAAATCTATTTTACTGCCGGTCAGCATAAGAGGGTGGCAAAGAGGTATCAACTCCGCGGTTTTTTTTGTAGCCATTATACCCGCAACCCTGGCAACTGCTAAAACATCACCTTTTGGTACATTGTTTTGTTGAATCAACTCCAATGTAGAAGCTGCCATGATTATTTTCCCCCTAGCTACGGCCTCCCTTGCGGTATCTGCCTTACCGCCTACGTCAACCATTAAGGCTTGCCCTTTGTCATCCACATGTGTCAATTGCCCCATCAATTTAACCTCCAATCTGTGACATAATTCTTGACTGACCCCAGGCATCCTTATTCATGGAATGCTCACGGGGTTTATTAACAATAGCCTGATAAAAAACAGCTTTTAACTCCTCCTGACCTCCACCCTGCCGCAAAATTTCTTTTAAATCATACTCAAGGTTTTTATGTAAACAGGGCCTTAATTTGCCATCAGCCGTCAAACGGATACGGTTGCATTGATGACAAAAATGGTTGCTTAATGCCCCGATAAAACCCAAGGTGCCTAAGGCTCCCGGTATATGAAAACAATCGGCAGGACCGTTGCCCGCAATGCTAGCAGCCTCTAAAGCATATTCAGCGGCAATAACTTTTTTTATCTGACCGATGGAAATAGATTCCCCCTCCTGTACTCCATCACTTTCTCCGATGGGCATCAGCTCTATAAACCTAATATGCAACGGTTTATCCAGGGTGAGCCTGGCAAAGTCCAGCCACTCATCCTCGTTAAAACCTTTCATTGCTACCACATTTATTTTGACTGGTTCTAATTTATATTCAAAAGCGGCTTCAATGCCTGCCAACACCTGCTTTAAATCTCCAACCCTTGTAATATAACGGTAACGATCTGCTTTTAAAGTATCCAAGCTGATATTAACCCGATCCAGCCCGGCCTCCTTTAGCTTCTGAGCTTGGGCGGCCAGTAAAACACCATTAGTGGTCATAGTAATATTTTTAACTCCCTCCAGCCCGGACATCTCTGCGATTAGATCGGTTAAACCTTTCCTGACCAAGGGTTCTCCTCCGGTTAGCCTGAATTTACTAAAACCTGCAGCCACAGCTACTTTTACCAACTGGAAAATCTCCTCTAAAGTTAAAACATCTTCATGGGTTTTTAAATCCACCCCCCCTGCAGGCATGCAATACCTACAACGGAGATTGCAACGATCGGTAACAGAGATACGCAAGTAATCAATTTTTCTTTGAAATAAGTCCTCCATTAATCTTCCTCCCTTTCCCACTGCGAAATGACTGCAAAGGTTCAGTATTAATATTTTACCTTTTTCTTAAAAATTCCTTTATTTTTGTTCGTGCTAAATCAGCTTCCAGCTCATCCAAATCTATAATTTGCACATCTGTTCTAGCTCTAATTTGATCTAAAAAGGGGTTGGGCTTCTTTTTTAAAACACCCAGAACGGGAATGTCTTTATCTAAGGTTTGCCGGACTATATCCGTAAACCCCGGAATATTCGCTTCTATTACACCTAGTTCATCCATTAAAATTAAGTTTTTATCCTTCCAGGCATTTGTTAAAGAAAAAACCCCAACCTTGAGAAAAATCTCATAATCAACTCTACTGTCTTGACCTTTTAAAATAAAAAAGTCGCTATGGTTATGAAGTTTGTCAATTTGCAAGTTAGGCAGGTATGGCTCTTTTGAGAAATCTACTAAACGAAAACCGTAGGTTTCCTTTTTTGTTAACACCCTCTGAACAAAAAAACCGCCTGCCCTGAATTCAAAAGGTCTAATTGCTTCTTTCAAAATTGTGGATTTCCCTGTTCTAATTTTTCCTGTCAGAAACAAATTGTTTGGCAAAACAAAAACTCCTTTAATTTAGAAAGCAGCGCAATACAACTACCTGCCTTCCCATCATTCTTTCATATGTAAAGGCGGGCCGCACTAGCCCACCGGTGGCAGAGACCGCCTCTACTGCTAATTTCTTAGAGAATTTTGTAATAGCACCTCTACCTCGGAATCACTTATCTCATAACGATAGAACAAAGAATAAAATTCCTTAATATCAGCTTGAAGATCACTTTTGATTACATCAGGATACAGTAAAGATGACAGCCATTGAACTCCGATAAAACGAACCACAGAAGGAGGGCGGTTAATCCAATCATAGGGATCCCCGGGTATTTCATAAACCTCTTTGTTCTTTACAGCTCTTACTTCCGACCAGCCCTTTTCTTTTAAGATGCTGTTGTATACGGAATGGCTTTTATCCCCATCAGTACTAATAATAATAACTTCAGGGTCCCATTTTAAAATTTGTTCCAAAGAAACCTGCATCCTGCGAATGCCCGCCGTTTCAGGTACCGCCACATTTTTTGCACCGGAAATATCGAAAGCCTCCGAATTAACTGTTCCGCTAATTTCCGTTTCTAAACCTTCTACACCTTGTCCATAATAGACAGCCACCTTTTCGGTATCAGCCAGGGATTGTAAATTGGAGGTAATGGCTTCTAAAGTTTTATCACAGTAAGCAGCTAGTTTTTCTGCCCTGTCCGCCTCCCCCATCACTTCCCCCAAAAAGCGATATGCCGCACCTGTCTTTTGTAGACTTCCATCCACCATTAAGACCGGGATACCCAGTTGGGTTTGAATTTCATTCGCTTCGCTTATATAGCCCTCGGATACATCCCCCACACTGATAATCAGATCAGGGGCGGCCTTTAGCAATTCTTCATTATTACCGGTATAGCTTGTTCCTTTCCATCTGCCTAGATCCGGCAAGTTTTGATACTGCAAAGCAATAAATGGCTTTTCGTTCTCCCTCAACTCACTGTTCCAACCTGCAAGCTTTTCGGGAGCCAAGGTATAAATAAGGGCGCTGCCCGTAGAAGATGTGGAAAAAACCTTTTTAACTTCTACAGGTATCTCAACCTCGCGGCCGGACATATCCTTCAAGACCCTAGTTGTTGCTTTTGGCTCCTGTAGTTGTTGGCTGTTGTTATCCTTTATATTAGCCGCCTGCTGACCGCAACCCACTAACAGGATAAAAGCAAGTGAAATACTAATTAAAACCCTTAAGGATTTCTTTTTCATTTACATGACCTCCTAAAATTAACAAGCTAAAAAGGGAATACAAATTCTTTTTTCTTCCCCGCTTTTAACTAAAGCATTGGTTATTTCTACTTCAATGTCGTAAATAGCTTTTAAATTTTCTTCAGTAATGACTTCAGCCGCTGAACCAGCACATAAAACACGGCCGTTTTTTAGCATAATCACTTTAGAATTGCAATAAATGGCGTGATCAGGTGAATGTGTTGACATAATAATGCTTAAGCCTTGATTAGCCAGTTTTTTAACATGGCTGAGCAACCTAATTTGATTGCCGTAATCAAGGCTGGAAGTGGGCTCATCCATTACCAGGATTTGGGGCTTTTGAGCCAAAGCCCTAGCAATCAAAACTAATTGCCTTTCGCCTCCACTAATTTCGGTGTAATTTTTATTTTCAAGATGTAAAATATTAACCATCGCCATTGCCTCCCTGGCA
>Ga0265293_10011486_pt1 | contig 12034 bp, 11 predicted proteins | sample Munlanlewell138R_FD_192505 | JGI IMG/M metagenome (GOLD analysis project Ga0265293, IMG submission 192505) | Leachate microbial communities from a municipal landfill in Southern Ontario, Canada - Leachate well 138R | ecosystem: Engineered > Solid waste > Landfill > Unclassified | place: Canada... | reverse complement strand
ACTTGGTTCTTGCCCTCTTGGGATTCAAGATGTGGCACAAGGAGTATTTAAAAAAAGATTAATAGTTTAATTTATATAAAATGTTAGAAATAAAAGATTTACATGCCTCTGTTGGAAGTCGTGAAATTTTAAAGGGGATTGATATCTTAGTAAAGGCGGGAGAGACCCATGCTATTATGGGCCCCAACGGTTCGGGTAAAAGTACACTCTCTTCGGTACTGGCAGGTAGAGATACTTTTGAGGTTACCGCCGGCAGTGTCAATTTTAAAGGGATAGATCTGTTGGAGTTGGAGCCCGAAGAGCGGGCACGCGAGGGACTTTTTCTTGGTTTTCAATACCCTGTAGAGATTCCCGGAGTGAGCAATGTCAATTTTATGAAGAGTGCAATAAATGAGCAACGGAAGTTTAAAGGGTTGGCTCCAATAAATGCTGCCGAATTTCTAAAGCTTATGAGGGAGAAGATGGCTATTGTAGAGATGGACAACTCTTTTTCGGGGAGGGGGGTAAATGTTGGTTTTTCGGGAGGCGAAAAGAAGAGGAATGAGATTTTTCAGATGGCTATGTTAGACCCCCAATTGGCAATTCTTGATGAGACCGACAGCGGGCTCGATATAGATGCTTTAAGGATAGTTGCAAATGGGGTAAACAAGCTTAAAAGAGCCGATAACGCTTTTATTGTCATAACCCATTATCAGAGGCTGTTGGACTATATTGTTCCCGATGTGGTACATGTTCTATACGACGGTAAAATTATTAAGAGTGCAGGTAAAGAGCTCGCCATAGAGGTTGAAGAGAGAGGTTATGATTGGTTAATAAATAGTTGATTATGTCTAAGATAGAGTATAAATACACGCCGGTTTTACCCGACGAGTTTCGTTGTAAGGTTCCCTTACCGGGTATATTTCAGGCTGTTGTCCATAATGGAGAACTCTCTAAAGAGAGGCACAAAAGTAATGGAGTGACACTCTCTCCCTATAGCGGTAATATGGGATATAGGATTGACTCTATGCCCAATACAATATCGGAGGATATTATCCAAGTTATAAGTTTTAGAGATGCTTCAGATACTTCAGATTTAGAGTACTCCAATAAAATTGTAGTAGGTGAAGGGGGGGAGCTGTCGCTGCTGCTCTGTAGCCACACACTCTCTTTAGATAGCTTCAACACCTCTGAAAGAATTGAAATTGAGGTGGGAGAGGGGGCTGTGGCAGATATGGTGGTTATGCAAAATGAGCACAACAACTCCAATCACCACTTCTTATTTGATGCCAATATTGCCGCTTCGGGTTTTCTTAGAATTAATGTTGTCACTCTCCATGGAGCACAGTTAGACAACAATTTTAAAATTGCCCTTAAAGGCGAAGAGAGCCGGTGCGACCTTAATGGGGTCTATTTGGCAGATGGTAGCCAAAAGATCAACAACAATATTACAATATCGCATTTGGTACCAAATTGCTTAAGCAATCAGCTCTTTAAAGGAATATTGGACGATTCGGCGGTAGCCTCCTTTACCGGTAGAATTGTTGTGGCAAAGGATGCACAGAAGACAGAGGCGTTCCAAGCAAACCACAATCTGCTTCTCTCATCTTCTGCAAAGGTTTATGCCCAACCCCAATTGGAGATCTATGCCGACGATGTGAAGTGTTCCCACGGTGCCACAAGTGGTAGATTAGACGAAGAGGCTCTCTTCTATATGCGCTCTCGCGGAATAGGGTACGACGAAGCTAAACTACAGCAGCAGCTTGCTTTTGCAAACGATGTGCTGCAGAAGATTCCCAATGAACGACAACGCGAAAGATTGCGTAATTTGGTGGAGTCGCGATTGAGAGGAGAGTTTGGAAAGTGCGACAACTGTAGTATGATGAATTGTTGTTAAGTTAGTGAGTTCTAATTGAGTCTTTATTTTAAACCTGTAAGATTATGAAAAGAGTTGCTTTGAGGTCACTTTTGGCAGGCCTCTTTATGTTGCCACTATTTCTCTATGGACAACCCTCTAAAATGGTTGGCAGATGGTTTACATTCGACGATGTAGATGGGAGTAAAAAATCGGTGGTAGAGATTACCAAAAAATCAAATGGTATTTATGAAGGAACAATAGTAGAGATCCTTACAGGAAATACCAATAAAAGATGTGTAGATTGCAGCGGAGAGGATAAAGATAAACCTATTTTGGGCCTTAAGATTATAAAAAACCTTAAGGAGAGCGGTAAGAAACTCTCTGGTGGAACTATCTTGGATCCCAATAATGGGAAGGTTTACAATTGTACAATTTCATTGGAGGAGGGGAACAACAATCAGATAAAATTGAGGGGCTCTTTAGATAAATTTGGTCTCTTGGGCAGAAATCAAACTTGAATTAGGGTGGATAAGTAAGGCACCCATTGGAATAGATAGAAATGGTAATAAAATTGTGAAGAACTTAAAGTGAGTAACATCTATTTTATTGCTATTTGCTCTATTTTTGTTTTATATGGAGGGATCTCCCCTTCTATTTCTGATTTATTTGACCTATGAAAATTTACTCTCATAAAGAGGCGCTTGAGGCTGCCCTTCACTATTTCGACGGCGACGAATTGGCCGCTTCGGTATGGATAAACAAGTATGCTATGAAGGATTCGTTTGGAAATCTATACGAATCTACTCCCGATCATATGCATCGTAGATTGGCTGCCGAATTTGCGCGGATAGAGGCTAAATACCCCAATCCAATAGCTGAGGAGGAGATTTACCAACTCCTAAAAGATTTTAAATATATAATTCCCCAAGGGGGTCCAATGACCGGGATTGGAAACAATAACCAAATTGCTTCGCTCTCCAACTGTTTTGTGATTGGTACCAAAACTCCTGCCGACTCCTATGGAGGAATTATGAAGATCGACGAGGAGCAGGTGCAACTTATGAAACGAAGGGGTGGGGTGGGACACGATCTCTCTCATATTAGACCGGCGGGTAGCCCTGTGCTCAATAGCGCATTAACCTCTACCGGGGTTGTTCCATTTATGGAACGCTACTCAAACTCTACCCGAGAGGTGGCACAGGATGGGAGGCGGGGTGCGCTAATGCTCTCTATATCAATTAGGCATCCCGATGCAGAGAAATTTATAGATGCCAAGTTGGAGCAGGGGAAGGTTACCGGTGCCAATGTTTCGGTAAAGTTGGACAATCAGTTTATGGAGTGTGTAATTAGTGGAGAGCCTTACCGCCAGCAATACCCCGTAGATAGCAACAACCCATCTGTGGTAAAGGAGATAGATGCCTCTGCCCTGTGGGAGAAGATTATTCATAACGCCTGGCTTTCGGCCGAACCGGGGGTGCTCTTTTGGGACACTGTTATTGAGGAGTCGATTCCCGACTGCTATGCCCACTTGGGTTACCGTACTGTGAGTACCAATCCTTGTGGTGAAATTCCACTCTGCCCATACGACTCCTGCCGCCTGATAGCTATAAATCTCGTCTCTTATGTAGAGGATCCTTTTACCCCAAAGGCCAAATTTAACTTCACTCTCTTTAAGGAGCATGTTGCTATTGCTATGAGATTAAACGACGATCTCATTGACTTGGAGATGGAGAAGATAGAAGCAATAATTGCTAAAATTGATAGCGACCCCGAAGATATAGAGGTTAAAAGGACCGAATTGGAGCTGTGGCAGAAGATTAGAGAGAAGAGTTTGGGAGGGAGAAGGACCGGTTTGGGAATTACTGCCGAAGGGGATATGTTGGCCGCTATGGGATTGCAATATGGTACAGAAGAGGCTATTGAGTTTGCTGTAGAGGTTCAAAAGATGTTGGCAATTGAAGCGTACCGCTCTTCGGTAACTATGGCCCGGGAGCGTGGCCCCTTTCCAATCTACGACTCCGGTAGAGAGGAGAAGAACCCTATGATATTGAGAATAAAAGAGGCCGACCAAAAACTCTATCAAGAGATGGTTGAGGTTGGAAGAAGAAATATCTCTATGCTCACAATTGCCCCCACCGGTACCACCTCTATTATGACTCAAACCACTTCTGGTATAGAGCCTCTCTTTCTCCCATTTTATAAGAGACGCAGAAAGGTGAACCCCAACGATAAAAATGTAGTGGTTACATTTACAGATGAGGTTGGAGATGCTTGGGAGGAGTACTTTGTGCTTCACCACCACCTTTTGACCTGGTGCAAAAACAATGGCCATACAATAGAGAGTGTTAAGAAGATGGATTTGGAACAGCTCTCGCAGTTGGTGGCAGAGTCGCCCTATCACAAAGCAACCTCTAAAGATGTAGATTGGCCCTCTAAGGTAAAGATGCAGGGAGAGATGCAAAAGTGGGTAGACCACTCTATAAGTGTAACTGTAAATCTTCCAAACGAAATTACCGAAGAGATGGTTGCAGAGGTGTATAAGAGCGCTTGGAAGTATGGGTGTAAAGGGGTTACTGTCTATAGGGAAGGTTCCCGTGCCGGTGTGTTGCTCTCTGCTACACCCGAAAGTTCTACCCCTACCCCAATTAAGAAGAAAGTTAGACCCAAATCGCTCGAGGCTCAAATTATCCGTTTTAAGAATGGGAAGGAGCAGTGGATTGCATTTGTAGGAATTTTAAACGGCGATCCCTACGAAATTTTTACCGGACTTATTGAAGAGGATGTTAGGGTGCTCCCCAACTCAATAGAGGAGGGTTATATTGTTAAGGAGAAGGATAGAGAGGGCAATAGCAGATATGATTTTCAATATATAGACAAGTATGGCTATACCAACACTGTAGGGGGTATTTCGCATATGTTCAACAAGGAGTTTTGGAACTATGCAAAATTGATTTCGGGGGTGTTGCGCAATAGGATGCCCATAACCGATGTGGTAGATCTTGTAAGGGGGTTGCAGTTGGATAGTGAAGCGATCAATACTTGGAAAAATGGAGTTGAACGCGCTCTGAGCAAATATATACCCAATGGAACTAAAGATAGTTCGGGTAGAAGGTGTGAGGAGTGCGGCTCATCTAATCTGCTCTACCAAGAGGGGTGCCTAACTTGTATGAGCTGTGGAAATTCAAAGTGTGGGTAGATGATTCTCTATCCTAAAGCAAAAATTAATTTAGGGCTGAAGGTGACCGGTAAACGCCCCGACCACTTTCACAATATAGAGTCTCTTTTGGTTTCGCTACCCGCTCTAACCGATATCTTAGAGATAGTAGAGAGTAACTCGCTCTCTTTCAATAGTTACGGCATTCCACTTTCTTGTAGGGAGGGCGAAAATTTGTGTGAAAGGGCATTTCACCTTCTGAGGCGAGAGTATGGGATTTCCCCCGTAGAGATTAACCTCTATAAGAGGATCCCCTCTGGGGCCGGTTTGGGTGGGGGCTCTTCAAATGGTGCATCTACTCTAATAGCTTTAAATTGGCTCTTCAAGCTAAATATAGAGGAGCCTTTACTGCTCCAATATGGTGCAGAATTGGGTAGCGATCTCCCATTTTTTATTTTAGAGAATCTCTATGGTAAAAAGGATCACTTCTCTGCTCTTGTTAAGGATAGGGGTGAGAATCCTTCAATTTTTAATCTTCCACTGCTCCAAAAGTATAGGGTGGAACTCTATTATAGCAATATTGCAATCTCTACAGCGGAGGCCTTTTCAAGGGTAACCCCAAAGGAGAGTGCAACTCCTTTGGAACTTCTATTACAAGAGCCTGTTGAGCGGTGGAGAGAGAGTGTAGAGAACCATTTTGAAGAGCCGCTCTTTGCCCAATATCCCAAATTGAGAGAGCTAAAAGAGAGACTCTACAGAGAGGGGGCGCACTTTGTATTGATGAGTGGTACCGGCCCAACACTATTTGCTCTCTTTCCAAGAGAGGGTAAAGGGGAGTAGTGCAGAGAGAAGACCAATTGTTGCAATGGCTATAAAAGAGAGAAGCAGATCGCTTACCTTTACCACCACAGGGTAGCTCTCTACTACAAAATTGCCCGGCATCTTAATAATACCCCACTGTTGCTGAATAAGAGAGAGAATCAATCCCAATAGGATACCAGTAGTGGCTCCAATAAGAGAGAGCATCCACCCCTGAGTGAAGAATATCCCCTTTATTAAACTCTCTCTGCTCCCTAAAGCCTTTAGGAGGTAGCTATCTTCACTCTTTTCAATAATAAGCATAGAGAGCGACCCAAAGAGATTAAAAGAGACAATTACAATAACAAAGAGTAGAATAATATAGATTGAGAGCCTCTCTGCCCGTAACATTTTATAGAGTGTTGGATTTTGCTCAAAACGATTCTGTACAATATACTCCTCTCCTAAAAGTGCTTTAATCTCCCTCTCTACCCTTTTGATATCGCTACCCTCTTTTAGGGTAATCTCTATATGGGAGAGTTCGCTCTCATACTCCATAAGATTTTGAGCTGTCTCTATGGGAAGAAAGAGATATTTGTCGTCAAATTCGTTATCTACAGAGAGTAGCCCGCCGGGAAAAAGTTTCTCTACATTTAACGAATTTAGGGGATTTACCAATGAAATGGAGCGGTTTCGAGAGGGGTAGTAGAGATAGAGCGGCTCTAAAAGATGTACCCTAAGCCCTAAATTGTAGGCCAACGACCGTCCTAAAAGAACCTGCGGAAGTTCTCCAAAGTGCAGCGAGAACTCTCCCTCTGTAATATGCTCTTTAAGAGAGCTATGTGCTTCAAAAGTGGAATCTACCCCCTTCATGGTGGCTACCCTGCTTTCGTTGCCATACCTAATAAAGATATTCTCTTCTATAACTCTATAGAGATGTAGGATTGAAGGGTTTTCTGTTAGTGCTAAAATTTGGGGAGCTTCGCTATCAAAATATTTACCGGTGGCGGGCATCACTTTTAGATCGCTCTCGTGTGTGGAGTAGGCGCTCTCTATCAACCCTTCGAAGCCGTTGTAAATTGAGAGTATAATTATTAGTGCGGCACTCCCTATTGCTATACCAACCGCACTGATAATTGAGATTATATTGATAACATTGTGCGACTTCTTGGCAAAGAGGTAGCGACCCGCTATAAAGGGAACGATTCTCACTTTAGGAGTTTATCTATCTTCTCTATGTAGTCTAAGGAGTCGTCTAAATGGAAGAGCAGCTGGGGCACTATCCTCAACTGTTTAGATACCCGCCTCCCCAATTCGCCTCTGATAGATTTTGAACTCTCCTCTATTAGTTTGAATACCTCCTCTGCTTTGTTGGAGGGGAAGATACTTAGAAAAACTCTGGCCAAAGAGAGATCGGGGGTGATTTTAACGGAGGTTACCGAAATGAGTGCCCCCTGATAGTTACCAAGAGCTCTCTCTCTAAATATTTCGGAGAGATCTCTCTCTATCTGCCTCGATACTTTTAGCTGTCTGGTTGATTGTTGTTCCATAACTATTCTACTTTAAGTATAAAGTAACTCTTTTTTCCTCTCTGAACCAATAGATACCTGTTGTTTATTAGAGGTGTATGTTGTAGGTCTCCATCTATATCTGTTATCCGCTCTTTATTTATACTTACCCCTCCCGCCTGAATCATCTTTCTACACTCTCCCTTAGATGGGAAGATAGAGCTCTTTACAGCAAGAAGTTCAATTATATTCTCTTTAAGGTGGTCTTTCTTAATGTTATAGAGGGGGACTCCCTTAAAAATTTCCAAAAAGGTGGGTTCGTCTAACTGCTCTAAATCTTTGGAGGTGGAGTTGCCAAAAAGAATTTGAGAAGCTTTTAGAGCGCGCTCATATTCGCTACTGCCGTGAACCATTGTGGTTATCTCTTTTGCCAAGAGCTTCTGTGCCTCTCTCAAATGGGGAGCTTTGCGGTGGCGCTCCATCTGCTCTTCAATTTGTGCTTTTGAGAGAAGGGTAAATATTTTAAGGTACTTTTCTGCCTCTTCATCTGTTACATTTAACCAAAATTGGTAGAAGGCGTAAGGCGATGTGTAACGGGAGTCGAGCCAAATATTGCCCTCTTCGGTTTTGCCAAATTTCCCCCCATCGGCTTTGGTTATAAGAGGGGTAGTTATAGCATAAGCTTCGCCCGACTCTACTCTTCTTATAAGTTCCGTACCGGTAACAATATTGCCCCACTGGTCGCTTCCCCCCATCTGTATTTTGCAGTTGTAATTTTTATAGAGGAAGAGGTAGTCGTACCCCTGTACCAATTGGTAAGAGAATTCGGTAAAGGAGAGCCCCTCTCGACTCTCTCCGCCAATTCTCTTCTTTACAGACTCTTTGCTCATCATATAGTTGACTGTGATGTGTTTACCTATATCTCTAATGAAGGAGAGAAAAGAGTACTCTTTCATCCAGTCGTAGTTGTTGACCAAGATTGCACTATTTGGGGAGCTGGAATCAAAATCTAAAAAGCGCTTTAGCTGCTCTTTGATTGCAAGTTGATTTTTTCTTAATGTCTTTTCGTCAAGAAGGTTGCGTTCCGAAGATTTCATAGAGGGATCCCCTATCATTCCGGTAGCACCCCCAACCAAAGCGATGGGCCTGTGCCCACAATTTTGGAGATGTTTTAACATCATTATGCTTACAAGGTGACCTATATGGAGAGAGTCGGCGGTTGGATCAATCCCTACATAGGCAGAGGTAAGCTCCTTTGCCAACTGCTCTTTGGTTCCGGGGGTTATATCGTGAATCATCCCCCTCCATTTTAACTCATCTACAAAATTTATCATTATAATAAGAAGATTTAAAGGCAAAAGTACAGTTTTTTATTTAATTTCGTCTTTTTGAAATTGAGCCTATAGCAACTTTCAACACTATAGTATGAGATTTTTGGTAAGAGTATATTCTCTTTTTTTTACCCTTTTTCTTCTCTTTGTTGTAGCTCCACTCTTTGGCTATATAGAGAGAGCCTCCGAAAGCGATACCCTTTTTCAACACCTTGTTGGATTGGAGGGGGTGGTGAAGATAGAGAGGTTAAAGAGCAGCCATTGGCAAGAGAAGTACCAACTTACGGTAGAGCAACCGGTAGATTGGAACAATCCCAACGGTAAGAAATTTAACCAGCGGATATTCTTAATGAATGTTGCTTTTGATAGACCCACCACTTTGGTAACCGAGGGGTATGGAGCGGCTTATGTAAAAAATCCCAATTATAAGGAGGAGCTCTCTACACTTTTAAATAGTAATTTGGTGGTTGTAGAGCACCGCTTCTTTTTAGAGTCGACTCCAGATGAGAGGGAGTGGAAGTTTTTGAGTGCAGAAAATAGTGCTAAAGATTTGCATAGGATTAGGGAGATATTGGCACCCCTCTATAGAGAGAGGTGGATTGCAACGGGAATAAGCAAAGGGGGGCAGCAGGCACTAATCTATACTGCCTATTTCCCTCAAGATGTAGATATTACTGTTCCCTATGTGGCACCACTCTGCAAAGGGCGCTCCGATGGAAGGCATGAGCCTTTTTTAGAGCAGGTGGGAACTCCCCAGGAGCGGGCTACACTCGCCGCTTTCCAAAAGAGGGTACTACAAAAAAGAGGAGAACTTGCGCCAAAGTTCGATTCGCTCTGCAGAGCTAAAAAGTACACCTTTGCACTCCCCTTAGAAGAGATTTACGACTATTCGGTTTTGGAGTTCCCTTTTGCATTCTGGCAGTGGGGGAGCGATATTGGTAAAGTGCCCAATGGGGATGCCTCTATAGATGAAATTTTTAAATATTGGATGACTATTAGTTCCCCCGACTACTTTGTAGAGGAGAGCTCTTACACCCCCTTCTTTGTGCAGGCATATAAAGAGTTGGGATATTATGGATACGACACTAAACCCTTTAAGGGGTTGCTTAAAATTAAAAATAGTAGGGGCTATCTCTCTACTCTCTTTGTTCCCAAAGAGGTAAGGGGGAAGTTTAACAAAGGGCTCTATAAAAAATTGAAGAGATTTGTCTCTACCACCAACAACAAGATGCTCTTTATTTATGGAGAGTATGACCCTTGGAGTGCTGTAATGGTTAATGAACCATATGGCAAAAATGTTGTTGTGGTAACTGATCCAAAAGGGAGCCACAGAGCTAGAATATCTACTCTACCTGTAGAGATGAGAGAGGAGGCGACAGCTATTTTGGAGGGTTGGCTCAAAAATTAATGTATTGATGATTGAATTTAAAAAAGTTGCTCTTTCAGATAAAGAGTGGATAGATAGAGTATTAAAATTTTCGGATTTCTATGGAGCAGAGTATAATTTTACCAATGCCTTTATTTGGGGAGATATTTTTAACTCAAAGATTGGTAGGTTTAAAGATTTTCTTTTAGCAAGATCAGGCGAGTGGGGCGAGAGACGCTATCTTTTTCCTGCCGGGAAGGGGAATCTTCGTGAGGCAATTGAACTTTTGATGGAAGATGCAATAAGGGAGGAGAGCCCCTTTGAGATGATTGCTTTAAATAGGGAGAGTAGGGAGCAGCTTAAAAAATTATATCCCAATCGGTTTAAGTTTATTCAAACAAGGGAGAGTTTCGACTATATATACCAGGTGCCGAAGATGATTTCGCTTTCGGGTAAAAAACTACAATCGAAGAGAAACCATATCAATTTCTTTACTCAAAATTACAATTGGCAACTCCAAGATCTTACATTCGATAAAATTGACGAGGTAAAAGAGTTTTTACATCTGTGGTGTAAGCAGCATAAATGTACTAAAACAGAAACGCTACATTGGGAGATGTGTGCTGTGAAGAAGGCGCTGGAAAATTATAGAGCCTTGGAGTTGAAAGGACTTATACTAAGGGTTGAAGGAGAGATTATAGGCTTTACAGTAGGAGAAGCTCTAAACTCAAATAGTTTTGTGGTGCATGTAGAGAAGGTGTTGAATGATTTTAAAGGGGGGTATCAATTTATAAATAGAGAGTTCCTCAAATGGCACGCATCTCAATTTGAATATGTAAATAGAGAAGACGATATTGGCGACGAAGGGCTTAGAAGGGCAAAGGAGTCTTACTACCCTATTTTTATGGTAGAAAAATATAGAGCTCTTCTTTTTTAACTATCTTTATAGAGAATTGAATCTTTTGAGAGTTGGAATCTGAACCTCCTAATTTGGTCTATTTTTATCTTTTGTGGGGTGCACTCTTGTGCATAGCAACAGTTATTTATCTTCTTCTCTCTGCACTTTCGTATGCAGTGAGCTCTTTAGAGGGTGTAGATGAGGAGGGGTGTAGTTCCTATAAGGAGAGCGATATAAAGGGGGCACTGCTTATCTTCTCGCTCTTTGTGAAGCTGGGAGTGCTCTTTGCTCTCTTTAAATTGGGAGCAGCGCCCATACTCTCTGTAGCTGTTGCAATTGTTGCCATCTACTCTATAAATAGCTACAGCAGTATGTTGGTAAAGGGAAGGGAGAAGAGACTCCTTAAGAGGATGAAATATCTTATACTGTTGCTGGTGGCTGTAACAACTCCTCTTAACAGGCTATTGGAGTGGCTTACCTCCTATTTTAGAGAGGAGGAGAGCCAGGTGATGGAGAAAATTGTAGAAGAGGAGGAGTCTATGGAGCAGAGTGGCGAAGAGAACACCCTATTAAAAAATTTGTTACTCTTCAACTCTACTACTGTAGAGAAGATAATGGTGCCCAGAGTAGAGGTGGTGGCATTGGACTATGCACTCACTACAGAGCAGGTGAGGAGTAGGACTCTTCAATCGGGGTTTTCGCGTATGCCTGTATATGAGAGCCATTTAGATAATATAAAGGGGTTTCTATATATTAAAGATTTAATTCCTCTTTTGAATGGGGTAGAGGTGAGCGACCACTGGAGAAGATATATAAGAGAGGCCTATTTTGTACCGGGAAATAAGAAGATTGGCCACCTCTTAGAGGAGTTTAGAGAGAAGAAGATCCATCTTGCTGTGGTAGTTGACGAGTGGGGCGGAACCCGCGGGATTGTCACTTTAGAAGATGTGGTAGAGGAGATAGTGGGTGAAATTTCTGACGAAAGCGATATGGCAACAGATGGCAATATACTACTATAGAGAGTTGCCCGAAGGGGGGCTTTTGGCTATTTGGGAGATTGTAGAGAGTATCGAAGAGTTTTTAGCCTCCTACTTCTACCCCAACTCTGTGTTGGAGAGGTTGGCGAACTTTAAGAGCGATAG
>Ga0265293_10011485_pt1 | contig 12034 bp, 9 predicted proteins | sample Munlanlewell138R_FD_192505 | JGI IMG/M metagenome (GOLD analysis project Ga0265293, IMG submission 192505) | Leachate microbial communities from a municipal landfill in Southern Ontario, Canada - Leachate well 138R | ecosystem: Engineered > Solid waste > Landfill > Unclassified | place: Canada... | reverse complement strand
ACCCCGGTGCATAAATGCCTATGTGTCAGACGGGTCGGAGGCGATCCAGCGCTTTCGGGCGTCCCTTGCTGCAGTGTGGCCGGAGAGACTTTCCCCGCCGATGAACATCCAACCCAAGCCCCAACAGCCGCTTATCGTGTCCGGCCGCGACGTGACCGCCGTGCTTGGTCCCACCAACACCGGCAAGACGCATCTGGCCATCGAGCGCATGGTGGCGCACGAAAGCGGCGTCATCGGCCTGCCGCTGCGCCTGCTCGCCCGCGAGGTCTATGCACGGCTTTGCGAGAAGGTGGGCGCGGCGAAAGTGGCGCTGATCACCGGCGAGGAGAAAATCCAGCCCGCAGGCGCCCGCTACTCGGTCTGCACCGTGGAAGCCATGCCGCGCGAGACCGATGCGGCTTTCGTCGCCATCGACGAAGTCCAGCTCGCCGGGGATCTGGAACGCGGCCACATCTTCACCGACCGCATCCTCAATCTGCGCGGGCGGCAGGAAACGCTGCTTCTGGGTGCTGCGACGATGCAGGGCATTCTCCAGAAGCTGTTGCGGGGCATTTCGGTAGTGACGCGCCCGCGCCTGTCGCATCTGGCCTATGCCGGTTCCAAAAAGCTCACCCGCCTGCCCCGGCGCACCGCGATCGTCGCCTTCTCGGCGGATGAGGTCTACGCCATCGCCGAGCTGATCCGTCGCCAGCAGGGCGGCGCGGCCGTGGTGCTTGGCGCACTCTCGCCGCGCACCCGCAACGCGCAGGTGGCGCTCTACCAGAACGGCGATGTCGATTATCTGGTCGCCACCGATGCCATTGGGATGGGGCTCAACCTCGATGTCGACCATGTCGCCTTTGCCCAGAACCGCAAATTCGACGGCTATCAGTTCCGCCAGCTCACCGCGGCCGAGCTTGGCCAGATCGCCGGACGCGCCGGCCGCCACATGCGCGACGGCACCTTCGGCGTCACCGGCCGCGTCGATCCTTTCGACGACGATCTGGTCAAAAAGATCGAGAGCCACGATTTCGAGCCGGTTAAGGTGCTGCAATGGCGCACAGCCGCCTTCGACTTCGCCAGCCTCGATGCACTGCGCCGGTCGATCGAAACCAATGCGCCGGTCGAGGGGCTGACACGCGCGCTGCCGGCCGTCGATGCGCAGGCGCTGGAATATCTCGCGCGCGACGGCGACATCCGCGCCCTTGCCTCACGCCCGGAGCGGGTGGCGCAGCTGTGGGACGCCTGCGCCCTGCCCGACTATCGGCGCATCTCGCCGGCCCAGCACGCCGACCTGATCGCGTCCATCTACATGGACATCGCCCGGCGCGGCCATGTCGATGAGAATTACATGGCCGAACAGGTGCGCCGGGCAGATACCACGGAGGGCGACATCGACACGCTGTCTGCCCGCATTGCCCAGATCCGCACCTGGACTTTCGTGTCGAACCGGCCCGGATGGCTTGCCGATCCGGCACATTGGCAGGAAAAGACGCGCGAAATCGAGGATAGATTGTCGGATGCGCTGCATGACAGGTTGACGAAACGCTTCGTAGACCGCAGGACTTCCGTGCTTATGCGCCGCCTCAGAGAAAATACCATGTCCGAAGCAGAAATCAGCCCTTCCGGAACAGTCCTCGTCGAAGGGCACCATGTCGGAGAATTGCAGGGGTTCCGCTTTACCGCGGACCAGAGCGCCGGCGGCGAAGCCGCCAAGGCGGTTCGCGCCGCTGCGCAAAAGGCGCTGGCCGCCGAGTTCGAAACCCGCGCAGAGCGTTTCGCCGCCTCCGGCAACAACGACATTGCGCTGGGCGATGACGGTGTGCTGCGCTGGATCGGCGCGCCCATCGCCACTCTCGTCGCCGGCGAGGACGTTCTGCGCCCGCGTCTGGTGCTGCTGGCCGACGAACAGCTGACCGGCCCGGCACGCGACAAGGTCGTCAGCCGCGCCGAGCGCTTCGTCACCTTCCACATCGAAACCCTGCTGAAGCCGCTGGTCGACCTGAAGGCCAACGATCAGCTCACCGGCATCGCGCGCGGCATTGCTTTCCAGCTCGTGGAGAATCTTGGGCTTCTCAACCGCCGTGACATTGCCGAGGACATGCGCTCGCTGGAGCAGGATGGCCGCGCGGCCCTGCGTCGTCTCGGCGTGCGCTTCGGCGCATATCATGTCTTCGTCCCGGCCCTGCTGAAGCCGGCCCCTGCCAGACTGGTGACGCTGCTGTGGGCACTTCAGAACGACGGCAAGGACAAGCCAGGCTACGGCGATGTCGTCCTCGCACTGGCCACTGGCCGCACGTCGGTGGTGGTGGACCAGACTTTCGACCGCAATTTCTACCGCCTTGCCGGCTATCGCAGCCTTGGCCGCCGCGCCGTGCGCGTGGACATTCTGGAACGGCTGGCCGACCTGATCCGCCCCGCCATCAACTGGAAGCCGGGCCTCGGGCCCCGCCCCGATGGCGCTTTCGATGGCGGCACCTTCACGGTCACGCCGCCGATGATGTCGATCCTCGGCGCGACCGCCGAGGACATGGAGGAAATCCTCAAGGGCCTCGGCTACCGTGCCGACCCGAAGCCGGCCGAAGACGTGAAGGCGAAGGTCGAGGCCTTCGATACCGCCGCCCGCGAAGCCGCCGAAGCAAAGGCGGCAGCGGACGCAGCACAGGCAGAAACCACTGCTGAGACGCAGACCGCAGCTGCGGATACGGAAGCCGTCCCGCAGGACCAGATTGCGGCGACCGATGTGGATGCTTCGGCAGCCGATCAGCTGGCATCCGATCAACAAGCGCCCACCGAGGCCGGTCAGGACCAGCCGGCGCGGGCCGAAGCGCCCGATTCTTCCGCCGAGGCTTCGCAAGAAGCCACAGCCCCCGTTGCCGAAGAAACCGCTACGACGACGGAAGAAGCCGCTCCGGCACCATCCGAACCTGCATCACCAGCGGCTCCGGAGCCGGCCGAAGAGCCGAAGCCGGTGCTTATCTGGCGTCAGGGCCGCTTCGATCGCCAGAACCAGCGGCCGGGCGGCCGGCAGGGTCAGCGCGGCCAGCAGGGGCGCGGCCAGCAGAGGAGTGGTGAGCGTCGCGAAGGCGGCGAAGGCAACAAAGACGACAACCGCCGCTTCGACCGCAACCGCAAGGGCGGCAAGCCGGGAGGTGATCGCCCCGAACGGCAAGGCGAACGGCCGGACAGCAAATCCGGCGGCAAGCCGAAGTTCGAGCCGCGCAAGCGCGAGGAGCGCCCGGTGCGCATCGATCCGGATTCGCCCTTTGCCAAGCTCGCCGCCCTGCGCGAGCAGCTCAAGAAGTAGCTCCGGGCCCGGCGTCGGACGATGGCAGCAGCCGGCCGCCAGCGCCTCGACAAATGGCTGTTCTTTACGCGCATCGTGAAATCACGTTCGCTTGCCGCCAAACTGGCGGTCAGCGGACGCGTTCGCATCAATCGCGACAAAGCATCGCAGGCATCCGATCTGGTGAAGGCGGGCGACGTTCTCACCATCACGCTGGAGCGTCGCATACTGGTCTGGAAAGTGCTCGACACCGGCACGCGTCGCGGCCCGGCACCTGAAGCCCGAACCCTTTACGAGGACTTGTCTCCGGCCCCGTCACAGGCGGAAATTCCGGATGCGCAGGCTCCCCTGCGGGAGGCCGGAAGCGGTCGTCCCACCAAGAAGGAACGCCGTATCACGAACCGGCTGCTGGGACGGGAATAACATGCTGGAGCGAGAACCGCCTGCGCAAAACCATTCCGCCAGGGGCGCTATGGCGCATGCGCTTCGGCTTGAAAGCGCAGTGCAAAGGCGTTACCTCACCCCTCGATGACGCGACCCGAAATTGGCATGTACGGGACGCCCGGAGCCTCGTATGACTTATGTAGTCACCGACAATTGCATCAAGTGCAAATACACCGACTGTGTCGAAGTGTGTCCGGTCGACTGCTTCTATGAAGGCGAGAACATGCTCGTCATTCATCCCGACGAGTGCATCGACTGCGGCGTGTGCGAACCGGAATGTCCGGCCGATGCCATCCGCCCCGACACGGAACCGGGCCTCGATCAGTGGCTGCAGCTCAATGCCGAATATGCGGAGAAGTGGCCGAACCTGACCACCAAGAAGGATCAGCTTCCCGAAGCCGAGGAATTCGACGGACAGACCGGCAAGCTGGAGAAGTATTTTTCTCCTGAAGCCGGCAGCGGCGACTAGCACTTTATTTTCTCATCGTGCCTTTGAGAATGGCAGCTATGCTTGCCCTTCATGGCGCTTGCCGTTAGCGTGTGCAGCAAAATCTTGATTCTTGCGACTTTTTGTGTTACACATCGGACAACATGCCCGTGACACAACGTCGATTTATGGCGCAAACGCCCTAATCACTGAAAGGTGAATCTCCCAGTCCGGACCAGAGCGATCTGGGCCATGTGGTCGTTTAGCGTCCAGGCCCTCAGCTTTTCTTCCGGACAATTCACTGTTGCGCGGTATCTGCCGGCTGGTCCGGCCCCACTGTGTACGGTCGGCGTGGCGCCGGCCACAACAAGGAGTCTATGGCGTAATGGCAACCAGCACCCCGCAGAAGAAGTCTGCTCCCACGCGTCACGGTTTCAAAAGCGGCGAGTTCATCGTCTATCCAGCCCATGGCGTCGGCCAGATCGTAACCATCGAGGAGCAGGAAGTCGCAGGGCACAAGCTGGAATTGTTCGTCATCGATTTCCAGAAGGACAAGATGCGGCTGAAGGTTCCGGTGGCCAAGGCCACCTCCATCGGCATGCGCAAGCTTTCGGAAACCGATTATGTCGATCGCGCCCTGAAGGTCGTTCAGGGCCGCGCCCGCGTCAAGCGCACCATGTGGTCGCGCCGCGCGCAGGAATACGATGCCAAGATCAATTCCGGCGACCTGATCTCGATCTCGGAAGTCGTGCGCGACCTCTACCGCGCCGAGAACCAGCCCGAGCAGTCCTACTCCGAGCGTCAGCTCTATGAGGCGGCCCTCGACCGCATGGCCCGCGAGATCGCGGCCGTCAACCGCATGTCGGAAACCGAAGCGGTGCGCCTGATCGAGGTGAACCTCAACAAGGGCCCCAAGCGCGGCACCAAGGCCGACAATGAGGAAGGCGAGCAGGAAGAAGCCGCCTGATCCTGTTCGGCCCCGATCATATCCGGGCATTGCCGACCGAAACATGAAAACCGCGGGTTGCAAGATCCGCGGTTTTTCTTTTGAGTCGCCTTACCGCACCGGCGCGTGGCCGAAGATCGTCTCCAGGAACTCGCCGAGCCAGCGCCTGAGATGCATGTCCCAGATCAGCCGCCCGCCGAGATGGTCGCGGCCAGGCTGGGCGCCCGGAAGCGAGAAGCGCTGCGCCCCATGCACCACCCAGCGATGCATCATCGCCTGCGTCAGCTCGCCGTGAAACTGGATGCCATAAGCCTTCTCGCCATAGCGGAAGGCCTGATTGGGATATGTGTCGGCCGTGGCGAGCAGCGTCGCATCGGACGGCAGCGTGAAGCCCTCGCGGTGGAACTGATAGACCATGTCGGGCCAGTGCAGCAGCTGCCGTCCACAACCGGTCGCCTCGATCGGATACCAGCCGATCTCCACCAGCCCCCGTCCATGTCCCTCCACCTTGCCGCCGAGATGCTTTGCCAGCATCTGCGCGCCGAGGCAGATGCCGAGGAAGGGCTTGTCCTCCTTCAGCGGAACGCGCATCCAGTCGGTCTCGCGCCTGACGAACTCATCGGGATCGTTGGCGCTCATCGGCCCGCCGAACACCACCGCTCCGGCATGGCCGTCGAGCGTGTCCGGCAAGGGATCGCCAAGCGGCGGGCGTCTGATGTCAAGATCGAAGCCGCGCTCCATGAGCATATGCCCGACGCGGCCGGGGCTCGACGTCTCCTGATGCAGGACTGTCAGTATTCTCGGTCGGGTTCTGGCAAGCATCGCGGGCAGAATCAGCAGATGATTTGCCGGATTATAGCGACTTCATCAAAAGTGCGAAGCGCAATTGCGTGAAAACAAAGGCTTAGATCGTCAGTGCGGCGCGCAGAGAAAACCAGACGCTTTGTGGCCTGATCCTATTCCTCATCAGGAATTTTAGCCGGGTCCGGCAGGCTCGCCGCCACCTTGCGGCGTTCGCTGATACGGTCCTGCCGCTCCACGTCCAGCAGCTCTGCAACGCGCCACACCGTATTGTCCTCCAGCTCGTGCAGCTCGCCATCGGCGAAGACGATCTCCCACATCAGCCCGATGAAGGCCTTGCGCCCTTCGGGATCGAGATGGCGCTTGAGCACGCTGGTGAAGGCATAGAAATCAACGGCCTCGCGGTCCGCCTGCTCGCCGGCCTTTGCCAGGTCGTCCAGCTCGGTTCCGGACACGCCGTAATTCTCACCGAGAACGGCCTTGAACCGCTCCCACTCCGCATCCTGCCGCACACCGTCGACATTCATGACGTGGTAGAGCAGTGCTGCGGCGGCCACGCGCGGATCGTCGTCACCGGTGCTGCGACCGGAGCCGCCCGGGATCTCCTTGAGGAAGCTTAGAAAACGCTCGAACATCAAAACAGCTTGAACCTCGTTGCCTGGGGTTCTGGCTCGTCGTTGGGATCGACGCCGGGATCGTCGGGAAGGCGGGGCATGAAATCCTGCCGGGACGCGCTTTCGACATCGGGCGGAGGCGGAATCTTGCTCGCACCGGCCCGCCTTGCCGAATCGGATTGCACCGGGGCCTGCGCGGGCTCTTCCCTGACCGCCACGGAAGGCTTCGGGGCTGGCGCTTCGGCCGGTTGAGCGGGCGGAGACGCAGCCGGGATCTGACTTGCGTGAGGCACAACGGCCGGAGCCTGCCCGTTACGGGCGGCGGGTTCGGCCGCAACCACGACAGCAGGCACAGCCTCGATGATCTCGGCCTCCGCGACCTCGCCCAGCCGTTCCGCGGCGACGGGCGCGGCAATGGCGGGAGCCGGTTTTTCAGCCTTGCCGGGCTCATCGCTCTCGATCATGTGGCCGATATGCTCGACCGGCGCACGCCATTCGAAGGCGTCCAGCCTGCCAGTGACGGGGGAGACAGGTGCCCAGGTTTCCGCAACCACGCCATCCGCCACCCATGCAGGATCGCGGGGCGCACGCACGGCCTTTGCCAGCAGCTGACGCACCTTGCCTTCGTCGCCGGTTTCGGCTTCCTCGATGTCGGCAAGCAGCAGGTAGGCGCCCTCGCGGGGGTCGATGCGAATGGCGGCCTCCGCCTCGGCCCGCGCCGAGCGGTAGTCCTTTGCGTCCAGCGCCGCGCGCGCCACCGCCAGCGCCGATTCGGCGTTGTTCTTCTTCATGTCCTGAAGCTTGCGCGCCCGCTTCAGCCGGTCGAGCACGGCATCGCCTGACCGGGCATGGATATAGAGATCGGCGACCTCGGGATGCTGTGCGGCCCGCCACACATGCTCAAGCAGCTTCGAGGCCTTGCGCACATCGTCATTGCGCAAAAGCGCTCTGGCGGCGACCAACGCGGCCGGCACGAAGTCGGGCTCGAGCTTGTTGGCTTCCAGCGCCGCCGTCTTTGCCGCCGCCGGATCGGCGTCCATCAGCTCCGTGGCCTTGGCCGTCAGCAGCACCGCGCGCTGGCGGTTGGCCACGGCCGGCTCGATCCGCTTCGTCGATTTCTGTGCTGCCACCAGTTCCAGCGCGCCATCCCACTGGCTGCGCGCGGCCAGTTCCTCGATGGTCGCTTCCGTCGCCCAGTTGAGCTGCGGAGCCACGGCTGCCGCACGGCCGGCATAGTGGCGCGCCGCATTGCGGTCGCCGAGACGCCCGGCCTCCAGATAAAGCCCGCGCAGGCCAAGCAGCCGCGTCTCGGGATCGTCGAGCATCGCCTCGAATTTCCGCCGCGCCGCATCATGGTCACCTTCCAGCAGGGCCGTCTGGGCTTCCAGCAGGTGGATCAGCGGTTCCTGATCGGAGCTGATCAGCTTGGCGGCTTCCTTGCCCTTCTTGCGGGCCAGCACGCCATCGCCCGCCCCCGCTGCGATCATGCCCGTGGACAGTGCCTGATAGCCGCGATCACGCCGCCGCACGCGAAAATGCCGGGCGATAGCGTAGGGGCTGTTCCAGATCGACCTGATCAGCCACCAGGAAATCATCGTCGCCGCAACGACGGCGACGACGCCCACCGCGGCCACCATCAGGCTCACCTGATAGCGGTAGCCGCCGAAGGTGACGACCATGTCGCCCGGACGATCCGCCAGCCACGCAAAGCCGAGACCAAGCGCCAGAACGATGAGGAGATAGAACAGGATGCGGATCATGCCTTACCCTTCGCCTCCCGCCATGGTTTCCGCCACCAGCGCATCGACCTGCGCTTCGGCCTCCATGCGGGCCCTGAGCGCTGCGGCGAAATCCGCCCCCGCCGCCTGCACCGGCGCCGGCAGGGCCTCATATTCGGCGAGCGCCTTGCCGTAGTCGCCCTGGGTCACAGCCGCTTCCAGCCGCGCCACCGTCTCCGGCACGCCGGCACCTTCCACGGCACCGATGGGCCGCACCTTGACCAGCTTTTCCGCGCTCGACATCAGGCGCTGGACGAAACCGGCATTGTCGTCGACCGGATCGTCGGCCGCCACCATGGCGTCGGCCGCCGCATCCACCTGCGCGGCGATCTCCGTGCGGGTCGCGACGCCCTGTTCGGCATAGCTGCGCAAACCTGCAAGCTGCGGCGCTTCCGGCGCGATCGCCGCAAAGGTCTCCAGCTCGGCCTTGAACGGCGCACCGCGCTCCAGCGCCGATTTCAGCGCGGACGCCGCGATCGCCAGCGCGATCTTCGGCTGTCCTTCCTGCTCCTCGACCTTGCCGGTCACGTCTGCCAGCGACTGGTCCAGCACCGCCAGTCGGCTGGCCTGCTGCCGGGCACCATCGCCGGCAGCGCGGACCTGCTCCTCCAGCGCGGCCAGCCGCTCATTGACGGGGCCGAGATCGACAGCTTCCGGCGTTGCCGCCTCGCCAAGCGCGGCAACTGAGGTTTCGAGTTCGCCCACCTTCTGCGACAGCGCTGCCAGCGCCTCGCCATTGTCGCCGCTGCCTGCGCTCGCCTCCACTGTGCTTTTCAGGGAGGCAAGCTCGCCCTTCAGCTGGTCGAGACCGGTTGAAAGGCCTTCGATACGCTGTGCGGATCCATCATCGCTCCGCGATGCGGCAAGATCGGAAATCTGCGCCTGCAATTCTGCGATCCGCCCGCTGGTGTCGGTCGAAGCATAGCCGCCCGGAGCCCCAAGCACCCCGGCGAACTGCAGGGCGCCAGCACCGGCCAGCGCCACCACGCCGCCAATGATGCCGGCAGTGAGCAAGCCGATGCCACCGCGCCGGGCCGGTTCCGCCTGGGGTGCCGGCTGTGCAGGAGCTGCCTTTTCGGCAGGCTTTGCGGTATCTCCTGTGGTCTCTGAGGTTGGTTTTTCGTCTGCCTTGGACGCAGGTTTTTCCGTGAAGCTGTAGTCGCGCGCATGGTCGCGCACCGGCGGTTCCGCCGGCTTTGCCTCTGCTGCGGCTCTGACGGTTTCTTCCGCTTTCACCGCAGGTTCGGGCGTGGAAGGCACAGGCTCTGGCGTGGGCGCGTCTGTATCGGCCTTTTCCACCCGCGACACCTGATCGGACTCCAGATCGATCGTCACCGGTTCACGGCTGCTCTTCGAATGGCGCGTTCTTGGCGTCTTGACCATGCCGGCTCCCCACTTCTTCGTGCCGCCCGCGGACACAGGATTTCAACAGAGGTCTAGCACACCTCAAAGCGGTGAAAAGGGGCGGTGTGATGACGCGCCCCCCAACTTACATACCCCGGCGGCGGGACAGAAGCGCCAGCAATGCAGGCTCCGAGGGTTGTGGAGCGCTGTTGACCATGACCGCAGATTCTTCACCCAGACCGGCGGCTATGCGTGGCGAGAGCGCAAAAAAATCCGCCTGCGCAAACAGAGGGCGCAGAGCTTCCCGCCGCATCAGAGCGCGCATGGCGTGTGCCGCCGTCACCGAATAGAGCAGCACCGCATCGACTGGCTGTCCGCCAAGCCGGTCATGAACATCCGCCTCGTCATAGTCGATCGCCACCGTATCGTAGACCTCCAGCGCCTCGACACGAACGCCGGATGCGGCCAATCGTTCCTCGAAGCCCGAAAACCGCACCCTCCCGCACAGATAGGTGAGCTTGCCGGAAGACCCGGCAGCGATCTGCCGGGCGAGCCCGGCGGCATCGCCCGGACCTTCCTCTATATGGGTAAAGCCGGCCTTGCGTGCGGCCTCCGCAGTGCGCGCGCCGACGACATGACAGACAAGGTGCGACAGCCTACCGATAAGCTCCGGCGAGGCGTGGCGCAGCGCATTGGCGCTGGTCACGGCCACCGCCCCGGCATCGCCGCAAACAGTGGAAGGATCGATGGCGAGCGCTTCGGTGCGCGACAGGGGCAGCACCAACGGCTCGAAGCCCAACCCGGCCAGCCGGGCCGCCGTGCGGGTGGCGCCCGGTTCAGGTCGGGTGACGAGAACCCGCGTCAGAACCAGCCCTCGAAGAATTGCGTTCCGGCCTTCTCGCGCACGTCCGCGCCGGCCTTCGCGCCGATGGCTGCAGCATCTTCCACGCGGCCTTCGGCGCCGATCTCATGCCAGAGCGTGCCGTCCGGCGTGATGATCAGGCCCCGGAAGCGCAGCATGCCGTTCTTGACCACCGCATGGCCGCCGATCGGCGTGCGGCAGGAGCCGTCCAGTGCCGCGAGGAAGGCGCGCTCGCAGGCCAGCGCCTGTCCCGTCGCCTCGTCATGGATCGGTGCCAGCATGCGCGCGACTTGCGCGTCGTTCGCACGATGCTCGATGCTGATCGCGCCCTGCCCCGGAGCGGGCGGAAAGCTGTCCACCGGCATGATGTCGGTGGCGATGTGCTCCATCTTCAGCCGCCTCAGACCGGCGAGCGCCAGCATGGTGCCGGAAACGATGCCCTCTTCCAGCTTGCGCAGCCGGCTCTGCACATTGCCGCGGAACATCACCACATCGATATCCGGGCGCATGCGGCGGATCAGCGCCTGCCGCCGCAGCGACGACGACCCGAACTTTACGCCCTGCGGCAGGTCCATGATCGACGGCGCGGAGAGGCTGATGAAGCTGTCGCGCACATCCTCGCGCGGCAGGAAGGTGGACAGCACCAGACCGGGCGGCAGCAGGGTCGGCATGTCCTTGGAAGAATGGACGGCAATGTCGATGCGCCCGTCGTAAAGCGCGTCTTCCAGTTCCTTGGTGAACAGGCCCTTGCCGCCGGCTTCCGAAAGGGGCCGGTCCTGGATAGCATCGCCGGTGGTGGTGATCGGCACGATCTCGAAGCTTTCCGCACCGAGCCCATGCGCCGCCATCAGCCGGTCGCGCGCCTCATGCGCCTGTGCCATGGCCAGCGGGCTGGCGCGTGTTCCGATCTTCAGCACGGATTGCCCCTTCCTGATAACGGTTTGCATCACACGCGGTCCATGATAACCCGGCGACGATTGTGATCGGCCCTTCTCCTATCGGGGAAAGCGATGAGGGGCAACTTTGAGGTTCGCGGCGACGTGATACGCGTGCTTGGCATCGAAACCAGTTGCGACGAGACGGCGGCAAGCGTCGTCGCGATCGACAATGCGTCGGCCCCGCCCCGGATCCTGTCCAACGTGATCCTCAGCCAGGTGGAAGAACATGCAGCCTTCGGCGGCGTAGTGCCGGAAATCGCCGCCCGCGCCCATGTCGAGGCGCTGGACGGCATCATCGAGGCAGCGCTGGCGGATGCGGGCGTCACGCTTGCCGAAGTCGATGCGGTTGCCGCCACAGCCGGTCCCGGCCTTGTCGGCGGGCTGATCGTCGGCCTGATGACGGCCAAGGCCATTGCCGCCGCCGCGAACAAGCCGCTTATCGCCGTCAACCATCTGGAAGGCCATGCGCTCACCGCCCGCCTCACCGACGGGCTGGAGTTCCCCTATCTGCTGCTGCTGGTCTCCGGCGGGCACACCCAGATCGTGCGCGTGGCCGGCGTCGGCGACTATCGCCGCTGGGCGACGACCATCGACGATGCGCTGGGCGAAGCCTTC
>Ga0265293_10011484_pt1 | contig 12034 bp, 13 predicted proteins | sample Munlanlewell138R_FD_192505 | JGI IMG/M metagenome (GOLD analysis project Ga0265293, IMG submission 192505) | Leachate microbial communities from a municipal landfill in Southern Ontario, Canada - Leachate well 138R | ecosystem: Engineered > Solid waste > Landfill > Unclassified | place: Canada... | reverse complement strand
GACGAATAAGACCGGCTTCTTTGGCTCTTGACCAACCATTACATTTAACAAAATCAGAATAGGAAACAATTTCAGCCATAATAAATCCCCTTTCAAAATCGGTGTGGATAACACCAGCAGCATTTGGGGCAGTGGCACCAATAGGAATTGTCCAGGCTCTAGCTTCTTTAACTCCAGCGGTGTAATAAGACTGTAAACCTAGGGTTTGATAGGCTTTTTGAATAAGTCTCTCAAGTCCTGATTCCTTCATCCCCAGCTCATCTAGATAGGCTTTTTTATCTTCTAAACTAAATTCGGCCAATTCATTTTCAACCTTGGCACAAATTGGGATAACGGTTTGAAAGTTTTTAAGATTTATCTGCCAATCATTAATATTCTTGTAAGTGTCTTCGTCAACGTTGGCAACAATAAAATAAGGCTTGTTGGTGAGTAGAAAAAATTCTTTAGCTATGGCTTTTTCTTCATCATCTAATTTTAGATTGATAGTTAAATTACCTTTTTCTAATTCTGATTTTAAGTTCTGGGCTAAAATAAATTTTTTAGTAGTTTTTTCTTTGGCATTATTTTTGTTTTGATCAATATATTTATCAACAGTTTCCAAATCTTTAATAATCAACTCAGCACAGATAACTTCAAAATCACCTTGAGGGTCAACAGACCCTTCTTTAATAATATTGTCATCAGAAAAATCACGAACGACATGGCAAATAGCATCACAATCACGAATGTTGGTTAAAAATTTATTACCTAAACCTTCTCCTTGAGAAGCACCTTTAACTAGACCAGCAATATCAACAAATTCAACAATGGCAGGAACAATTTTATTGGTTTTAACAATATCAGCTAGGACAGCTAATTTAGAATCAGGAACTTCAACCACACCAACATTGGGGTCGATAGTACAAAAAGGATAATTACTAGCATCAGCAACTTGTTTTCCTAAAAGGGCGTTAAAAAGAGTAGATTTACCAACATTTGGCAAGCCAACGATACCGATAGATAAATTAGACATAGAGTATTTTACTATAGATTAGGCTTATTTTTTGTTTTTAATAAATTCAAAAACATTTTCGGGGACGAGATTTTGCCAGGAAAGATTGTGGTCATTAATCATTTGACGAATGAGGGTGGCATGATTGTCTAAGATGGTTGGTTTGATTGTTTGAAAATGGTGACCGTAATTTATAAAACAATTTGAAGTGTAATCATTTTCAGTAAAGAGACAAGTATTAGTTTCATTAATTTTTGGGAAAAAAGTTTTGACATGATTAGCGTATTTGGGTGGGTTATGGATATCAGGGATAATAATAATTTCGTAAGGAAAATTTAATTTATCTAAAATAGGGGTTAAAAGAGATTTAACCTCAATGGCAGTTAGAAAATTTTGGGAATCTAAAGTCTGAGAATCACCGACTCCAACTAATAATTTTTTAATACCAGAATGGATAACTTCGTCTAAAAACTGAAGGTGATGACGGCATGGTGGTTGAAAACGACCAATAACTAGACCAAATTGACAATTTGTTTTCATTTAATCAAGAGAAATAGTAGGCGGTAGGTGACGTTTATGTTCTGATAATTTAATTAAATCTTGAATTTTTACTTCAATTTCAGGGTTAATATGTTCACCTTGAAGAAATTTGTCGAGATCGGTGTAAGTAAAACCAAAATCATCTTCATCGGTTTGATTATCAACAAGGCCGGCAGTGGGTTTTTTGGTAATTACAATTGAGGGAACATTAAGAAGTTTGGCCATTTGAATAACTTCGGTTTTGTAAAGATTGGCGATTGGTTCAAAATCACAACCACCATCACCAAATTTTGTGTAATAACCAACTGCCATTTCAGATTTATTAGTGGTGCCGATAACTAGACCATTTTTGTGATTGGAATAAGCATAAAGAACAGTCATCCGGACTCTAGATTTAATATTGGCGACAACAAATCTATTATCGGCAATTTTATATTGATCAACAATTGGTTTAATATCTTTTTGAAAATATTTGATGTTAAGTTGATTGACAACAGCAATAGAATCATAAATATCAGATTGGCGACCATAGGGCATAAGAATTCCAAAAACTCGTTTACGACCTAAGGCTTTAACACATAAAAAAGCAGTGACGGCTGAATCAATACCACCAGAAATACCAATAAAAACATTTTTATTCCCAACAAAATCTTGGATACCTTTAATTATTTTTTGTTCAACTTGATTTAAATCAATTTTTCTCATAGTTAGATTGATTTTACCCAAGTTTGACAGAAATCGGAAAGACTTAATTTTTCTGGGAGATAATCTTTAACTAAATGAAAGCGAAGCCATGGTTGAGATGGGAATAAAGAACAAAGATTATCATTTAAAATAAAGTAAAGCGGGCCGCCAAATTGTTCTTCATTAATACTCCTAAGATTATTTTTTGAAGGAAGACAGTTTGACGAAACTTGATTAATTATATAAGTAGTTTGAGGGTCAAAAGTTTCTGGACAAATAGAGATAAAAGAAGTGTTTTTAATTTGATATTTTTGATTTTTAACAAAATCTTTTAAAACAGAGGATTGATCTTTGGGTGAATAAAAAACAGTTTCTAAAAAAACTTCCCTAGCCTCTGGATCAACAACTACAATTTTATGATCATTATTTTTAAGAATATAATTAGCAACTAAACGCTGACTAAAAAAGAAATTTTCTTGACCAATAATGGGAAAACGGAAAAAATAAAAATAGAAAAAATTGGCAAAAGAAAAGAAAATGATCAAAAATAAAATTAAAAAAGAAAAAATAGGTTTTATTTTAGTAGATAAAAATTGATAGACTGTCCAAACACCAAAACTAGTTAAGATAGTAAATAAGGGTAAGAGTAAAAAAGAGCGATTTATAACAGAAGTTTCAACAGTGCTAAGAGCTGTAGTTAGGGGTGAAATTAATATAAGTAAAATTAAAAATTTAGTTTGACTAGAATATTTTTTTAAAAGATTAATTAACCCAATTAAGATAAAGACAAAATCAACAAGAAAGAACAGACCATGATAACCAAAATGATAAGTGCCTCGGCTATCACCGGAGACAAATAAAACATCTGGAGAGAAAGCAGTTAAATATTTTTGAAAAAAGATTTGGAAAGAAACAGTACCTTTATTAATAAAAATATTTTTAAGAGGAGTTTCTAAACTGGCTTTGCGATTGGTATCAACCAGGGGGGTAATTAAATTTTGATTTAAAAATAAAATATCTTGAGAGCGGCTTTGATTAATCGATTCTGGGAAAAAGCGATTGCCTAAAAAATAAAAACTAAAAACAACTAATATACCTAAGAAAAATATAATGGCTGGTTTTAAATTTAATTTAACTTTTGACAAAAAACAACGATAAAAAAGACAGATTAAAACTAGGGGAATTAAAATTGGTTTAGCCCCATGATAAGAGAAAAACCCAAGAGTAAAAAATAAAAAGGAAAGAAGTAATTTTTTCTTAGAAGAATCTAGAATAAAAAGAACAGCTAAAAGATAAAATAAAAGAGCAAAGGGTGGTTCAATAGCACTTTTCGAAAAATAAAAACTCCAAGGATTGGCTAAAAATATAATGACAGAAATTAAGGCAAGGTTTTTATTTTTAAAAAGTTTTTTGACTAAAAAAAAGAAAGTAAGGGCAGTAAGTAAATTGATGATTATATAAGGTAGCCTGGTGGTAAATTGATTTAGAGACACTGAACCAAAATAAGGGGATAAAAGAATGGGAGGAAGAAAACTAATAATGCCTTCTGTTTTGGTTTGGAAAATTGATTGAGGGAAAGGGGTGGCGGATAAATCAACTCCAAATAAAGAATAAGTTTTAGAACTAAGAGTATATTCAATTTCATCGTGACTCATACCAACAGGAAAACGATCAAGATAGAAGAAACGAGATAGAGCTAAAACAAAGATAATGACAAATAAACTTAATGAAAAAATCTTTTTAATCACAATAATTGATTATAAGATAAATTGAGATTTTAGTCTCAACAAAAAATCCCCCCAATAAATGGAGGGATTTAAAATTTCAAAAAAATATTATTTAACCATTTTCTTGATCTTGGTACCAGGAATATATCGAGGCATTCTTCGAGCAGCAATTTTTTTAGATTCTTTTGAACCAATAGCTTTAATGGTTTTAGCTTTGAACATTTTGGTTTTGAAAGTTCCAAAACCGGACAATTTAACAGTTTCACCACTGGCGAGAGCTTTCATAATTTCGCTTAAGAAAGTTTCAACAGCTTGCTTAGCAGCTTTTTTGCTGAGTTTGGCTTTTTGAGAGACAGACTCAATTAGATCTTTTTTAGTCATTTTTATTATTTTTTTAATTAATAATTAATTTAATAATAACGGAATCTCTGGGAATTGCAAGTAAATTTAATCTTCTTTTACCGCATTTTTGTTGATTTTGCTGCCAACGATAACGCTACTAGTACGAACTTCTCTAATAACAGTAACCTTGATTTGACCAGCCCATTTAGCTTCTTCGTCAAGTTTTTGAGCAATGTTTTGACTTAAAACTACAGCCTCTGAATCAGAAACTTGAGAAGGTTCAACAATAACAACAACTTCTCGACCAGCTTGATAAGCAGCGACACTGACAACACCAGGGAAAGCAATAGCAACTTCTTCAATGTTTTTCATTCGCTTTAAATATTCTTCGTGAACTTCATAGCGGGCACCAGGACGAGCGCCAGAAGCGGCATCTCCAACATAAACAATGACGGATTCAAGTGAAGAAAATTCTTTGTCTTCATGATGTTCCATAACACAGTTAATAATGGCTTCTGGAATCTTATATTTTCGAAGAAGATCAACTCCAAGATCAATATGAGTCCCCTCTTGATCACAAACTACTTTACCGATGTCATGTAGAAGAGCACCAAGACGAACAGTATTAATGTTAGCCTTTAAATCATGAGCAATAGCAGTGGCAATTTTGGTTGCCTCAATAGTATGTTTGGCTAAATTTTGACCATAAGAAAAACGGAATTTATATTTACCAATTTCTTTAATAAGATCTATAGGTAAATTGAAAGCACCGACTTCTTGACAGATTTTCTTACCTTCATTAATTAAAATTTTATCCATTTCAGTTTTGGTCTGAGCCACTACTTGCTCTATTTTTAATGGTTGGATACGACCATCTTTAATTAATTTCTCTAAAGAAAGACGAGCAATTTCACGACGAGTCGAATCAAATGAAGAAATACGAATATCATTGGTTTCATCTAATTCTAATTCAACACCAGTGGATTTTTCAAAAGCTCTAATATTACGACCTTCACGACCGATAATTTTACCTTTAATAGTTTCATCGGCTAAAGAAATTGTAGAGACGGTATATTCGGCGACATAATCAGTTAGACCATGACGAATATTATCAACGATGACTTCTTTGGTAATCTCATCTTCCTTTTGTCTGATTTCATCACGAGCTTCTTCAATTTTTTTAGAAACCCATGAAGACATTTTTTTCTCAGTGCTACTAATGACTAATTGTTTAGCTTTTTCAACATCAAGACCAGAAATTACTTCTAGTTTGTCCATTTGTTTACGATACAAATCATCAACACTATTTAATTTATTTTTTAAATCAAGTGATTGTTGATCAAGAGATTTTTCTTTTTGAATAAGATAACGTTCTTTTTCGTCAAGTGATGATAATCTTTGAAAAACTTCTGCTTCTTTAGCTTTAGCATCGGCTTCAATTTTTCTAGCATTTTGAATGGCAGCTTGAATTAAAGCATCGGATTTAGCTGAGGCAACAGAAATATCTGGTTCAGCTGGTTTTTGAGGAGTAAAAACAACCCGATTTTTATCGGTTTCCTCTTTTTGAACTTGGGCTTGAACTTGAACTTGGGCAGGTTCTTCTTTTTTAACCTTGGACTTTTTTGAAGTAGGAATGGGATTGGAAAAAAGACCCTTTACCTGGGATAAGAAAAAATCTAACATAAATGACCTCCATTACTTTTTATGACGCCAAAACAGAACTAAGATTTCGAACGAACCGAAGAAAATAAACTCGAAAATCTAATTAACATATATAAAAGCGTAAATAAAAAGCTAAAATTTTAATTTTAATTAACAATTAATAAAGTTTAACTAAGTTGGTATATTTTACTTTAATTTAAAGTAATCGTCAATTACATTCTTTATATCGGTGAGGTTGAATCCACGACGGTAAAGTGAGGCCATAATTTTTTGACGGTTGTTAAAATCTGAAAGATAATTTTGATTAATTCTTTTTTTATCGAGAAATTTTTTAATCAAATTTAAATCATTTTGAGGAATTAATTTTTTGACTAAAGATGGGTCAATTTTAATCCCAAATTGAGAAATTAAAAACACAATTTGGGCTTGAGACTTATGTCGATTTTTTTGAATAAAATAGGTGACAAAATCTGATTCGTTGAGAAGATTTCTGTCTTTTAATTCAGAAATTATATTTTCAATAATCGGTAAAATTGGAAAGTCATTAGAGATATTAAATTTTCTCTTGGTTTTTTGAAAAAATAATCTCATTTTTTGAGATAAGAGTTTTTCATTCTTAGGGGAAATAGCGATTTGGCGAAGAGCATATTCTTTAGCCAAATAAGTTAAAGAGGTATGAATTAATAAATCTAACTTTTCCGAGTCAATTTCTTGATTTTTTACTAAAGATAATTTAACAACATCATCAATAAAAAAAGGTAGATAAGAGTTGTCAGAAAAAGTTAAATTAACTCTATTAGAAATTCGACTGGCTTTGATATTAGACAGCTGCAGCATCTTTTACTTTTTGCCAAATTTTTGCCTGAAGATCTTTAAAGATTTTAGGATTTTCTTTTAAATATTTTTTAACTGCTTCACGGCCTTGAATATTTTGATCGCCAAGTTTGAAAAAAGCACCAGCTTTAGTAATTAATTCATATTGAACAGCTAGATCAATAATACTTCCAGTATTAGAAATACCTTCGGTGTTCATAATGTCGAATTCAGCTTCTTTAAAAGGTGGAGCGATTTTGTTTTTAATAATTCTGGCTCGGTGTTGAGAACCAATAGATTCACCAGCAGCTGTTTTAATATTGGCAATTTTACGTAAGTCAATTCGGACTGAAGCATAAAATTTAAGAGCTAAACCACCAGGAGTGGTTTCAGGATTACCAAACATAACTCCAATCTTTTGACGAATTTGATTGGTAAAAATAACAACAGCTTTTGACTTAGAAATAGCGCCAGTAAGTTTTCTTAAAGCCTGAGACATAAGTCGGGCCTGAACACCCATCATGGAATCACCCATATCACCCTCAATTTCAGCTTTAGGAACTAAAGCAGCTACAGAATCAACCACAATAACATCAACAGCGTTTGATCTGACTAAGGTTTCTACAATTTCTAGGGCTTGTTCACCATTATCTGGTTGAGAGATTAAAAGATTATCTAGATCAACCCCAATAACAGCGGCTCGAGTTGGTTCAAGAGCATGTTCAACATCAACAAAAGCAACATTGCCACCAAGTTTTTGAGCTTCGGCAATAACATGAAGACAAACAGTAGTTTTACCTGAAGCTTCTGGTCCAAAAATTTCAGTAACCCGACCACGAGGAAGACCACCAACACCAAGAGCAATATCGAGAGGTAAACACCCAGTAGGGATAACTTCGATAGTCATATCAGCCCGCCTGTCACCCATCTTCATAATGGCACCAGTTCCATAAGCTTTAGTAATTTGTTCCATAGCAACACGAATGGCTTCGTTTTTTTGAGTTTGACTACCACCAACTGGAGAACCTTTTTGGATTTCTTTTTTCTTTTTCATATTTTTTAAAATTTAATTAACTATATATTGATAACAAGGAAAACTATATCAAGTCAATAAGCAAAACCGAATAAAAACCGAAGTCTAGTAAAATTGATTTCATTTAAGTAAAATAGACAGACTACGGGGATTGGCGCAATTGGCTAGCGCGCACGCATGGGGTGCGTGAGGTTGCAGGTTCGAATCCTGTATTCCCGACAAGGTGGTATAATTGCTCCAAATGAAGGAAATGATGGGTAAATCAACACTAGAATGCGCTAAATTTGTGGTGGGTCAAAATAGCTCAATAGAAAGTGTAATTGTTAGGCCCTATTTTTATATTCCAAATAAAATATCTGAAGGTGAGGAAAAAATTAAAATAGAAAGAGAACATTTTTTGAATAGCTTTAATCCAAATGAAATTTTAAAAACACAAACAGAAGGAACAAATATTGCATTGGATTCAAATTTAATATTAAGAGGAGGAGTAGAAGCTTATTGGCCGATGGCTGATATGGCACCAGGTAAAACAAATGATAATTTATCCAAAATAGAGCAAAGAGTAGGAGAAATACTATTTTCATTTACTGGAGCAACTTTTTTATTAGAAACAAACAGATCGTATCATATGTTGGGTACTAATATTTTAAATGACAAAGAAAAATGGTTAGATTTTTTAGGTACCTGTTTAATTTCAAGTATTGTAACAAAAACACCAGATGGTCAACCAAATATACATGAGGTAATTGTAGATTATAGATATATAGGACACAGTATTATTAGAAGATCAACAGGATTAAGATTAACTACTGAAGGGAAAAAAACAGTTAGTCCAAAAGTAATAGCTATTGTGGAAAATGAGAGAATAAAGTAATTATTCTTGGATGTGAGCTGCGGAGAGCTCTGTTTGTTTAAGTTTTTGTTCTTCTTTATAGACCTTGTTTGATTCTTTGATAATCTTATAAGCATCAGCTCGACCAAGCCAACCTTTAACTGAAACATCTTTATTTTCAAGGCGTTTATATTCAGTAAAAAAATGAACTAATTCTTTAAGAAAATGGGGTTCAACATCATTTAAGGTTTTAATATGATCGTAATTTGGATTTTTTAGAGGAACGGCTAAAATTTTTTCATCATCACCACTTTCATCTGACATAATAAGAACTCCTATCGGTCTAACTTCAATTAGACAGCCAGTAAAGACAGGAGAGTTGGTAATAATCATAACATCTAAATGGTCACCGTCTTTTGACCTAGTTTCTGGAATAAAACCATAATCAACTGGATAATGCATGGGTGAATGGAGAACTCGATCAAGCTTAATAATATCTAATTCCTCGTCGTACTCATACTTATTATGAGTTTCTTTAGCGATCTCAACAATAGTGTTAATTACCTGGGGAGCTTTATGGCCTAAATTGATGGCAGAGTTCATAAGGGTGTTCAAATTATATCATTAGGGGTAAAAAAGTCAATTTAATTAGATACATATTTAGTATGTACAAGCTTTAATTTTTAATAAAATATTTATAATTATTAACTTTTAATAAAAAGGTTGATTAGGGTTTATAATTTAAGCGATGGCAATAAAGTTTAGTCCCAATCAATTAATTAGAGATGAACATTTTTTAGTAATAAGTAAAGAAATTAGACAAACTAAAAATGGAGATAATTTTGAAATCTTAGAATTAAGTAATCAAGATGGGAAAATTGAGGCTAAAATATGGGGAAATAATATCCCCCAGTGCCAATTAGAAATTGGTAAAGTAATTGAAGTTAATGGTAAAACCCAAGAATACAATGGAAAAATAAGTCTGATTATTGATAGTTGTCAGATAGTTTCAAGTGAAGAAATATCGGAATATAAAGAAAAAACTCCAACCTTAGTTTTTGATATTGAAACTGTAGGAAAAAAATTTGAAGAATTAGATGAAAGAGAACAAGATTATCTTCTTAATAATTTAGAAAAAAACGAAGATGATAAAGAAAAATCTAAAAACAAAATAGCTTTATATTCAATTTTTGGGAAAGTCGTAGCTATTGGGGTTTGGGATTTTGGGGAAAATAAAGGGAAGGTATTGATAATTTCAGATAAAGATTTGATCCCCGAAAAAGATAGTTACGAATATTTTATTTTTAAAGATGAAAAAGAATTACTTGATGGTTTTTGGAAATTAACAACTAACTATGAAAAATTTGTAACTTATAATGGAGACAATTTTGATCTTCCCTATTTAATGATTAGATCGGGAATAAATCGAGTTAAAATGCCTTTTGAAATTAAAAAATGGGGATCTGATAGATTCATTGATTTGGCCAATAAAATAAGACAAAGTCATTCATTTAAACTGGAAATGTTATGTAAAGCATTTGGAATTGAAAATCCAAAAGAAAAAGGGGTGGAAGGAAGTGAAGTAACAAAATTATTTTATGATGGTGAATACCAAAAAATTGCTGATTATGTGGCTAGAGATGCATATTCGACTAATGAACTTTATAAAATATGGAAAGAATTTATGAGTGGGGAGCTTTAAAAAATGAAAGATAATAAAAACGAAGAAATTAAATTTCAAATTGAAATGGAATTATTTGAAATTAAAAGACAAATCAACCCTAGCCCTAGAAAAACAATTAAACTGGCAGAAAAGAATTTAAAGAAAATGCTTTTGAATAGATTGGAAGGAAAAACTGGTGAATGTTAAAGAATAAAAAAGAGACTGATAGCTAAAATAGTAGTGTAGATAGCAAAAATCCAAAATTTATGACTGATTAAAACTTTTTTAAGAATATTTAGAGCAATAACACCGGTAATAAAAGTAATGACAAAAGCGAGTAAAGATTGAGTTGTTAATAGGTTGGCAGTAGATAAATCTTTAGCACTTAAAACTAAAGCACCTAAGGAAGCAGGAATAAAGAGACAGAAAGAAAATTTAAAGGCATCAATAATAGAAAGACCTAATAATAAAGCCATAAAAATAGTAGAACCAGCTCGAGAAACTCCAGGTAAAATGGCAATTGATTGGAAAAGACCAATTAGAATAGCTTTTTTATAATTTAATTTAATATCTTTTTTAGTTAAAAATTTAGTAGAAAAAACAAAAATTGAACCTAAAATAAAGAAAAAAGGTAAAAGATGGATATTGGAAAAAAGAGAATCAACTTGATCTTTAAATAAAATTCCAACTAAGGCAGCAGGAATAGAGGCAACAATAATATATTTTAAATTTTTAAAAAAATAAGGGATTTGGTGACGAAAGAAAAAAAGAACCGATAAAAAAGTGGCGGTATTCAAGAAAATATCTAAAGTAAGAGATGGCTTTAAATTAAAAAAATATTGGGTAAGATTAAGATGACCAGAAGAAGAAATAGGTAAAAATTCGGCAATACCTTGAACAAGGCTTAAAATAATTGATTGTAAATAATTCATAGATAATTATAAACAAAAATCCCGCCGAAGCGGGATTGAAATTGTAAGTAAAAATGAAGCTTAACGCTTTGGAGATTGTTTTTGGCGTCGTGATTTACCACCTGTACCAACCATTCTTCTTTCTCTAACACGAGAATCAACTGTAAGTAACCCAGCTGGTCTTAAAATCGATCTAAAAGACTCATTAATTTTAACTAAAGCCCGAGAAATGGCTAAAGCAAGAGAAGAAACTTGTCCCATCTTCCCACCACCAATAACCTTAGCTTCAAAATAATATTTACCTTCAGTTTTTGTAATCACAAAAGGTTTTTCGTGAATTATTTTAGCTATTTTTTGAGGGAAATAATTTTCAAGAGGAATACCATTAATCATTGATTCCCCTTTCCCAGTAAATAATTTGATAGTGGTAACCGAACTTTTACGACGGCCAAGAGTATAAATGTATTTTTTAGAATTTGATTTTGAAGTCATATTATTTATTAAACTTGTCGGCATATTTATGATCTGGGCCAACAAAAACTTTTAAGCGGGTCATACGAACATCTCTTAATTTATTTTTAGGTAACATACCATAGACTCCATGAGAAATAACTTTACGAGGGTCTTTGGCCATTAATTCTGATAATTTTAGTTCTTTTAAATGACCAGTCCAAGCAGTGTGGTGGTAATAAATCTTTTGTTTTAGTTTTTTACCAGTAGTTTGGATATCAGCAGCATTAATAGCGACAACATAGTCACCATCGTCACGATGGTAAGAAAAGGTAGGTTTATCCTTACCCATTAAGATAGAAGCTATTTGAGTGCAGATACGACCT
>Ga0265293_10011483_pt1 | contig 12036 bp, 12 predicted proteins | sample Munlanlewell138R_FD_192505 | JGI IMG/M metagenome (GOLD analysis project Ga0265293, IMG submission 192505) | Leachate microbial communities from a municipal landfill in Southern Ontario, Canada - Leachate well 138R | ecosystem: Engineered > Solid waste > Landfill > Unclassified | place: Canada... | reverse complement strand
AAAGAACTTATGAGAAGGAGCGCGGGAAATCTCGATGCAAATGGGATGGCGGCGACTGAAATCCCCAGGACGAAGAGCCCTATGACGATCTGGACCCTCTTGTCGACCCGGTCGGCGATCCGGCCTGCGGCACGGCCGGTTTCCTCATCAACGCGTATGAGTACATCCTCCGGAAGTACACGAGTCCCGACCTCCTGGAGGTCGACAGCGAGGGGGGGTACCACAACCTCATCGGCGACAACATCACCGAGCAGAAGCACTGGGAGAAGCTCTGGAGCGATACGTTCTACGGATTCGACTTCGATCCGACGATGACCCGTATATCGCTCATGAACCTGATGCTGCACGGCATCAAAGCGCCCCACATTGAGATCAAGGATACTCTCTCCAAGGGCTATGAGGAGGAAGAGCGCTACACCGTTGTCCTCGCCAATCCCCCCTTCAAGGGGAGTATCGACAAGAGTGATATCAACGACAGCCTCTCGCTTGCCACGACGAAGACTGAGCTGCTCCTCGTTGAGCGGATGATCCAGATCCTCACAATCGGTGGGAAGTGCGGTGTCATCGTGCCCGTCGGCGTGCTCTTCGGGAGCTCCAGAGCGCATAAGGAACTCCGTCGGATGCTCCTTGAGGAGAACCAGCTGGAGGGTGTCGTCTCCATGCCCTCCGGGATCTTCAAGCCGTATGCGGGAGTCTCGACCGCTGTCCTGATCTTCGTGAAGGGCGGGAAGACCGGGAAGGTCTGGTTCTACGATATGGAGGCGGACGGGTATTCGCTCGACGACAAGCGGACATTCATCGACGGAAAGGGCGACATCCCGGATATCATCGAGCAATTCAGGGCACGGAGAGAAGCGGATCTGACCGACCGGAAGGCGAAGTGCTTCTTTGTGCCGACAGCGGAGATCCGGGAGAACAACTATGACCTCTCGATCTCCCGCTACAAGGAGATTGAATACGAAGAGGTCGAGTACGAGGCGCCGGAAGTTATCATTGAGAAGATTGAAGCCCTTGAGGGCGAGATCCTCAACAATCTGAATGAATTGAAGGCGCTACTGGGGAGAAAGTAGGTTTTGTCCCCTCCCCGCTCATCGACTGAGTTGGATCAAATCCAGGATACTCTCAAAAAATCCTGCGATCCACCCTAAAACCGCCAGGAGCGTCGCTATCCCGCTTACTGCAATGAAAAGATATAGTCCATTAATTGAGATAGCCTGTATATTCTCAATATTTTCTTTAGTCTGTTCGTTGTCGATATAAGTGTCTGTAATACCACTGAATGCGCTGAATACGGCTGTAAGCACAATAGCAAAAAGAAGTAGAGCAAGTGTCACTCGAAGATCATCAAATAAGATCCCAAGCAGGTTCTGCATGGAGATGAATGGTTTTTATGCCATTTATAACCATGGAAAACGGATCTGAACCGTGAACATGATGGAAAGAGTCAACAAAGACTGAAGCGAAGAGTAAAAATTGTAGAACCATTTCCCAATGAAGAATCACTCCTTCAGTTGGCTAGTTCGATCCTAATGGACATCAGCGAGGAATGGATCACTGGCAGATGATATTTGACGATGGAGAAGGAATAACCAGACAAGGAGACAGGACTCAACGATTTTATAGGAGATCAGAAACCTTCCCTGTCTTGTCGCACGATCGCTGACCATTAAAAATACCTCCATCGTTAGCGTTGCCACAACCCTCAAGTACGTATATGAGGGGTATCGGGTGGGGAAGTACACCGCCGTTTACACCGACAACAATATCCGTCTCGTTCATCTTCCGCCATACTCTCCGGGTCTCAACCCCATCGAACAGGTCTGGCGAGCGAGCAAGCAGGAGGTCTCGGCGACGTTCGTTACAGGCTACGAGCACATGACTGCCACGATCGCACAGGTATTTGAGAAATCGGCGGCGAAGAGAACCTATTGGGAGAAATGGGTGAAGAAATTCCTGAGTCCAAAGTATGTTTCAAAGCTGTTGAGCGAGTAACTATAAGTGACATTTATTCAAAGACAACTTCAGCAAAGGCACTTTCTCGTCCTGGAAGATAAAGAGTGGCAGTAGATTCTAACATGCCTGCAGATCCAATGCGAACGAGGAGGAGGATCACGAAGTTAACATTTGATTCTGGATCCATGACGATTTCATGCATAGTACATGCATCTGTAGAGCTGGGAATCAATGCGAAATTTTGATGAGAATGCCATTCACCGAGGTAGTTAAATCGAGTGTATTCATGTTGTTTTCGCTCACTCAAAATTGATCCACCGGGCTCACCACAAATTGATCCACCCTAACTATCACTTTTGCCTTCTCCCTGATGAATCCTTGGGTGATCCCTGCTGGCGAAAACTGGTTCCTGTCATATTCAGAACAAGAGCTCGATGCGTGATCCGGTCAAGCAAGGCAGCTGTCAGTGCCTTATCATGAAAGATCCTCACCCACTCGGAAAACATCAAGTTTGATGTTATCATCGTACTTGCGGCTTCGTACCGGGCTGCAAGCATCTGGAAGAGCAGTTCCGCTCCTGCAAGGTCGAAGGTGATATACCCCAGTTCATCCAGGATCAGGAGATCGGCTCGTTTTACCTGCCGGAAAAGATACGTCAGTCGCCGGTCCTGTTTCGCCTCAACCAGTTCGTTCACGAGTCCGGCTGTTGTCTTGAACAGCACTCGATACCCCTGTTCACAGGCCTGGATTCCTGTAGCGATCGCAAGATGAGTCTTTCCGGTCCCAGAGTTTCCTATCATCAGGACATTCTGATGCTCCTCGATGAACTGCAACTCCTTCAGAACTGGAAGGTACGATCGACCATCATCCGGCAACCGTTCAATCACCACCTCATCAAATCGCTTCATCGTTGGAAAACCTGCGACTCGGATAGCATTCAGCCGTTTTCGCGCCAATCGGAGTTCATATTCAGTTTCCAGAGCTCGAAGAAGAAATCCGGTAATCTCCTCAGAACATGGACCCGGTTCAAGTTCCTGTACTGACTCAGCAATCCCGGAAAGTCGCATGGTACGGCAGAGTTCCTCGATTCGAGCAGACATCAGCGAACACCCCCGAGGTAGTCATCAAAGTGAGAGAAATCCGGTTCTGTTATGATGATACAGTCCAGAGGAAGCGCGGTCTCTGGTAGTTGAATCGCCTGGTGGGTGAGGACGCACCGCAAGGTATCGTAGGTAGGAACCAGACCATGTTCTTCCAGCAGTCGGATCGCAGCAACGATCTCCTCCTCAGATACTTCGCGGAACAGCGAGAGAATCGGCAGGAAGTCTTTGTGTCTCCCTCCATAGTGATGATGGAACAGGTGCTGAATTCTCTCGTCGAGCTGCCGAAACACCCGGGAATTCTGAAGTGCCCCGGGCTTTCGGGAAAAGGTTTTGAGGAAGTGGGTAAGGTTGTAAGACAGTTCTCCTTTCTCAAACCGGCGTTCGTGGCATGCAAGCACCTCCGTGCCATCGACCAGTTCAACAGTATCGGGAGAGTATTTCAGCGTGATATATTTCCCGGGATACGTATCTGGCACTGAGTAGTAGTTTGACTCAAAGGTGACATGCGAGTATTTTGAGATCTTGGCTGAACGGGATAGGTATGTTGAAAATTCAAGAGCAGGGAGAGGAGCAAATGTTTTTTGTTCGTGAAGAAGTCCTTCACTGGGAGGGACTGACCGGCGATAAACGAACCCCTCATTGATCTCCTTGACCGTTGCTGCCAGGTGCTGGTTGGCTTCTTTGAGGGACGAGAAGGTGTTTCGCTCACTGAACGCTCGTCGTCTCACGTAGCCAACGGACTGTTCATCTGTTCCTTTCTCGTGCGGAGACCGGGCATTGCAAGTGTGGGGTTCAAACCCATAGTGGAGGGAAAAATCAAGAAACCGGGGGTTCCATTCTTTGGTTTTGGGGTTGATGATGGCAGCCATATTGTCATAGAAGATGGTCTCAGGTACACCACCAATCTCGTTAAAGAATCGAATATGCGCATCAAAGACCTCAAGCTGTGTCTCACGATGGTAGAGATAGGCAAATCGATAGAGGGAATGGTTGAGTACCATGGTGGCCATGGGATACTTGCCCCAGTGCGCGTTGACCTGGAGATCGGTCTTCCCAAAGTCAAACTCTGCGCGAAATCCAGGATCTGTTTCCTGTGCGATGTAAACCTCCCGGTGACCATGCCGGTCTTTCCAGGAAGCGACTTCCCGTTTGACGGTGCTATAACTGATGGTATAGCCTTCTTTAACGAGATAGTCCCAGATTTTCTTCCCCGTCCATCGTTGTTTCTTCGGGAGGTCGGCATTCGCCTCCAGGATCGCGTGGATCTGTTCCTTGACCTCGGGAGTGAGGGCAGGGCAGGAGCGCTGAATCTGACGATCCCGGGGAAGAATGGTTTCTTCAACCCCATCTTTAACATCTTGAACCCGCTGAAGATACCGCGACACGGTATTCCGGGAAATATTGAGTTCTTTGGCGACTCGTCTCTTGGATCCATAGAGATTATAGAGTTCTACAATGCGTTTGATATCGCTCATAGACTTCACCTACTGAATCCCTCCAGATCTCAATGGTGGAACCGGAGGGAGGATAGGTGGATCAGTTTATGGTGAGCCTTTTGGGGAAAAGTGGATCAGTTTGTGGTGAGCGAAAACATCATGTTTCGTACGATTAAAAAAGAAACGAAGAGGTTCAGTAGTATCCTGTACAAATCTCATAAAGGAAACAAAAGTCCCTCCATGGGTTTGGACGGTAACTTCAATGATTCTGAATTTATCTTTATCAATATGTTCACCCATCAGAATACCACCAACTTCACGATTCCCAACAAGATCTATAGCGGTGATAAATTGGTGAGCGATATCACTTGGGATTAGAATCTGCATTTCCGTCTCCAGATAATAAGTCTCTCATAAAATTGACCCATTCTGTTGTCTTATCTGCAGAACTAGTGCCTTCACCTTCAGTCATAATATTGGGACTCTGTTGCGCTTCAACACGAATAGCGTGGTTTTGGAATGGAGAATCAAAAACCCAACCCTTCTTGAGACCAATTAAATAGAGAGCTTCAGGAAAAGCGCTCTTCTGTCCATTAATAAAGGTATCTAAAACAAATTGGACGATGTGATGAGCAATTACGCTTACATCAGCATCAGATGCTACCATCGGGTGGCTACCGCTGGTTGAATAATCATTATTTTTCAATAAATATTCTGGAATCTCATGCCTTTCGCAATAATTTAAGTACGCATTTCTAACATCTCTGGGATTGGGTCCTATGACTGGTCTACTCCGAGCAACAAATCCCCCAATACCTCCACCATAAACTTCTCCCCAGATCATAGGTATTTCCATCCGAACGGCAATTGCAGCAAGTAGATTAAATACGTTTGACTCCGCAGTAGCATCAACAAGAAGATTATATTTTACCATTTTTTCAATTACTCTTGCCATTGCTGCATTGGATTCTTGACCTGCAATCAGTATATTTTCCACTTCAACTTCGATTCCAGGTGCTAATAACATTAATTCATCTCGGAGTGCTTCCACCTTATGAAATCCTACTGATTTCCAATCTAATGCATGCCTTATGATATTTCCTGGCAACATAATGTCCGGATCAACTAATAGTATTTTTCGAATCCCTGTTCGAACAAGAGATACAGCGATTTTACTTCCAAGGGACCCTGCTCCAATGATTGCTACAGATTTTTCTTCAAGATGGGTTGATTCCGTTAGTAGTCGGGGGATATTTCTATCATCCTGTAATATTTGAGGCTTGAAAAGGCTAAGAGACCCCTCATTATTATATATACCGAAATAATTCAAATGGTCTTGGTCATTTAGAATGAATATATAATGGAAACCAGGTTGTATCGAAAAACCACCACAGCCTGGCCATCCATCGAGGCCTGCTGCACGAAAAATATCAATGATCTCTTCGAGAGAGTTTATTTTATTTAAATTCTCGGTAGAAATTGATGCCCGTAGCAAGACACCCGTTTTTTTAAGGTTACCTTGCTTGCTGAATTGTGGTGGTAATGTAGGATCAATCCATTCAGATTCATTAATTTTAATGGATGTTGGAATGTAAACAATGCAATCAGCCGCCTGCAATGTCTGTACAATAAGATCTACTGTTGCATGTTGGTTCATTAGAAGCGTACGAGCATGTTCCATCCAAGAATCAGTAATGAATATACGCCAGTTTTTCCCTCGCAACTCCTGACCGATTATCAGTGAATGTCTTGATGGAACAGGTATAGGTTGTCTGGCAGGATCTCCGAGTGGGTTTTCACTATCAAGTAACCGGTGAGTGCTTATGAGCATGTCAGCGCCAGTAATGTGTGGCTCCCAGTTGTCCGGACCCCATTCTAAACATAAGGTGCCGTTATTGTATTGATGAGTAGACCATCTCTGATCGTGATCTCGTGGCCTGACTTCAGGGGGGAGAACTGGAAAAAGATCCGGATAGATCATAAGGACGACATAATCATATCCATGAGCATTGATCACACATTCGCACGATAACTTTCCGTTATGAAAACACCACGCTACAGCGGAGAGCCAATCATTTTTTTCCTTTAATCGGGCGATGTTTGTTTTTTCTTCAACAACGCGATTATGATCGTCAAGGAACCATGACTTCAAGCGAATCCACCAGGCTTTTTTGGACCACCGGGTTTAGATTGGAAACTGAGACTGTTCGCGCTATCTTGCTTAAGTAAACCCGTATTGCTCGAACTACTCTCAGGGAATTTATTCCCAAGTAATTTTCGCCAAATGTCAGCGCTTTCTTTATTTGTTGACGCATTCAATGCATTGCGTGCCAGAATTGCAGCATTTTTCACTTCAGCGATAAAGGTCTGCCAATCCCCATTAGATACACGTGACATTACATTTTGTCCTATTACACCGTGATCGTATAGAATTGGGGCACTTTCACTCGAACCGTATAAGGCAACGATCTTCTCAAAGGTTCTCGTAACTCCATCAGCAATACTAGTCAGGTCATCAGGACAGCAATATCCAATAAGATGCTCAAGAGGGTACCCTTTTGGGGAACCTGTCAGATTAGGATTGATTCTCCGCCACCATTTGATAATTTTTACAATGTTTACGTAGTATCCGCTGCACCGACGATTTTTATCTTGTGTCCAGGCAATTTGAGCCAGCGGGTTCGTTTGCTCCCATTTTTCTGTATTTCGATCCGGAATATAAAGGGGCTCTTGTTTCCATTTGGGTTGTTCTGCCTTATTTATTAAATTTGTATAGAAATCCAAACCCTCTGATTCTCGGATAACAATACTCTTCATAATCGGATCGTCCTCAGAATTTATCGAGGTAATCTCAGCTAACTGTTGCTTAAATGCCTCGGACGGTGCTGATGTGATAACAAGATCAAGATCCACATAACTTAGGGATATCCCAATTGAACGGCCCTGTCTCTGCCATTTACCCGTATAATATTTCTTTACGAAGGGCTCAAACAATTTTAGAGCTTCGGATGGTGTATATGTCTGTGGAATACATGTTACTACAACCACATCCACATCTGACCTTTCATCATTTTTTGGACGAATGGCTGTGTATCTCCGATAACTCCCTTGAATAAAAGTTCCTATTACCCATGGTTGAAGATCTTCATATTCCTTAAGCCGGGTTCTGAGAGTTTCATGCCCAGATTTCATATCCGTATTTTGGTTACCTGTCGGACGAATCTCCTTAAGAAACGTCTCGAAATGGGTCTTCATTTCCATAATAAATCCTACTCGATCAGAATACTTTGACAATAATCTTTATTATTATATTCATAGAGCTGCACTTGAGGAAGTGTATACCCTTCCTGTCCTATGAAGAACATCATGGCTTTAGGCACCGATACGAATAGATGACTGCATCCATGTCTGGCCTTTTTTGCAGATACATTTTGAATATACTGCATGAGGTCTTGGGCAAGTAGAAATGCGTGATCACTTCCTTGGACCGATAAACGGCCTACTTTTGGGAGAACTGTCGCCTCAACCAATAATCCGATAGGTAGATTAAGTTCTTTAATAGTTCTCATCACATCTTCGAATATATTCTGTGATGCGCTCACTGTGACTGCAATATCCTCACCTTTTTTGAGTTGATGAGAGGTTATTTTCCATAATTCTTCGGATGGGCGATAAGGTCGATCGGAAACGATCCATGGGATGCCGTCTTGGTCTGGCCAAACGTTTGCTTTACATCGAGCCGATGCGTACCCGGCAGCATATACTATTGAATAGTGACAATCAAGGTGTAAATGAATAATATCTCCTGGAGTGATCTCCGACTCAAAAAAAGAGATGACAGCTGGATATATTCGTGAATTCCAATGGTCCTGATCCTTAATTTCCCTATCATCAAATAAGTCAACGAAGGAATAATGACTATCCGTCATATTGCCGAGACGACTCGAAAACTTCGAAAAACTTTTTAACCCTAAATTTCGGATTGTCTTTTTGTTCAGTGGTGGACCCCGGTATAACCCTTGATGTTTAATTAAGTCCGTGAACTTTTCACGATCTAAGATTACCTCGTCTGTCTCTGCGACGAGATTCCAGGTAATTTGGATGTATGGACTTGATCGCTGTGTTACATCCACTGGTTCAAAGCCTGCCAAATGAACCGCTTGGTTGAGTTTTATCATTTTCTGATCGATTGTTTCAGGATCAATTTGAATTCGGAGGGGTCTTAATGCGCGTTTTAACCCTTCATTATCAACATCAAGAAGCATACTCCATTTTTCTCGCAACTTTCCCATTTTAGACCTGGCGCCTCCAGAAAATAGGGTATCCAATCTCAGAAAACCAGATTGTTGATCCAGAAGCTTACTTAAGAGATCTCCTTCAGCTATGGGATTGGGTTGTCGCAGGATAAATCTGCAACCCTGACCTTCAGGTGTATGTTTTTTTTGGAGGCGGTGGACTTTCTGTAGTAATGATTCCGTTGTCGCTCCAATAAATGAAGGATCTATTAGATCTTCGACGGTTACATGTTTACCAGGTAACGCGTGAAATTTCACTTGAATATAATCCGTATAATAGAAATCCCCGCAACCGTCTGGAATCGGCTCTGAATATGATATCCTAATATCGTCAAACCCTTTCGCATCTTTAACTTCAAATCCAACTTCCTTAACATGCTCGTGATCATGAAGGAGCCGACAGCATTCAATTATGAAAAGTATGGCTTGAAGGTTGTCCCCGCTTTGGCGAGCTGTGATCGCCCGTGTCATATCCTATCATCCTTATATTATCACGATCACGAGATAATTTTTTTGTAATAAACCTTGAAGTGATCCTATAATTATAAGCCCTTTCAAATAAAACCGGAGATTATGGTATTCCAGGAAATTGACGATGATCTCTGGAAGATTGTTCAGAACTACCTCCCTCCAACCAAGCCACATGTCGGTCGACCCCGGTGTGATCCCCGCAGGCTGATCAACGACATTCTGTACGTTCTGATCACCAGATGTTCCTGGCTCGGTGTACCAACGAAATACGGCACAAAATCGACGGTTCACCGGTACCACCTCGAATTCTGCGAGAAAGGGGTGTACCAGGCGATCTTACTCGGCCTTCTCCGATCTGGATACGAGATCAAGAAAATCGATCTCTCGCATTGTGCGACGGATACCAAGGATGTCCAGGCAAAAAACGGGATCAACGGGCTATGATGGCTATAAAAGGGTAAACGGAAACAAACTGAGTGCTCTGGTCGATCGGTGTCAACGTCGGCCCGCTTTTCCCCAATCGCGTCGGAATATCGTTCCCCACCCTACTTAAATCTATCGTCAACCATTTGTCAAACATTTGGAAACCTCGTTTCTGCTGTTATTTCTTGATCTGTCCATAATTTGTGCTTTTTTCGGTCTTTCATCCGGTAACTCTCCCCTCGGATATTCACGGTAGTACACCGATGCAAAATCCTGTCGAGCAGTGCTGCTGCGATGATCCGATCCTGAAAGATCTCTCCCCAATCCGCGAAGGTCTTATTCGAGGTAAAGATCGTCGATCGCTCCTCATACCGGCGTGAAATCAACTGGAAGAAGCAGTATGCAGCCTGTGCATCGAATGGCAGGTACCCGATCTCATCGATGATCAAGACTCCGGGTCGGGTCAGTTTCTTCAGGTACTTGTCCAGTTGCCCGGTGTGATATACATTCTTCAACTGCTCGATCATGACTGAAGCATTGATGAACAGAACCGGGATACCCTGTTCAATAGCAGTGATACCGAGGCCGATGGCCAGATGTGTCTTTCCCACCCCCGGGGGTCCGAGAAACACAACATTCTCGGCATTATCCACGAACCGCAGGGTCACGAGGTCATTGATCACAGTCCTGTCGATAGACGGTTGAAACGCGAAATCAAACTCCTCGATCCGCTTCTGAAGAGGGAACCCGGCATTCTTTGTTCGTGTCTGGATCGTCGCTGACACCCGACTGCTCCATTCCTGTTCGACCAGATAACCAATCGTCTCCAGAGGGCTCAGGTTCTCCTTCATCGCCCGTTCAAGCGTAGGTTCGAGGAGGGCATCCATCGTCATCAATTTCATCTTCGCTAGGTGTTGATGCACTCGCTCCATGAGAAGCATCGTCACCGCCATCCCTCCACGTAGAAAGCATCATAGAGCGAAAGATCTCGTTCTTCGACAGCATACTCCTCGATGTATGGCCTTTGTATCTGCTTCTTCTTCGGGTTTGGGCAGGGTTCTTCGCGAATTCGTTTGAGGAGACCTTCGAAGTGCTCACTCTTTTTTGACAGCTGGCCTTTCTCGTTGAGTAGAGGATGGGAGCCGAGGATGGTATCCCCGGATGAAATCAGGACAGTGGTGCCCTGGACGGCGACGTTGACATAGCTCCCAGCATACTGCCAGGGAACAGAGTAACGATTCCCGTACAGTGAGATAAAACAGTCCTGGGACACTTTGCGCAGGTACTTCTTCTGGAAGATGTACGGAGGATATGAGGTGAATGGACGGAGATTTTCCTGGGGAAGCCGATCGAAGGGAATTTCATGGGTTGTCCCATGAACCCTTCTGTTGGCGGTGTCCATCCACTCCCGGGTGCGGAGATTCAATTCATCAAGGGAATTGAATTCTCGGCCATACAGGAAGTTTTCTTTGACATACCTGATGGCTCGCTCTACTTTGCCTTTGGTCATCGCCCGGTAGGGTCTGCAGAGGCGCGCAGTGAACCCGAAATGGTCCCTCAGGTCAACAAATGCTGGGTGAAAGTCCGATTCGGTGGAGGGATTTTTCCGTTTCAGGACTACACTCTTCATGTTGTCGTAGAGGATGATCTCGGGTATTCCACCGAAGTACTCGAATGCGTGGAGGTGACACTCAAGGAGCGTCTGAATGTCCCGCGATAGCGTAAATTCAACGTAGAGCATCCGGGAGTATCCAAGAACCATTGAGAGACAGTTCACCTTTCTTTCTAAACCGCTCGGGTGGGAGGCAAGACATTCCGCCCAGTCACACTGTGCCATCTCGCCGGGTTTGGTTTCATACCGGTACTCGGGAAGAGTCGGGACCGTTGGACGGACCTGGCGGAGGTAGTCCCCGAGGATCGTGAGTTTTCCTTCATAACCCTGTTCCTGGATCTCTTCGAAGAGGCGGACACGACTTAGCCGGGGATATTTCTCAAGTCGCCCGAGGATGTACGGTTTGTAGGGATCCAGTTTGCTGGGTTTGTTGCGTGTGCGCGGAGTCTCGGGCGGGCGATCAAGGGAGAGGTAATGCCTCACAGTCTTGCGGTCAAACCCGGTCTCGCGGGCGAGCTCACTGATGTTGACCCAACCTGTTGCCAGTTCCTGTTCACGAGCAAGATCTTTGAGCATGAAATAGTCCTCCTCGGTTAGCATGTCTTAAATAGCGTCTTTATGATCACTAGCTGCCAAATGCGCCGGTTCTGATCTCTCCATTCCTCCCTCGTTTACCGGGCCAATGTCCGGAAATCATACCGATACCTTAATCTCCTTTAGTGATCAACTGATCACTATGAGTT
>Ga0265293_10011482_pt1 | contig 12039 bp, 15 predicted proteins | sample Munlanlewell138R_FD_192505 | JGI IMG/M metagenome (GOLD analysis project Ga0265293, IMG submission 192505) | Leachate microbial communities from a municipal landfill in Southern Ontario, Canada - Leachate well 138R | ecosystem: Engineered > Solid waste > Landfill > Unclassified | place: Canada... | reverse complement strand
TCGCATACCTCGAAAACTTCGGCACATGTCGGCAGAAATTTACAAGCCCGGCGGACGTCATGAACCGATTTTTCGATGATATCTTCAGGAAATCCCGCCATATCGAAAATCAGCGAGCGCGTGAAAATATCCGCGTCGTTCATTTGGCGGGACGGATACGCGCCTATCAGGAATTTTGCCCATTTCTTCGCAACGTCCTTGCCGGCCGGGATGAGCGCAACTTCAAGTTCATCAATGATTTTTTCGACGATATGAAGCGGCATGAGTTGCCCGCTCCTGAGCGAAATATCGAGATATTTTCCGTATCTGTTCGTCATGGCAAGCAAGGTTTCGTGTCTGCCACGGCCTAGAGCCTGTTTCGCTTCTGCGTGACTAATCGTTTTCACTTCGGTCATTTCCCCATTCCTCCTTCACTCGATCAAAAGCCCTCATCAAGTCGCTTCGCGGGCCACTCCCGGGCCCAGGTCCCTTGTTGTCGTAATTCCCTTCAATCACTTTCGCGAAGTTTTCGCGCTTGATCAGCCAGTCGATCGTAATCTGCCAATCTTTTATTTTGCCGGTCAGAAAATCGCTTTCTGAAATTTTCTCAAGAACCATGTCCCATCCGTCAAGGCCGCCAATTTCTTTCAAGCGAGCGCGGATGTGCTTCTCGCGCCTATCGTTGAAAACTTGCGCCTTCGGGATTTTCTCGCGCTCCGCCATTTCGTTGAAGCGGTCGAAGGCTATTCGTTCCGGCTTCGGGCCGATTTCTCTCTTCCTCTCACACTCTCCTTCTCTGTCTCTGTATCTGTCTTTGTCTCTTTCTTTGTCTATGTCTATGTCTATGTCTCTTTGTATCGATAGGCTATCGATAGGGTATCCATAGGCTATCGGTAGGCTATTATTTTCCCGAATTTCCGGAATATCCTCGGGCCGCAGAAGATCGTTCTTAAAAACCAGAGGATTTTTAATTAACTCATTTAGAACAATAGTTTTTTGCTCGCAATCAGGGAGCGACTGGGCGATTTTTACAGCCCCTGCGGCGTGTTTTATGTTGGATATCTGGCTGTGATCCATGTAATCGACAATGCGAACGACCTTCTCTCGCTCGTCATATCCTATCAATTCCGCCCTTTTCAGGTCTATCAATGCCCTATGTATAGGACTATCGATAGGGTATCCATAGGCTATCGATAGGCTATCGGTAGGGGTTTTTTTGCCCCTACCTTTACTCTTATCTTCGATCATTTCCAGATATGGCATATCAGCCATAATATAGCCTTCTGGCAGGCGGAAACAGCCTACAGAATTTCCATGGCTACAGGTCAAAAGATACAGATATACGAGCCTGGAATTGTTGTTTTCAAGCGATAGGAATTTTTGAGAATTCCATATCGAGACGCCGACGCGTCCATATTCGCGCATTTCCTTTCCCCCTCAAATAAATGTTTCCTGCACCGTTTTGAAGCGGTCAGAAGCCAAGGACAAATTGATTTTTGCCTGCTTGAAATAACTCTCCTTGAGCTCAATTCCGATAGCTTTTCGACCCAAGGAAACGGGGCTGTAAACCTCGCTTCCAACCCCCATGAATGGCGTAAGAACAACGTCGCCGGGGTTAGTCCACAAATCCACTCATCGGGCGATGACGTCCAATTGAAGCGGGTGAACATGCTTCTCGTCATCTTCCTCTTTCGAGTCCCGGAAGGGCAAAACATTGTCAATCCGAATGTCGTCCCATACGGCACTTGCATAACGCTGCCATATGTAATGATTTAGTTTGCTTATCTCGCCCGGAACCTTTTCCTTGTTGAGATAGTCCCACAATTCATCTGCCGTCATGGACGAATTATTCTGATTGTTCCAAGCCCGAAGCATGTTCGGAAGAATAGGAACTTCCCCATAATATCGATTTAGCCCGTCAATGTGAGTTACTGGCGTTTCCGCGTCGCCTTTCTTTTTGAAAAGCAACAAATAGTCTGGCTGCGAAGGGAAGCACTGTGTTGCATCTTCGACGATCAGTTTGTGCATGAGGCTTTTGACCATCGTTCGCATTCTGACCTTGAGCGGTTCTTTCCAGATCGTCACCCGCCCCTTATACAAAAAGCCGGCATTCTCATGCAGCTTGATAATTTCATGCGGAAAGTCCCAGCTCGTACCGCTATTCTCGACGACTTCGGTGCAATGCACTGCATTGATCCGCCCGCGCTTCGTGACGCGTGCCATTTCGCGGATAAGGAAATCATATTGCTGAAGGAATTCTTCCTTTGTCGCACAATTGGAAAAATCATTTTCACTGCTTGAGTAATTATAAAGCCCGGCGAATGGCGGCGAATATACGCTGAAATCCACGCTCTCGCTCTCAAGGCTTGGCAACACATACATGCAATCTGAGTTGTAAATTGCATACTCATCTGTAATCACTTGATCTTTAACGCTCATAATCTTCCCCTTTTTCACAGAAAAGCCGGCTTGATGATCGGCTTGTTGAACTCTTTTTTCTGATCCGTGTAGCTGGAATTTATATTCCTGTTCAGGTTTCCAAAAAGCTCGTCAGCTTTTTTTGCTTTCTCCTTCAAAGAAGTAACAACCTTATCCATGCCGTCACTGTAAACCATATCTACTATGACTGGACGCAATTGACCGAACCGCCAGAAACGGCGAATGGCCTGGTAATATTGCTCATACGAAAAGGTCGGGAAATAAACAGTGTGATTGCAATGCTGCCAGTTTAAGCCAAACGCGGTTATCTTCGGCTTTGTAATCAGCTTCTTTATTTCTCCGTCCGCGAATGCCAGAAGAATTTCTTCCTTTTTATCGATATTCATGGATCCTTTGACTTCGTAAGCGTCTTTATCCATCGATAAAAGCGCATCGGCTTCATTGTTGTAATTGCACCAGTAAACAGTTGTGTCATGCGCCGAGGCACATTCAACGGCCATCTCACAGCGCGCCTCAAGCGTCGCCCGGACTTCCTCGCGAACCTCGGTCAATCTGGATGATGGTATTGGAAAAAGATTGTGCTGCCCGTCGACACAAAGGCCACGGTGATTTTTCATGACATTATTATTCACAATCAATTCGGGCAGAATGTGTCTTTCGTCCGAAAAGCCAAGATCGGACGGACGGCGCATTGATATGGACCAGGATGAAACCCATTGGAAAAAATCGCGTTCTGCATGACCTTTCAATATCCATTTTGAGCCGATCGAAACAGGCGAAATTGTATCTTCGTTGTTCGTGAAAAATTTACCCAGCATATCGGTATATCCCATATATCCGAGCGCTTCGCTGGACGTGCCCAATTCAATAAAATCGTTCGGGCTTGGCGTCGCAGTGAAAAGGTAGCGATATTTCACACGTCTTAAAAAAGCTGTGATCTTTGCCTTGATAGCGCCGTCAAAATTTTTAAGGATGCTGCTTTCGTCCAGAATGACGCAATCGAAATCATCCGAATTGAACTTGTCCAATCGCTCATAATTGCAGACAACAATCCGGCTGCTATATTTACCGTCTTTGGAATATTGGATATCGTCAATTCCAAACTTTTCGGCCTCGCGAATGAACTGGAACGCAACGGCGAGCGGCGTAATGATAAGGACTGGCTTATTTGTGTGCATCAGGTAATTTTTTGCTACAGTCAGCTGAATGATAGTCTTGCCAAGGCCGGTATCGAGAAACACCGCGCAACGCCCCTTTTTAATTGCATATTCCGCAACATATTCCTGAAAGTCGAAAAGCCCGTTTGGCATAAATACAGGTTTAATTCCCATGTCCACAGACAAGTGTTTCTTGCTGTTCAAAAACTCTTCGTAATTCACTTTCTAATCTCCCGTGATTTTATTAACGTACTGAATTCGTTTGCCAATCCATCTCATAACCGGCACAGCCATTGAATTGCCGAGCGCCTTGTAGCGCGGGCCGTCGGCGGCGGGTTTGTTGCGGTAGGGAATATCGGTGTAACCTTGGCTGGTCGTCAGCCTAACGGCGTAGCAATTCGCTCCGCTCGTTTTCTCGGGAATGAACCCACCGATGGCACGGACGACACAGCAGGATAGTGTTGTCAGGATCGAGTGCAAGGTCTCGGTGTTGAGCCCAGACGGCAATGTGATGCACGTGGAAAGACGGTTCGCCGTCTCGATAGCGGTCGCCACATCGCTGGCAGGTTCGCCGGTCTCGCGCCCATACGAAATTGCAATGCTGCTTCCACTCAAGAGATGAGAAGAAGGACTGATGTTCGCTTGTGACTCCGCCCTTCCATCCGGCGTTGCCATCTCCCATACGTGCGTCAGCAGCGCAGCGAGGCGAGCAAAACTGGCGATCCCTGTAGGCAGGGGAAACTCGCTTCTCTCGACCGCATTGCTGGCAAGAGAGAGTGACCTTCCGGCACTGTGTAGCCGAACTGCCTGCCGATCTAAGTCGATCAGCGCATCGGCGGCTACATGCGGCGCGGGGCGCTGATGGCTTGTGCTGGAATGGTGCGCCGCAGCTTCGGCACTGAGCGTCCACCCGCTTGCGTCGGCACGCCAAGCATTGCTTGGCAACTTGCGACATTGGAGCGCCGCAAGCGCATTGGTTTTTTGCTGGTCGGACAAGCCTTGGCATACGAGAATTGTATAGCATTTCTGAACCTCCGGAAACCCTTGAAGCCGCTCACATTCGCGCGGTGTCAGGCGGCGTACAGCGGAGGCGGTGCGAATGTAGCTCGTTTGCTTCATGCCGGGATTTGCGGACAGCGCGCCTGCATATGGCATTTCCCGTAATTCGTCTCTGCTGTTCTGGGCGAACGCAACTGCATGTTGCTTTCCAGCCTGCAAGGTGAACATGGGATCGCCCGCAGCGCCAATACCGGCCCCGGCGCGCGGGTCCGTCGTCGATTTTCCGGTGCGCGCGCCCGCCTCCAATACGGGAATAACACAAACATTCTCCGCACCATTGTTCCGCCCGATCGGGTGCGCCTTCTCGCTTGTAATCGGATCCTGCGACCCATGCACAACAAGCGGCGTCCCGCGCCCCGTGCCGTCCTCGCTGGCGTCAAGCCCCTCGCCGCGCAATGTGTGTGCAATCAGGTGCCCGGCCTGCCCTTGATTATCGTCCGCACCGCACGTTCCAACGCCGTTTGCAGTGAGGGCGGCAACTCCCTGCCCCGCTTCTCGGCGCGGCGGAGGATCCCGGCGCAAGCTTTCGCGCTCAAGAAGTACCGCTGCGGCAGGTCGCCAGTCTCCAAGATATCCGACAATGAACACACGGCGGCGTCGTTGGGGAACTCCGAAATATTGAGCGTCAAGCACTCTCCATGCGAGCCCGTAACCGTGGGGACCGGATGAGGGGACAACTCCTGCGTTTTTCCATCCGCCTTTTGGTGTCGGGAAGGGCTCGCCGTATCCGGCGAAGCATCCGATAACGGTTCCGAAATCGCGGCCATCGTTATTTGAGAAAACGCCGGGGACGTTTTCCCATACCAGCCATTTGGCCCGCTTTCGAAAAGCCAGGTCAGCAAAGGCAAGCGTAAGTCCGCCACGGTCGCCATCAAGTCCCGCTCGTGCGCCTGCGATACTGAAGTCCTGACAGGGTGTTCCTCCGACAAGAATGTCAATTGGTCCATAGTCATCATCTCCGATAGTAGTGAAATCTCCATGCAGCGGCACATTCGGGTAATGATGCTTGAGAACAGCGCGCGGGAAAGCCTCAATCTCGGAAAAAAATGCAGGTTTCCATCCGAGACTATGCCACGCAACCGTTGCCGCCTCAATTCCGCTGCAAACAGAACCATAAATCATTTTTCGAGCCTGTTCGGTTTTTTCCTCGCTGCGTTTATTTCATTAACGAAATCGTCAATCATCTTATCGCATACAGCCATGCCTTCCGGATAATCCGAGACGAAAACGCTCTTGAAAATCTCGCCGTTTACGGAAATTGACGCGCGCAACATTCCTGCCGCATCGGAAGATTGCGGCATTGAGTAAACTTGCGCGAAGCACGGTCCGACATAGGCGTGATAATTGTCGTCATGTGATTTTCTCCAATCGGTCATTCCGCCGCCTTTCCGTCGAATGTCTCATCGTCATTCAGGTTTGATATGAAAGACTTGAGCGCTTTAATGCGATCGTGCGACGGCCTTTTGATCCAGACTTCAACGCTTTTGTGTGTCTTTCGTCTGGCTTCTCGCCAGGCTTTCACTCTTTTGTAACTACTCATTTTTCACGCTCCGAAAAACCGAATAATACTATCAAAAAAGCTACGCTTTCTAACTGCCGGCTGGCGCGCCATTTGCTCCCTTTCAAGCACGTCTTTATAAATTTCGAGACGCAAAATTTCGGTTTGAAGCGTTTTAATTTCTTCCATTATGTGAGATGTTTTCTTCTTCTTTTTTCTTTGGGCTTTTGCAATGCTTTGCAGCCATTCTTTTTGCTCTTCCGCCTTCATAATGGCACCCCGCAATTCTTGCATATCATTGAAATGTTTAAGAGAATTCATTTTCTTTCACTCCATTAGTTTTAATGTTGCCTCATAATTTGTTATCAGATAACATAAAGTTAAGCAAACAATATTTTAAGGAGAAAATTCAATGTCACATAACCACAATGTAACCGCAATGCTGCGCAGTTTTGTCGAACGGATCGAGCGCCTGAACGATGAAAAGGCCGCGATATCGGACGATCTTAAAAGCGTGTTTGCCGAAGCGAAAGCGCGCGGCCTGAACGTGAAGGCGCTACGGGCAATCATCAAGCTGCGCAAGATGGATCGTGCCGATGTTGAGGAACAATCCTACTGGATTAACGCCTATGCGGAAACCCTTGGCATGTACCAGCCCGATCTATTTGGCATTGGCGATTTGGACGATCCGGAAAAGGCCAAGGCGCGCTTGTTTGACGGCTTCCGCCAATATGTGAGGCAAAATCCCGGGACCGATATCACGTTTAAAACGGCAGACGGTGAATTTGAAAAAATTACCGGCATGAATTCCGATGCCTGAAAAAATCACGGTTGACGAATACAAAAAAGCCGCCGATACGCGCAAGAAAAGGCGGCGCATTGAGGATAAAATCCAGCGGGAAATCGTCAAAAACTTGCGCCAGCATTTCCCGCATCTTTTGGTTTTCGCGGTGCCGAATGGCGGTTCCCGCAACAGGATAGAGGCGGCAAACATGAAGAAAACAGGCACACTTGCCGGCGTCGCCGATCTTGTTATTTGCTGGCGCGGTGATGATGGGCGCGGCCTTTCTGGTTTTCTGGAAGTCAAAGCACCGGGCGGCGACCAGCATCAAGAGCAAAAAGATTTTGAGGCCGTTTGTGCCGCGCTTGGTTTGCCTTATGCGCTGGTAAGATCGATCGGTGATGTAATAGACGAACTGAAAGCATGGGGAGCTATATGACAAACATTCCGATAAATGAGAGGCAAAATTTCATCGGAGCGAGCGAGGTTTCGGCCCTGTTCGGCCTGCATCCGCAACTTACAAAATTTGAGTTGTGGCACATAAAAAAAGGCAATCTTCCGCCTGCCGATCTATCCGCAAATGAGCGGGTTATGTGGGGCAACCATCTTGAGCCCGCCATTGCGAAAGGCATTGCGGAACTTCACGGCTGGAAAATCCGCCGCGTCCGGCGCTATCTTGTCAATCCTCGCGTTCCAGGCATGGGGGCGAGCCTCGATTATGAGATTTTGAATTATCCTGGATACGGAACAATTCCCTTCGAAATCAAGAATGTTGACGGCCTTGTTTTTAAAGACTGGGACGAAGAAGAAGCGCCTATTCACATGCAGTTGCAGGTTCAAAGCCAACTGGCCTGCTCGAAAGATACCTGCCGCGCAGCCATGTTGGGCGTTCTTGTCGGCGGCAATCGGGCAATCACTTACGGGATAGATCGACGCGAAAAAACCATCCGCCGCATTGAAATGGCGGTTCAGGAATTTTGGCAAAGCATTGCCGACGATCATCCGCCGAGCCCTACCTTCGAGACGGACAGCGACGCGGTTCTGCGGCTTTACAAGCAGGTTGATCCGGGCAGTTTTGAAACGATTGACGATAGTTATGTAGAGCGATTGTTGCAGCGCTATTGCGAGGCGCGGGACATTGAACGCGCAGCCTTTAACGACAAAATGGCGGCTCGCGCGGAAATTATGACGCACATAGGCCGGACAGAAACCGTTGTTTGCGGGAGTTATAGAGTAACGAACAAAAACGGCTTTCGCGTTTATGAAAGGCGCGATAGTGAGGAAGAAGGCGCGCCATTTGAATTTGATATTGAAGCCATGAAAATAGAGGCAAAGGGTAAAAAGACAGAGAGTTTAAGAGATATAAAGAGTATTTTTTAGCGGGTTAAAAAATATGTTGACGCGCTCGCGTTATCTGATAACGTAACGATACAACAAAAAACGAGGAGCAATTTTTATGAAAGATGACCTTCCCGGCCTCGGGCACAATAACCCGCCAGTGCCAGTCAATCTTATTGATCTTATCCGCAATGATGTTGCAGAACAGATTGCGCGGACAAGCGATATTCTGGGCGGCGTTGACCGAATGCCCGCCGTGATCGACAGCGACGAGCTCGCGTCCAAGGCAACCAGCTTCGGCGCGCAGATTAAAATCCTTGCTCGCGATATGGAAAAACTTCGCAAGGACTATAAGGAGCCCTTTCTTGATGCCGGCCGCAAGGTCGATACCTTTTTCAAGAAAGAGTTTTCTGATCCTCTCTCGCGCGCGGTGAAGGTGGTAGAGGATCGGGTTCGGCCGTATCTTGTCGAGAAAGAGCGTTTAGAGCGCGAGCGCATTCAGAAAGAGCGCGAGGAAGCGGAACGCATTGCGCGAGAAGAGGCAGAACGAGCTGCTGCGCTTGAAAATGAAGGGCGCAACTTTGCGGCAGAAGAAGCCTTCAAGAAGGCCGAGGCGGCGGAGAGTGACGCCAGCCGGATCAAGGATCACAAAGGCCCGATCATGCGTTCGGATGAAGGAGCAACTGCAAGCGTTAAGGCGGAATATGTTCATGAAATCATCGACATTGACGCCATTCCTCTTGATGCTTTGCGCCAGTATTTCAAGCCCGAAGATATCGACAACGCAATCAAGCGATTTATTCGGGCCGGCGGCCGCGAGCTTCCCGGCGTCAAGATTTTTGAACAGAAAAAGCTGAATTTTAGGTAGGTGAAAAAATGGAAAAAGGAAAGCAGGTCGCAAAAACGCAGCCGGAAGATACGCTTCGTGGCGTACTGATGAAGATGAAGCCTGAAATGGAAATGGCTCTTCCTCGGCATTTGACTGCCGATAGGCTGATCCGCATCACGATGACGGCGGTTCGTGTCAATCCTCGGCTCTTGAATTGCACGAGAGAGAGTTTTCTTGCGTCCATCATGACAGCCGCATCCCTTGGCCTTGAGCCGGACGGAATTCTCGGGCAAGCGTATCTGATCCCGTTCAAGGATCAATGCACGTTCATGATCGGATATAAGGGATACCTGACGTTGGCCCGCAATAGCGGCGAGATCAGGAGCATCGAGGCGCATCCGGTTTATTCCAATGATCACTTTATTCGACGCCTCGGATCCAATAGCGCTCTTGAGCATATTCCTGCCGATGGCGAGCGCGGCGAGATCACTCATTTTTATGCAATCGCGAAATTCAAAGACGGTGGCGAGCATTGGGAAGTCATGACACGTGACGAGGTCGAGGCAATCCGCGACAATTCGCAAGGCTACAGATCAGCAAAGAAGTACGCAAAGAACGGTAAAATCGATTCCCCGTGGGTTAATCATTTTTCGGAGATGGGGCGAAAGACGGTTATTCGCCGCCTGGTCAAATATCTGCCGATCAGCGTCGATAAGATGAACAATCTGCACAAGGCTGCGATCATCGACGCGGAACATGAGGAAGGCCGCCCCGCTTATATTGACCGATACGGCGACGTTAAAATCATGATCCCGGAAACCCCCGAGCCAGACGAAATCCGCAAGGTCGGAACGTCAAAACTCGACGCCTTTGAAAACGAGATCGAGGACACCGAGGAAGTCGAAGAAGTTGATGAGGTCGAGGAAGAAAACGACGAGGCGTCGATCGATGACGAATTCGACCCTGAAACTGGCGAAATTCAGGAAGATGATTTTCCCGGAACGACGCCGGAAATGCAGGCGAAAATCGACGCCTGTTTTAAAGAGGGATATGACGCCTTTCTGTCCGGCGCGCCAGCGAAATTGCCGAAAGGATATCCGCAAGAATTCGCAGATGATTATATTGCCGGCTACCAGACGGCGCAAAGAGAGGAAAAGGGAGAATTACTGTGACGCGTATTTTGTTTTTTGATACCGAAACGACGGGCCTTCCTGTTTGGAACGCGCCGTCCGACAGCGACGTACAGCCGCATCTTGTCCAGCTTGGCGCGCTTCTTGTGGATTATGAAACGCGAGAAGTTGTTGAAGAGATGGATGTTATTGTCTCTCCTGATTTTTGGACGATCCCGGAAGAAGTGTCTAAAATTCATGGCATAACTCATGATCACGCTCTTGAAGTTGGTAATGATGAGTACTTAGTTTTGGCCGCCTTTCATCTTATGTGCCAGGGGGCAAACATTCGTGTTGCTCACAATCGGACATTCGATCAACGGATAATCCGCATTGCAATGAAAAGATACTTTGGCGGTGAAATCGGGGACCAGGCGCTAGAAAAATGGGCCGAGAAGGATGATTTTCACGACACGATGCTTATGGCCAAGAACGTTATGAAATTGGAACCGAAAGGGCGCTACGGATACAAAAATCCGACGCTCGCCGAAGCATATAAATTTTTTACCGGAAAGGAACTTGAAGGCGGTCATAACGCGATGATCGACACTCGCGCCTGCATGGAGATTTATTTCGCAATGATCGATCAAAATGTTTTCAAAATTAACTTTGAGGGGAGGTCTGCGTCATGAAAATATTATACGAAAGCAATTTTTTAAAAAAGATTGCGCGAGATACTATAGGTTTTCGTTTTGATCAAATTGATATGATCACTAAAGAAAATAGATTGTCGGATACGAAAAAAGATAGGCTTACCGATTTGTCTATTTGCGTCGAACTCGCCGCTCTCGCCTTATCAACAAGCAATCCTAATAGGTGGATAGACACGATATCAGAATTGACGAAGGAATGCGCTATTGCTTTGAAGAGAGATGCGGAGGCGTCAGAGAAAAATGACTAAAGAAAACGACCTACCAGACGGTGCCCATGAAATTATACATAACTCTGCCTCTGATGCTTTCGAAGCAAGACACAAGATAATATCAGAAGCTGGAAAAAGAGAAAACTGGTCCGAAGACGACCTTATATCCGCGCATCTAATTTCAATCGCTGTGGAGATATCGATATTTATAAAGAATTGCGGAATTTCAGACGAGGAAGAAAAGGATTCGGTGTGGAAATACATTATTGACAGTTACGTCGAATTTGAAAGCGTCTTGAGATGGTTTGATGAACATGAGGTTCGTTTGAATTAAGATATTGTGCGGCGGCGTGGAAAGCAGACACGCTAGACACCGTATGGCTTGGGAAGCAAGAGCCAATTAGGCCGCCCGTGGTGTTGCGGGAGCGAGTTGACCAAGAAGCCGGAGTAGCGCCCGGCCCGCACATAGGGGACGTAATTGCTTTGCAGACACCCGGCGGCTGTTCCCCGAACGCCGGGACTTATTGAAAGGGAAACGCGATGACACTAGCATTTAAAAACACACCCATGAGCAAAAGCGAAGCGATTGAAAAGGCCGTCGCGCACCGGCTGGCCGATGAATTCGCGCAGGGCTACTGGTGGGAGAATGGCAAGGGCTGTTCACTCGGCTGTATGTTTCATGACTTGACGGAGAACAACTGGTTTGAAACCGCGTCATCGCAAACCGGGATCCCGCTCGAAATTGTGCATTTGCAGGATAGAGTATTCGAGGGTTTGCCGGCTGAAAAAGCAAAGCACTGGACAGAACGGTTTTACCGGGCGGTCCCGGAAGGTGCTGATCTGTCTAGCGTCACGCCGAAACTCCTGTTGTGGCTGCTGACTGACGAAAAGCACGGAGTTCTCCGCTTCACAGAAGATGGATCGGACC
>Ga0265293_10011481_pt1 | contig 12041 bp, 12 predicted proteins | sample Munlanlewell138R_FD_192505 | JGI IMG/M metagenome (GOLD analysis project Ga0265293, IMG submission 192505) | Leachate microbial communities from a municipal landfill in Southern Ontario, Canada - Leachate well 138R | ecosystem: Engineered > Solid waste > Landfill > Unclassified | place: Canada... | reverse complement strand
TGTTGGTACATTTTTCCCTACATAATCAGCTCGAATTGGTAATTCTCGATGTCCACGATCAACTAGAACAGCAAGTTGAATACGTTGAGGACGCCCTATGTCTACAATAGCATCAAAAGCAGCTCTAACAGTTCGACCTGTATATAGCACATCATCAACTAAAACTACATTTTTATTCTCAATCATTATTGAATTTAAATCGTTTTCAGTTGCTACCTGATTATCTCTATCCAAATCATCTCTATATAATGTGATATCAAGTTCTCCTACTTCTACTTTTTCGGATTCAATTTCTTCTATCTTTTGTGAAAGACGTTTTGCTAAGTAAATTCCCCTTGTTTTAATTCCAATTAAAACAGTATTATCAATTCCTTTATTCTTCTCTATAATCTCATGTGCGATACGCGATAAAGCACGATTTAATGCCTTATCATCTAATATTTGAGCCTTTTCCACGAGTGCCATTCCTTAACCTCCTTTGTAGAAGCTAGACAATATAAAAAACTCCTCCCAGTCCATCGACTGAAAGGAGGTACAATATTATAATTATTCACACATAAATACAATTACACTAAATAATTGTACTCTATATGCATCAACTATAAGATTAGTTCCTTATCAGCCTCACAGGACCGCTTTTTAAAGGATATTTCACATTAAATTTATAATAATATTTGTAATATATTTTGTCAATCCAAAAATCAACAAAATTCTACATTATTTAATTAAATCAAACTTTATTATATCTTCATTTATTTTATTTTTTTCAAAATCATTCATATCATCTTGTGATATTACCACTAAATCGTAAGGATAAACAAAGCTTGTAATATTAGCTTGCTCATCTTTAGGATACTCTATTAAATATGAAATATTATATAAATTATCTACCTTTTCAATTTTCTTAATTTCAACTTGATATCCACCACTAGCCTTTTCTCCTAATGTTATTAAAATATATAAATTTTCATTTAGCATTTTAAAACAATTATTTTGTTTTTCTTTAAATAAATCAAACCAGCGTTGTATATCTTCTGGAGCAGATTCAATATATCTTCGTTCAAAACTAATATCTCGGGGGGTCATATTTTCACCTCTATACATAATTTTAATACAATATATGTCTTGAACAAAATATAAATTCAGTATTACACTATATTATTGATAAAATCTTCTGAAAATCTTCAGGTAAATCAGAGGTGAAATATAATTTTTCTAAAGAACGTGGATGGATAAAACTTAAGTCTCTAGCATGTAAGGCCTGGCCATTTAATTGAACAGTTTTGCGATATCCATATACTGGATCACCTGCTACTGGGTGACCTATATACTCCATATGAACTCTAATTTGATGTGTTCTACCAGTTTCTAATTTAAGCTCTACTAAAGTGAAATCATTAAAATGTTTTAATACTGTAAAATGCGTAATTGCATTTTTCCCGTTTTCTACATCAACTGCCATTTTTTTTCGTTGAGTTTTATGCCTACCTATTGGAGCAATAATTGTACCTTCCTTATTAGGTATTAATCCATGAACTAATGCTACGTATTTTCTAACGATTGAGTGCTCTTTAAATTGCTCTGATAGGTGGCGGTGTGTATAATCGTTTTTGGCAACAACTAATAAACCAGTTGTATCTTTATCAATACGATGTACGATGCCTGGTCTAAGTTCGCCATTAATACCTGATAAATCTTTACAATGATATAATAATGCATTTACCAAAGTACCTGTATAATGTCCTTGTGCTGGATGAACAACCATGCCTCTTGGCTTATTTACCACTACTAAATCTATATCTTCATATATTACATCTAACGGTATTTTTTCAGGATTAATTAGAACATCTATCGGTTCAGGAAATTGCAAATTGATGCAGTCATTTTCTCTAACTTTATAATTAGCCTTAGTTAAATTATCATTAACTGTAACATAGCCTTGTTGAATATATAATTGAATCTGAGATCTAGAATAGTCTGGATTTTTTAGATTTAGCAGTTTATCAATTCTCTCACCTGCTTCATCAGCTGATATGTTGCATGTAATATTTTCTTCTATATCGTCAATTTCGGTTTCTACTTCATCTGAATTTAAATTAAGTGCAGAATGGTTCATTAAATTGTCTCCTTTTTCTGCTTTTCTTGCTTATATGTAATCCATGTATCTAAAAACAGAAAACCTACACCAAATACTACAGCCATATCAGCTACATTGAATATAGGGAAATTTATTAATCGAAAATCCAAGAAATCAATTACTTTCCCTATAAAGATACGATCGATAAGATTACCTACAGCACCACCCAATAACAATGTAACCCCATATAATAATACCTTCTTATCATCATGTCCCTCGTATTTATATATTGCATATATTATTATTACTACAACCAACAAAGCAGCGATTATAAAAAACCATCTCTGATCTTGAAGTATACCGAATGCTGCCCCTGCGTTTCTATGGGATGTAAGATGAAAAACTCCATCCCATAATGGTATTGTATTTATTCCGTTTCCATCCATATAATTTACAACTGCTAATTTTGATAATTGATCAATAATTACTATGATAATTGCAATAATATAATATGGCACTTTTTACCTCCAACCATTAGTTGCACAAACATATTTATCTAAATGTTTGTGCAACTAAATAATAAATTATATTTTTATAAAATTTCTATCATTATTAAAGAATAACATAACTGGCACAAGTCAACAACTTATTATAGATAATTACTCATTTTGCATTCTCAAATACTCTTGATAAGCTTGTTGTTCTATCGTGTCGATACTAGTTAATTCCTCATCAATTTGATTACTATATAATTCATCTAAATCGTAATCTTGCTCGTTTATTTGCACATTATCATATTCTATATGGTAATGTTGTTCTTGCTCGTGACTTTCAGAGTACATATCGTTATAATTAGTTTCACCACCCATCATTGAAGCATCGTTTGAAGTTCCATACTGCGCAACTGCTTGCCAACTATCTTCACTATCAAATTCAGTTTCGTGTGTACTTTCATCATAGTCGTGTTTACCAAAGCCTGGATATAGAAATTCTTCTTCAATTGGTCGACTACTCACTTTATCATGTTCATCAAAATTTTTATGGCAATTAAAACAATACGCAGTTTCTGGGACAATATCAAGTCTTTCTTCCGGAATCACTATATCACACCTTTCGCATCTTCCATAAGAACCATTTTCAATTTTCTCTATAGCTTTATCAATTAAATCTAATTTTTGTAGAGCATCTTCTCGTAAAGCTAAATCTTTGCTTTTTTCAAAGACTTCAGTACCTATATCTGCTGGATGATTATCATAACCACTCAATTCACCAATAGAATCATTTAATGCATTATTGACACCATACTTATCGTTAATTTCCAATTGATTGATAAGCTCTTGTTTTAAATTTAGTAATTGCTTATAATGCTTATTCTTAGCATTCATCATATTCACCTTTTCTTTAGTTTATCTGCTTTTTCCCATCTATAAAGACTCGGCGTTGGATCAAACGCCCATTCATTAGTTCCAGTGTCTTTATACATTCCATAATGCAAATGAGGCGGAAACTTACCTGTTGTTCCCTCTGCCCCATAACCAGAACTGCCTACATAGCCAATTACTTGACCTGCTTTAACAATATCACCTTCTTGCAATTCTTTAGCGTATCCAGCTAAATGTGCATAATAATGGTATACATTATCTATATCGCGAATACCAATACGCCATCCACCAAACCTGTTCCAACCTTTAATCTCAACAATACCATTTGTAGTACTTCTGACAGGAGTCCAAGCCTTAGCAAAAATATCCGTTCCTTCGTGTATTCTATATCCACCAAATGACCTGCCTGCCCCCCAAGTACTTCTATAGCTATATGAATAATTTTTGGGAATAGGAAAAGCATTCCCAGAAATTTCAATAGTATTAAAGTGATTGTAAATTTTGGTAAATTGCAAAATTCTTAATATAGCTTTATCATTATTATATAGTTTGCGAATAGAATCTACGTAATTCATTTCCGAGTGACCTTGTTGAGATAACCATAATGCAAAAGAGTAGATATTATCATAAAAATTATTTTTATCAGCTATGCCGTCTCCGTTACCATCCCTGCCAATACCATCATATAACGCATTTATATAAGGAAACTTTTCTCCTGCTTCAGGGTTACCAATTCCTGACCATAGATGCAGATGACTTCTAATTAAAATATCTTCATTTGATACTTTTTGCGTTTTTAATTCATATTGACAATATGCAGCTACAATGTACCATGGTACTCCTATTATATTTTCAATTGCTCTATAGAATTGCTCACGTTCATTTTTATCAGGTATTTCAGCAGCAAATACATCTATTTTATAAATACTAAGTATCATTACAATTATAATAATGATACTAAATATACGATAAACAAAACTCTTCAATTATATCCTTCCTTTCTTCTTACTTATATTGTTTATCTTTTCACTTATTTAGTAAAAAATAAGTATTATATAAATGTAATAAAAGGAAATTAAATGCAAAAAAACTAGCCTATATAAAATGATTCATTTTAATAGGCTAGTTTTTTGAAATATATTTAAACTTATATTTAACTATATAATTAAAAATATTTAATTGTATCTGCGCAATTAGAGCATAATGTTGGATGTTCAGATACAGTTCCAACTTCAGTAGTTACAATCCAGCATCGCTCACATTTTTCACCATTTGCTTGTGATACCAATACTTTTAAATCTTTAAGATCAGTTGCTTTTGATGGAGCAATTGTATCCGCTGAATGTACTGTTACTTGTGATACTATCAATATCTTATCTAGATCCGGTACATTAGATAAGATATCATATACCTCTGTACTAGGATATATCTCTACGTTTGCACCTAACGAATGACCAATAATTTTTTCTTTTCTTGCTACTTCTAAAGGTTTCAGAATTTCTTCTCTTATTTTTACTATTTGATCCCATTTCTTCTCAATTGGTGCATTTAATAATTCTTTATCAATGCTTGGCCATTCTGCCATTTGCGGACTTAATACTTTATTTTCAGGTATATATCTCCAAATTTCTTCTGCAGTATGTGACAATATAGGCGTAATCAATCTTACTAGTGTTTGCAAAACGTCATACAATACAGTCTGTGCTGCACGTCTAGTCTGTGAATCAGGAGCATTAGTATAAAGTCGATCTTTCAAAATATCTAAATAGAATGCACTCATATCTATCGTACAAAAATTATGAATAGCATGGAAAACGATGTGAAAATCATATCGATTATAAGCATCTGTAGTTCTATCAATTAATCGTTGCAATCTAATCATTGCATATTGATCAATTTCATTTAAATTTACAAATTCTACACGATGATTATTAACATTAAAATCCTTTAAATTTCCTAGTAAAAATCTAAAAGTATTACGAACCTTACGATAAACCTCTGACATTTGCTGCAAAATATTATCAGAAATTCTTATATCAGCTTTATACTCAGCAGATGATACCCAAAGTCTTAAAATATCAGCGCCTAACTTCTCAGATACTTCGATTGGATCAATACCATTGCCCAATGATTTAGACATTTTGCGTCCTTCACCATCTACAACCATACCGCAACTAAGTACAGATTTATATGGTGCTTGCCCACGAGTTGCAACAGCAGTGCTTAAAGATGAATTAAACCACCCTCTATATTGATCTGATCCCTCTAAATACATATCCGTAGGCCATGTTAATTCTTCTCGTATACTGGCGACTGCAGCATGGCTTGAACCTGAATCAAACCAAACATCCATTATATCTTGTTCTTTTCTAAATTTCTTGCCTCCGCATGAACATACATAATTTTTTGGCACAAAATCTTCGGTATTACGTATCCACCATGCTTGTGAGCCTTCAACCCTAAATATATTTGATATCTTTTCAATAGAATCATCATTAATAATCTCTTTATTGCATTCTTCACAATACACAATTGGTATCGGAACTCCCCAAACTCGTTGTCTAGATATACACCAATCGCCTCTATCGGCAATCATATTATGCATTCTTTGTTCTCCCCAAGCTGGGATCCATTGCACTTTTTTAATTTCTTCAAGCATTTGCTGGCGAAAACCATCAATAGAAGCAAACCATTGCTCAGTTGCTCTATATATAACACTACCTTTACATCTCCAACAGTGAGGATATTGGTGATCAATATCAGAAATCGATAATAACAAACCATTCTTATCTAACGCATCTATAACTAATTTATTTCCCTTTGCATAGAAATTTCCTGCAAATTGACCAGCTTCTTCTGTAAAATGTCCTTTATGATTGATAGGAGCTAGTATATCTAAGTTATATTTTAATCCTACTATATAGTCATCAATACCATGCCCTGGAGCAGTATGAACACATCCTGTGCCTTGCTCAAGTGTAACATGCTCTCCTATAATTATTGGTGATTTTCTTTCAAATAGTGGATTCTTAGTTATTATATTCTCAAGTTCTTTTCCTCGCCATAAACCTTGTAGGGAATAATTTTTGAAACCAACAGACTTTATTACATTGTCTGCTAGATCCTTAGCAACTAAATATTTTTTCCCGTTTACATTTATTAGCGTATACTCATAATCTGGATGCAAAGATATAGCCATGTTTGCCGGAATAGTCCACGGAGTTGTTGTCCAAATTACAACATAAGTATCTTTTTCATCTATAATGTTGTTACCATCACTTACCGGAAATGCTACATAAATAGACTTGCTTGTCTTATCTTTATATTCTATTTCAGCCTCTGCCAATGCAGTTTCACAATCAGAACACCAATAAACAGGCTTTTTGCCTTTATAAATGTATCCCTTTTTGGCCATATCACCAAAAACCTTTACCTGCTCTGCTTCGTACTCGGGCTTAAGTGTGATGTATGGGTTTTCCCAATCTCCACGTACTCCTAAGCGAATAAATTGCTTCTTTTGTTTTTCGACATACATCATAGCGTAATCTGCACATTTTTGTCTGAAATCTATAACACTTATCTGATGTCTATCTAATTTTTCGTTTTTTATAATAGCATGTTCAATTGGGAGTCCATGTGTATCCCATCCGGGAACATACGGAGCATCATAGCCTTGCATCGTTTTATATTTAACAATAATATCTTTAATGACTTTGTTAAGTGCATGACCTAAGTGAATATCTCCGTTAGCATATGGAGGTCCATCATGTAAAACAAACTTAGGCTTCCCTTTTTGTTGCGTTTGAACTTTATTATAAATATCTATTTCATTCCACCATGATTGAATATCTGGTTCTTTTTGTGGTAAGTTTCCCCTCATAGGAAAATCAGTCTCAGGCAAATTTAATAACTTTCCATAATCCATAGCTATTCCTCCATAATTTTTTATTCAATATCTAACCATAATAAAAATCCCCATCCCAAAAAGGGACGAGGATTAACTCGCGGTACCACCCTAATAATATACAATCTAATAAAAAACTAGACTGTCATCACTCAAATCCTATAACGCTGGCAGCGTCTCTATTTACTTAATTCAAAAGAGAATATTAACGGGTGATTTAATCATATTTTTCAGTACTGGCTTCCACCACCCCAGCTCGCTGATAACTAAATAACTATATGACTACTTGTCCCAAAAATGTTTATTAAATTTTTGTATTATTATATAAAAAGAATTAATATAAGTCAATTCTATTCATTGTCATATTGAGAAGTGTTTATATTGTTTAATTCATTCCAGTCATCGCTATCTATAAGTTCTAACTGCGCTTCTATTAATGAACGTAGTCTTGCACGATAAATCTTAGCCTGCTTCTTTAATTCGTCTACTTCCATAGTTGCTTTATGTGCCTTCATTACTGATTCATTGATAATTCTATCTGCATTTTTTTCCGCTTCTCTAATAATAAGTTTTGCTTCTTTTTTAGCATTTGATTTAACTTCTTCAGATGTTTCTTGTGCAACTACAATAGATTTAGTCAGATTTTCTTCTAATTTACTAAAATGGCTTGCTTTTTCTTCTAAATTCTTAACTTTCTCTTGCAACTGTTTATTATCTTTAATTAATGCTTCAAAGTCTTTAATGACATGATCCAAAAACTCATTTACTTCATCAATATCATAACCTCTTAGTGATCGAGAAAATTCTTTATTACTAATGTCTAATGGTGTTAATGCCATTCAATCACACCTCCAAAAATATGTAGTTATCTCTTGTTTCGACAAAATGTACTAATTTCCTGCTTAATGATACTTTCCAATTTCAACTTGAATTCTCCCTTTTTTATTAGGAGGAGAGACGTTAATTACTTTAATTTTTCCTTTTCCCTTTAAAGAAATAATATCGCCAATATTAATTAGCTGTGACGCAACTTCACAAACACTCCAATTATGTTTTACATACCCTTTTTTTATAAAATCTACACCTTGACTTCTAGATAGATTATATGCAGCTTTTAATACACAATCTAATCTTAATGACGATACCGTATTAGTAATAGATTTAAGATTATATTGCAGATTAATTAATTCATTGTTATCAATTAAATATTCAACTGTAACATTATATTTATTAACTTGGAATAAGTTGTTATAAATATAATCAGCTAATACGCCATCTACTGCAATATAGCAAATATTATTATTTATAACTAAATCACCAACTTTATCACGCTTAATACCTTGTCCTAGTATCGCACCTAAAAAATCTCCATGTTTTAATTTTGCAGATGTATCATTTACAATAACTCGTATCATTTTTATTTTAAAATCATCTAGATAATATGTCCTCGTTTTGGGTACGATTAATGCTCGTTTCCGCTCTGACGTATCAAATCCACCATTTAAATCACACTTAATGTTATCGTATCGATTACATATATCATTAAAAAATTTTTGTTTATTCGGTTCCAAAAAATCCGTTACTTTTAATATATTCTTTTCGGAACAAGCAGAAATAAAATTATTTGCTTCTTTAATAAATTCTCTATCTTCTTTTCTGTAATGGCTATGGCTAATGATATTATCTAACATAGTAAAATTCTAATAAATTCCTATTGTAGATAGAATAAAAGCTAAGATTGACATCGTTCCAATTTGAATAAAATGGAACGCAATAAAAGCGATAATTGGTGATAAGTCAAGATATCCTCCACCTAATGATATCGGTGGTATAAAACTACGAAATATAGACAGATAAGGCTCAGTTAACTTGTAAATTGCTTCCCCAAAACTTGTATTAAGTAAATTAGGAATCCATGACATAAGAATTCTCGCAATTAAAATGTACCAATATATATCAAATAATAAATCTACAATACCTAATAACGCCATATTTTCACTCCTTATTATGTAATATCAATATAGTATAACTATTTAAGCATACACAGTTGTAGTAAAAAAATCAATTAGTATTGTCACTAAGTAATACTCTTCCTAACCGAATAATAGTAGCTCCCTCTTCAATAGCAATTGCATAATCATTGGACATCCCCATAGAAAGATGCTGTAAAGTAAAGTTTGGTAAATCTAGTGATGCTAATTCTTCTTTCATTGCTCTAAGTTCAGAAAAAATATGTCTCGTATCCTCGGCATTAGATACATATGGCGCCATAGTCATTAAACCAGTTATTTTAATATTATTAAATTGACTTATTTCTTTAGCTAGATCAAACAACCTCTCTGGTTGGACTCCGAATTTTGTTTCTTCGTTAGCAACATTTACTTGTATTAAACAATCAATATTTTTATTAAGCTTATTAGCTTGAATATTGATTTCCTTTGCTAAAGATATTCTATCTAATGAGTGTATTACCGAGAAATATGGCAGCACATATTTAACTTTGTTAGTTTGTAAATGTCCAATAAAGTGCCAGTTAATTTTATTATAGGAAATTAATTTTTCGATTTTTGGTATAGCTTGTTGTGCTTTATTCTCACCAATATTACAAAGACCTGCATTGATGCAATTTTCAATACCTAAAGCATCTGTATATTTTGTAACAGCAACAATTGTAATATCATTTTCTTGTCTATTAGACTTTTTACATGCTTCGGAAATAATTCCATTAATTTCTTTAAGATTATTCACTATATTATTAGTCATCAATTACCATCCTTACTTTTTTAAATATTATAGAAGCCATTCTACCAGTTTGCCCCTGTTCTCTTCTATACGAAAAAAACAACTCCTCGTTACAATATGTACATAGGCTCATTACGTGTATTTGATTGTTAGTTAGTCCTTTTCTTAATAATAATAATTTATTAGCACTCCATAAATCGAGTAAATAACGACCGTTAAGTTTCTTAGAACTTATATAATCGATCTCTTTTCTATTAAAAATTTTCTTAAATTCATTAATAACGGCATTATCTATTTCAAAGCATTTTTTACATATAGATGGTCCTATCGCCACGCATAAATCATTTATATTAGAATGGTATTGATTGCAAAATTTATCAACCATTTTCCCAGCTATATCAAGTGTTGTACCTCTCCATCCTGCATGTGCAAGTCCAATAATTTTCTTTGTCTTATCAAAAAAATATAACGGAACACAATCGGCATAAAACGACATTAATACAACATCGTATTCATCAGTTATTAGACCATCAGCATTATTTATTGGATCATAGATACTTCCTTTACCACAATCACGTTTAGTAACATATTCAATTATATCACCGTGTGTTTGATTTGCGGACACGCAATAATTATTATTCATGCCATATTTCTCAAGAATTTTATTACGATTGTTTAATACTGTCTGCTTATCATCACCTACATGTGTCGCCGTATTCAAGGACATATAAGGGAATGAACTCATACCCCCATTCCTAGTTGTAAATAGTAAATATATTGAATCATTATTAATTTTATGTTTATATTCATACCATTTAAGATTCGCAGACTCTCTAAAGTTAAACCACATCTTTAAATACTCCTACCTATATTTTCATATTTGACTTAATTGTAACGTATGTTTCTAAATTCGTAAAATAATTGCAAAAAAGTTATGCACACTTACTATAAGTGTGCATAACTTTTAACTTCTATAGCGATAATATGGTCTTGTTTTATCTTGATCAATTTTAATTGTTTTTTCCTCATTATATGGAATATCCTTTAGTTCTACTAATATAACATCAGCACCTATTTTCCGTATTCTCTTCCAAGGAATAATGATATCTTGTTTATCACTAAACAAGCCCAAAAATCTACTTCCAGAAGGCACTATTATAGATTTGATAAAACCCTCATCTAAATCAAGCTCAAAGTCACTGATAATGCCAAGTCTTCTCCCATCAATTATATTTATAACATCTTTAGATTGAAAATCGGAAAGCTTTACCATCTCACCAGCTCCCTATATAATCTAATATATTATATTTCTTGGAGTGGCAATTATGCTTTTACAATTTTATTAGCTATTCAATTAAATCATTTAGTTAAACTTTTACGTGTTTTTGGACTTGCTTAATTGCTGCCTTCTCAAGCCTAGACACTTGTGCTTGAGAAATTCCAATCTCATCCGCAACTTCCATTTGCGTTTTTCCTTCATAAAATCTCATCGAAAGTATTTTTTTCTCTCTACCCTCGAGCTTATATAGCGCCTCCTTGAGTGCTATTTCATCAGTCCAAAAACCATCCTGTTCCCTATCATCCTTGATTTGATCTAATACAAATATTGGATCTCCGCCATCATGGTAAATTGGTTCAAAGATTGAAACAGGATCCTGAATCGCATCTAACGCAAATACAACATCCTCCTTGGGAACATTTAATACCTCTGAGATTTCATATACTGTTGGTTCTCTAGAATTTTTATATGTAAGACTATCTCTTATTTGCAATGCTTGGTATGCAATATCCCTTAATGATCTGCTTACTCTTATTGGATTATTATCACGTAAGTAACGTCTAATTTCACCAATAATCATTGGAACCGCATAAGTAGAAAACTTTACATTTTGACTTAAATCAAAATTATCGATTGCTTTAATTAAACCTATACAAC
>Ga0265293_10011479_pt1 | contig 12041 bp, 9 predicted proteins | sample Munlanlewell138R_FD_192505 | JGI IMG/M metagenome (GOLD analysis project Ga0265293, IMG submission 192505) | Leachate microbial communities from a municipal landfill in Southern Ontario, Canada - Leachate well 138R | ecosystem: Engineered > Solid waste > Landfill > Unclassified | place: Canada... | reverse complement strand
CGCCGCAGCCGGCGCTCTCCATCGATCAATCGTTCCATCGTCTCCACGATCTCCTTCGTGGGGACGATCCTCGATTACTGCCCTCGATTCAAGATGGGTTCTCCGGACGCATACCTTCGGCTTGCCGTGCCGGCAGGGCATGCAATATTTTACCCGGGTCATATTGGCTTTCTGTATTTACCCGGGTAAAATTAACGCGTGCAACTCATGTCTTCTCCCACCTACACCGCATTTCTGGCCGGCAAGCGTCTGGCTGCGGGCAGTCTGTGCGACGTTGCCCTGGCTGTCTGGCGTGCCACCCTGTCAGCGCCCGGACTGCCCATATTCGTGTTCGGCGATGCCGACGGCAAGCCTGTCGATCTCGACCTGCGGGGTGACGAGGAGGGCGTGCTGGCGCGCTACGCCACTGCGTCAGCAGCCGCGCCCGCACCGAGAGGCCGCGGCCGTCCCAGGCTGGGGGTCGTGGCCCGGGAGGTGACGCTCTTGCCCGAGCACTGGGACTGGCTGGCGGCGCAACCGGGCGGTGCATCCGTCGCCCTGCGCAAGCTCGTCCACGAAGCGAGGCGCCAAAGTGGCGACAGCGACCGCGTGCGCCTGGCCCGTGAACGCGCGTACCACGTCATGAGCGCGCTGGCCGGTGACCTGCCCGGGTTCGAGGAGGCGTCGCGGGCCCTGTTCACGGGCGACCAGGGCGGGTTGGCGGCACAGATGGCCTCGTGGCCGCCGGATGTGCGCGCCTATGTGCTGGATCTGGCCGGGACGTCCCTGGAAGCCGCGCCGCACCGGCAGGACAAGGAGAACTGAGATGCCATCCCTGAGACAGGACCGGCGGGCCATCGTGCGTGAACTGCGCGATGCCTTCCCTGCCATGGGGGTCTACGCCGTGCGTGCGCGCGAAAGCGGTCATGTGCTGGTCGGCTCCAGCAGGAATGTGCATGCGAGCCTGAACCGCGCGCACTTTGAACTGCGAATGGGTAGCCACAAGGACCGCGTGCTGCAGGCCGAATGGAAGCGGGGCGGCGAGGCTGCGCTCAGCTTTGAGATTCTGGAAATGGTGAAGGAACGCGACGACCCGGACTTCGACTATGCGGCGGAGCTCAGGGGGTTGGAGCAGATTCACCGGCAACTGCAGGGCCTGGCGGCTTGAGCGCGAATGCCTGGCAGGCCGGCATCCGGACGACCACACAGGGGTGGTCACTGCCCGGGGCGTGAGCCCATGGGACAGCGACGTGATGCGGTCGGTCAGACCTTGGAGAAATCGGGCTTGCGGCGTTCCATGAAGGCGCTGAAGGCCTCGCGCGCGGCGGGCTCGCGCAGCATGCGCCCGAAAACGGCCCCCTCCTCGGCCATGGTGTCCAGCACCTGTTGCGTGTGGTGCCTCTTCATCAGGCGCTTGGTTTCGACCAGCGAGCTCAGCGGTTTGGCGGCGATCCGGCGTGCCACACTCTGGGCATAGTCGTTGGCCTCGGTGGGGGGTAGCACGCGGTTGACCAGGCCCACTTCCAGAGCGGCCTCGGCCATGAAGGGCTCGCCCAGCAGCAGCGCTTCGGCGGCTCGGTGGTAGCCCAGCATCTGCGGCACCAGCAGGCTGGAAGCGGCCTCGGGACACAGGCCCAGGTTCACGAAGGGCATGGAGAAGGCGGCATTGTCGCCGGCAAACACCATGTCGCAATGGAACAGCAGGGTGGTGCCGACACCCACGGCCGGGCCGCACACCGCCGCCAACAATGGCTTGGGAAACTGCGCGATGCTGCGCAGGAAGCGGAACACGGGCGAGTCTTGTGTGGCAGGCGGGTGATTGAGGAAGTCGCCGATGTCGTTGCCGGCGCTGAACACGGTGGCGTGGCCCTGGATGAGCACGCAGCGCACGGCGGGGTCGGCCGCGGCGGATTCCAGCGCGTCGGCCAGCGTGCTGTACATGACCGAGGTGATGGAGTTCTTCTTGTCGAAGCGGTTGAAGGTCAGCGTGGTGACGCCGGCTTCGGTGTGGATGAGGATGTCGCTCATGGATGGTGCTTGTAGAGTCTCAGGAGGAACGGCATGAACGGCCGCTCACTGGCAGGGTTCCAAGTTACCACGAACCGGCCACGGTGTGCGCCGTGCCCCGTGCCGCGGGTGACAGCGTTTGACTGGGGGCTTTGCCCTGCGGGGACGTGGCCGCCCTACACTGCGGGCACGCTGCCCCGACCGTGAGCGGCCCCTGTTCACATTTTTGTCCACGAGTGCCATCCGATGCGATTCATGCGCCCACTGAACCTGCTGTTGCTGGCCTGGCTGATGCTGTTAGGTGGCACGGCGCACGCGAACACCGGCTCGGCGTTGGCGCCCCCCATGCCCCAGCTCGCTGCCGTCGAGGGACGGCCGAAGGTGGCGCTGGTACTGTCGGGCGGCGGAGCACGTGGCCTCACGCACGTGGGTGTGCTCAAGGTGCTGGAAGCCGCGCAGGTGCCGGTGGACATGGTGGTGGGCACCTCCATGGGTGCCATCATCGGCGGCCTGTATGCGGCTGGCATGAGTCCGGTGCAGCTCGAGGAGGAAATCGCACGGTTGAACTGGGGCGGCCTGTTCGAATGGCGTGAGCCTCGCCAGATGCTGTCGCAGCGGCGCAAGGAGGAGGACTTCGAGCTCGCCCCCATGCTGCAACTGGGTTTTCGCGACGGCGACTTCCGCCTGCCCACGGGTGCGGTGCCCAGCCGCTCGCTGGAGATGCTGCTGCGCCGTTATACGCTGCCCATGCGCAACCTGCCGGATTTCGACCACCTGCCGATCCCGTTCCGCGCGGTGGCCACGGACATGGAAAATGGCCAGGCCGTGGTGCTTGACCGGGGTGACCTGGCTGCCGCGCTGCGCGCCAGCATGTCGGTGCCGGGGGTGTTCTCGCCGCTGGAGGTGGACGGACGCATCCTGGGCGACGGCGGCCTGGTGGACAACCTGCCGGTGGAGGTGGCGCGGGGCATGGGGGCCGACCTGGTGATCGCGGTCAACATCGGCACGCCGCTGGCGGGCCGCGAGACCCTGGGCACGCTGGTGGGCATCACGAGCCAGATGGTCAACATCCTCACCGAGCAGAACGTGCGCCGCAGCATCGATCAGCTCACCAAAGAGGACCTGCTCCTGCTGCCGCCGCTGGTGAACGTGTCATCGGCCGACTTCAACCGCTCCGCCGAGCTGGTGGCGCTGGGCGAGCGCTACACCGAGTCGGTGCGCAGCTCGCTGGCACGCTTTGCTGTGCCGGCCACGCACTATGCACGCTGGCGCGCGGCGCGCGGCGAGCGCCAGGCGCTGGCCTCGGCCGGTGTCGGTCACATCACGGCCGTGCGCTTCGAGGGCGTGCCGCCCGAGCGCACCGGCTACCTGCAGAGCCTGATGGAGACGCGGCCGGGCGCGGCGTTCGACCTCACGCGCATCGAGGGCGATGTGCAGCGGCTCTCGGCCACGGGCGACTACAACGACGTGAGCTACCGGCTGGAGCACGACCCGGCGGACGGCGACACGCTGGTGATGAACGTGCAGGACAACAGCTGGGGCCCCAACTACCTGAAGCTGGGACTGAACCTCGAAACCGATTTCGACGGCGAGGGCGCGTTCACGCTGCGCATGAGCCACAACCGCCACTGGATCAACGAGCGCGGCGCCGAATGGCGCAACCGCATCCAGCTTGGCGAGGAGACGGGCCTGTTCACGGAGTTCTACCAGCCACTGACGAAGCGCGCCGAGTCCTTCGTGGCGGCCTACCTCGACACGAACCTGGAGCGCATCGACATGTATGGGACCGATGGCAGCCAGGTGGCCGCGGGGCGGCGCCGCTCGCTGCAGTTGGGGGCCGACGTGGGCTGGCCCATGGGCCTGCTGGGCAGCTACGGCGAGTTCCGCATCGGTGTGGTCAGCCGCTTCCGCCGCGCCGTGCCCGAGCTGCTCAGCGGTGACCTGGCCGGCTCCGGCATCGACCTGCGAGCGCGCCGTTGGTGGGAACAGGGCTTGCGAGCCGCACTGACCTCCGACCAACTGGACTATGCCAACTTCCCCTTGCACGGCTACCGCATCCGCAGCGAACTGATGGTGGGGCGCCTGGAAGAAAAGGGCATGGCCGGCGAGCTGTTCAACCGGCTGGACACGCAGGTCACCGGCGTGCGCACCTGGGGGCGCCACACGCTGAACCTGGGCCTGCGTGCCGCGCACGCAAGCAAGGTGCCGCTGGGGGCGATCGACGAATACGCGCTCGGGGGCTTCCAGCACTTGTCGGGTTACCACCGGGGGCAGGTCTCGGGCAACTACCTGCTGTTCGGACGGCTCACCTACTACCGCCGCACCGACATGAACGTGGGCCTGGGACTGCTGCGCGCGGTGTTCGCGGGCGGCTCGATCGAGGTGGGCAATGCCTGGAACCGGCGCGAGGATGTGAGCCTGGGCGACCTGCGTCTGGGTACCAGCGTGTTCGTGGGTGCGGATACCGGGCTCGGGCCGTTGTATCTGGCGCTGATGCGCGCGCCCAAAGGGCACACGGGCCTGTACCTGCTGCTGGGGCGGCCCTGAGCGCGGGCGCCACCGCCCCGCCTCGGGTCATTCCTTGTAGTAGACGATCTGGTGGGTCGTCACCAGGATGCGGCCGTTCTCGCTCCACAGCTGCGCCGTCTGGTCGAAGAAGCCGTTGCGGAAGGCCTGCGCGCGCGCCTGGCCCAGTACCCAGGTGCCGACCGGGCAGCGGGCGAGTTCGGCGCCGCCGGCGTGGAAGTACACCGTCATGGACACGGTGCCGGCGGGCACGAACCTGGCGCGTCGCAGCCACACGCGCGGAAAGAACGCATCGGCGTAGCCTGTGATGCCGGCCAGGTCGAGCTGGCGCGGTTCGGCGTCGCGCAGCCACAGGCGCGTGCGGCTGTGCGTGCCGCCGCCATCCCACACCGGGGGCACCGACCCCTCGATGGGGCGCATCTCGTAGCGCTTGAGCCAGGCCGAAAACTCCGGCATCGGGACAGGCTGGACCTGGTCCGGCTTCTGCACCTCGGGCATGGTTTCGTCGTCCAGACCCCAGGTGTCGCGGCGCACGGCCGTCACCACGGTGGCGGTCACCACGGCGTCCTCGCTGCCGTCGGCACCGGGCTGGGTGACAGCCACGGTCCAGTGCTGGGTGGAGCGGTTGGTGCGCATGGGCAGCGCGGTCACGGTGAACGCGCCGTCGGCCACCGCCGCGCAATAGTTGATGGTGAGGGATAGCGGCTCGCCCAGCAGCGAAGGGTGCTGCATCACGGCGTTGAGCACGGTGGCGGCGGTGATGCCGCCAAAGGGCCCCACCATGTTGGCGTAGGCGGGCGAGGTGGCGCCGCGGAAGCGGTGGTCCCCGTCCGGGGTCAGCGCGATGGCCTGGTCAAAGACATGAGTGCTCATGAGTCCCGAGTGTGCCGCCGGCCGGCGCCGCGCGCAGTCCTGCACGCGACGCCGCGGGGGGAGTGTCAGACGCGCTCGAAGATGCCGGCGGCGCCCTGGCCCATGCCCACGCACATGGTCACCATGCCGTACTTCTTGTGGTGGCGGCGCAGGGCGTGTACCACGGTGGCCGAGCGGATGGCGCCGGTCGCGCCCAGCGGATGGCCCAGCGCGATGGCGCCGCCCATGGGATTGACCCTGGCGGGGTCCAGGCCCAGCGTGTTCATCACGGCGAGCGACTGCGCGGCGAAGGCCTCGTTCAGCTCGATCCAGTCCAGGTCGTCCTGCCTGAGGTTGGCGTGGCGCAGCGCGGCCGGGATGGCCTCGATCGGGCCGATGCCCATGATGTGCGGCGGCACGCCCTTGCTGGCGTAGCTGACGAATCGCGCCAGCGGCGTCAGGCCGAAGCGCTTGACGGCGGCCTCGCTGGCCAGGATCAGGGCGCCGGCGCCGTCGCTGGTCTGCGAGCTGTTGCCGGCCGTCACCGAGCCGCGCGCGGCGAAGACGGTGCGCAGCTTGGCCAGGCCGTCGAGCGAGGTGTCGGGGCGCGCGCCCTCGTCCAGGCTCACGGTGCGCTCGGTGATGCTCACCTCGGCCGATTCGAGATCGACCTGGCGCTCCTGCACCGTCACCGGCGTGATCTCGTCGCTGAACTCGCCGGCCTTCATGGCGGCCACGGCACGCTGGTGCGACTGCAGCGCGAAGGCGTCCTGCGCCTCCCGGCTGACCTTCCACTGCTGCGCGACCTTCTCGGCCGTCAGGCCCATGCCGTAGGCGATGCCGTAGTTGTCGATGTCGTCGGTGTTGCGGAAGATGGCCGGCGACAGGCTCGGGCTGTTGCCCATCATGGGCACCATGCTCATGCTCTCCACACCGGCGGCGATCATCACGTCGGCCTCACCGACGCGGATGCGGTCGGCCGCCATGGCCACGGCCGACAGGCCCGAGGCGCAGAAGCGGTTGACCGTGATGCCGCCCACGGAGTTGGGCAGGCCGGCCAGGATGGCGCCGATGCGGGCCACGTTCAGGCCCTGCTGGGCCTCCGGGATGGCGCAGCCGCAGATGACGTCCTCCACAGCCTGGGGGTCCAGGCCGGGGGTTTTTTCCAGGGCTGAGCGCAGCACATGGGCCAGCAGGTCGTCCGGTCGCAGGTGGCGGAACGAGCCCTTGTGTGAACGGCCGATGGGTGTGCGCGTGGCAGCGACGATATAGGCGTCTTGGATCTGTTTGCTCATGTCGCGTCCTCAGTTGCGCAGGGGCTTGCCGGTGCTCAGCATGCCCAGGATTCGCTCTTGTGTCTTGGGGTGCTCGATCAGCGAGCAGAAGGCCTGGCGCTCCAGCGTCATCAGGTATTCCTCGCTGACCAGCGTGCCCGGATCGACGTCGCCGCCGGTCACCACGTGGGCGATCAGGCTGGCGATGTGGAAGTCGTGACGGCTGATGAAGCCGCCGTCACGCATGTTGATGAGCTGGCCCATGATGGTGGCCTTGCCGTCGCGGCCGGCCACGGGGAACAGGCGCTTGTGCGGTGGACGATAGCCCGCGCGGTACATGGCCTTGGCCTCGTTGAGCGCCACGAACAGCACCTCGTCCTTGTGCGGAACGATGATGTCGCTGTCCAGCAGGTAGCCGATGGCGCGCGACTCGATGGCGCTGGTGCCCACCTTGGCCATCGCGGCGGCGGTGAAGCCGTCGGTCAGGAAGGGCAGCAGGTCCTTGCCGGTGGAGGTCCTCGCGTTCTCGGCCGCGCGGCGGGCGATGTAGGTCAGGCCGCCGGCACCGGGGATCAGGCCGACGCCGACCTCGACCAGGCCGACATAGGTTTCCATGTGGGCCACGCGGCGGGCGCTGTGCACCGCCAGCTCGCAGCCGCCGCCCAGGGCCAGGCCGCGCATGGCGCTGATGACCGGCACGTTGGCGTAGCGCAGGCGCAGCATCATCTGCTGCATGAAGCCTTCGGCGTCTTCCACCGCGGCCACGCCCACGGCCATGAAGGCCGGCAGCAGCGCCTGCAGGTCGGCGCCGGCGCTGAAGGGCTCGTCACCCGACCAGATCACCAGGCCCTGGTACTCGGCCTCGGCCAGTTCGATGGCCGCCATCAGACCCTCGCAGGCCTCGGGGCTGAGCGTGTGCATCTTGGTCTTGAGGCTGGCGATCAGCACCTCGCCGTCCAGCGTCCAGGTGCGCAGGTTGGCGTCCTCGCTGATGGTGGTGCCGGCGGTCTCGAACGTCGGACCCGTCTCGCCCAGCAGCAGCTCGGGGAAGTGCTGACGCTCGTACACCGGTAGCTGGCGGCGCGGCTCGAACACGCCCTTGCTCGGGTTCCACGAACCCTGGGCGGTGTGCACGCCGCCGGCCTCGGCCACGGGGCCCTCGAACACCCACTGGGGCAGCGGCGCCTGGCACAGCGCCGTGCCGGCGTCGATGTCCTCCTGGACCATCTTCGCCACGTCCAGCCAGCCCGCTTCCTGCCACAGCTCGAACGGGCCCTGCTTCATGCCGAAGCCCCAGCGCATGGCCTGGTCCACCTCGCGCGCGGTGTCGGCGATGGTGGCCAGGTGCACGGCGGCGTAGTGGAAGCTGTTGCGCAGGATGGCCCAGAGGAACCGGCCCTGCGGGCCCTCGCTGTTGCGCAGCAGCTTCAGGCGCTCGGCGGCCGGCTTCTTGAGCATGCGGCCATAGACCTCGTCGGCCTTGGCGCCGCCGGGCACGTATTCCTCGCTCTCCAGCTCGAAGCGCAGGATGTCGCGGCCGACCTTCTTGTAAAAGCCCGCCTTGGTCTTCTGGCCGAGGTGGCCCAGCTCCAGCAGCTTGGCCAGCACGGGTGGCGTGCTGAAACTGCCATAGAAGGGGTCGGTCTCTTCGCTCAGGTTGTCCTGCAGCGTCCTGATGACGTGCGCCATGGTGTCCAGGCCCACCACATCGGCGGTGCGGAAGGTGCCGCTGGAAGCGCGGCCCAGGCGTTTGCCGGTGAGGTCGTCCACCACGTCGTAGGTCAGGCCGTAGTTCTCGACTTCCTTCATCGTCGAGAGCATGCCGGCGATGCCGATGCGGTTGGCGATGAAGTTGGGCGTGTCCTTGGCGCGCACCACGCCCTTGCCCAGGCCGCTGGTGACGAACACCTCCAGGTGGTCGAGGATCGCCGGTTCGGTGGTGGGCGTGGCGATCAGCTCCACCAGCGTCATGTAGCGCGGCGGGTTGAAGAAGTGGATGCCGCAAAAGCGCGGGCGGATGGCTTCGGGCAGCGCTTCCGACAGCTTGGTGATCGACAGGCCCGAGGTGTTGGACGCGACGATGGCATGTGGCGCGACGAACGGCGCGATCTTCTGGTACAGGTCGAGCTTCCAGTCCATGCGCTCGGCAATGGCCTCGATCACGAGGTCGCATTCCCTGAGCAGGTCCATGTGCTCTTCGTAGTTGGCCGCGCGGATCAGGTCGGCGTCGGCCGCCACGCCCAGCGGCGAAGGTTTGAGCTTCTTCAGGTTGTCGACCGCGCGGGTCACGATGCCGTTCTTCGGGCCTTCCTTGGCGGCGAGGTCGAAGAGGATGACTGGCACCTTCACGTTGACGAGGTGGGCGGCGATCTGCGCGCCCATCACGCCAGCGCCGAGGACGGCGACTTTCTTCACTTGAAATGATGTCATGGGTGTTCCGTTTCTGGTGGTCGCGTCAGTCGACGCGTGTCCATACCTGCGTGCGGTAGAAGGGGCCGATGTAGCCGCGCACCTGCAGCTTGCGGCCCGCTTCCAGCGGCACCATGCGCAAGGCGTACTCCTTGCCGTTCTCGGGATCGAGAATCCGGCCCTCCCACAGCGCCTCGGTGCCCGACTGGCGGGCGCCGCGGATGATCTCCAGGCCGAGCTTGGGCTGGCCCTGGCGGTCGTCGGTGCAGGCGCTGCACAGGGGGTCATCCGAGGGCACCAGCACTTGGTCGATGCGGCCGGCGAGGGCGCCGCCGGCGTTCGCGGCGATGCGGATTTCGGCCTTGGCCTGGCCCGTCTTGTCATCGACGTTGCGCCACAGGCCTTCGGGCGTGGCTTGCGCGAACGCCGGGGTGGTGCCCAGGGCGATCAGGCCGGCAAGGGTGGCGCACTTCATGCCAGTGCCGCGTCGGTGTCCATCAGCACGCGGCTGCCGGCGCGCGCGGTGCGCATCAGCGTCGCCGTCTCGGGGAAGAGTTTGGCGAAGTAGAAACGCGCCGTCTGCAGCTTGGCCGTGTAGAAGGGGTCGGTGCTGCCGGCAGCGATCTGGCGCAGCGCCACCTGGGCCATGCGGGCGAACAGGTAGCCGAACACCAGATGGCCGGCCACGCGCAGGTAGTCCACCGCGGCCGCGCCGACCTCGTCGGGGTTCTGCATGCCCTTGAAGCCGATCTCCATCGTGAACTTGGTCATCTGCTCGCCCAGTTGCGCGATCGGGTTGATGAACTCGGCCATCTTTTCGTTGACGCCTTCCTCTTCCACCAGACGGGCGATGAGCTTGCCGAATTTCTTGAGCGTGGCGCCCTGGTTGCCCAGCACCTTGCGGCCCAGCAGGTCCAGCGACTGCACGGTGTTCGTGCCTTCGTAGATCATGTTGATGCGGTTGTCGCGCACGAACTGCTCCATGCCCCATTCCTTGATGAAGCCATGGCCGCCGAAGACCTGCATGCAGGCGTTGGTCGCGATGTGGCCGTTGTCGGTGATGAAGGCCTTGACGATGGGGGTGAGCAGGGCGACCAGTTCGTCGGCCTCCTTGCGTACTTTCTCGTCGGGGTGGTGGTGGGCCTTGTCGACCAGCAGCGTGCTGAACACCTGCAGCGCGCGGCCGCCTTCGGCATAGGCCCTGGCCGTCAGCAGCATCTTGCGCACGTCGGGGTGCACGATGATGGGGTCGGCTTCCTTGTCCTTGGCCTTCACACCCGAGAGACTGCGCATCTGCAGGCGGTCCTTGGCGTAGGCCAGCGCGTTCTGGAAGGCCACTTCGGTCAGACCCAGCGACTGGTTGCCCACGCCCAGGCGCGCGGTGTTCATCATCACGAACATGGCGGCCAGGCCCTTGTTGGGTTCCCCCACCAGGGTGCCCACGGCGCCGTCTAGGCTGAGTTGGCAGGTGGCGTTGCCGTGGATGCCCATCTTGTGCTCCAGGCCGGTGCAGAAGATGGGGTTGCGTTCACCCAGCGAGCCGTCGGCGTTGACCTTGAACTTGGGCACGACGAACAGGCTGATGCCCTTGCTGCCCTTGGGCGCGTCGGGCAGGCGGGCCAGCACGAGATGCACGATGTTCTCGGCCAGGTCGTGCTCACCGGCGCTGATGAAGATCTTGTTGCCGGTGATCTTGTAGGTGCCGTCGGCCTGCGGTTCGGCCTTGGTGCGCAGCAGACCCAGGTCGGTGCCACAGTGGGGCTCGGTCAGGCACATGGTGCCGGTCCACTCGCCGCTGACCAGTTTGGGCAGGTAGGTCTTCTTCTGCTCGTCGGTGCCGTGCGCCACCAGCGCCTCGTAGGCGCCGTGCGACAGGCCCGGGTACATGGTCCAGGCCTGGTTGGCGCTGTTGAGCATCTCGTACAGGCACTGGTTGAGCACGTGCGGCAGACCCTGGCCGCCGTACTCGGGGTCGCACGACAGCGCCGGCCAGCCGCCCTCGACGTACTGCGCATAGGCATCCTTGAAGCCCTTGGGCGTGGAGACCTTGTGCGTCGCCTGGTCGAGCGTGCAGCCCTCGGTGTCGCCGCTGACGTTCAGCGGAAAGGCCACGCCGGCCGCGAACTTGCCGGCTTCCTCGAGCACGGCGTTGATCGTGTCCGCGTCCGTCTCGGCGTGTGCCGGCATGGCCTTGAACTCGGCTTCGACGTTGAAGACTTCGTGCAGCACGAACTGCATGTCACGCAGGGGCGGGTTGTAGACGGGCATGGTTGACTCCTGAATGAGGGAAGAGGGCGAAAGGGAAGAAGAAGCGATGGGGTTGATCAGGTCGGCGCGCGTTCGGCGCGCTTGCGGCGTGCGCGTGGCGTGGCGTCGGCGGGTGGGACGCTGTTGCGCTCGATGATCCGCTCGAAAGCGGTGACTGCGCGTTGCAGCGTTTCGGGGCGGTACAGGAAGCGCGCCTCGTAGTGCAGGGCCAGAATCAGGGCGTGGATCTCGAAGCCCATCTGGGTCGAATCGGTGTCCGGACGCAGGTGGCCTTCCTCGATGGCGATGTCGATGGCACGGCGCATGGCGGTCAGCCAGGTGTTGACCGAGTGCATCAGCGCATCGCGCACTGGGCCGACACGGTCCTCGAACTCGATCGCGCCGCTGATGTAGATGCAACCCGAGTCGATTTCGACCGAGGTGCGCTTCATCCAGTTGCTGAACAGTGCGCGCAGCCGGGGCAGGCCACGGGGCGCCTGCAGCGCAGGGTAGAACACCTCCTGTTCAAAGCGGGTGTGGTACTCGTTGACCACCGAGATCTGCAGCTCCTCGCGCGAGCCGAAGTGGGCGAAAACGCCCGACTTGCTCATCTGCATGACCTCGGCCAGCGCGCCGATGGACAGGCCTTCCAGGCCCATTTGCGTGGCCAGGCCCAGCGCGGCGTCGATGATGGCCGCCTTGGTCTGTTGACCTTTCTGCATGGGCCGGTCGCTGGTGCGGGAGCGC
>Ga0265293_10011477_pt1 | contig 12042 bp, 9 predicted proteins | sample Munlanlewell138R_FD_192505 | JGI IMG/M metagenome (GOLD analysis project Ga0265293, IMG submission 192505) | Leachate microbial communities from a municipal landfill in Southern Ontario, Canada - Leachate well 138R | ecosystem: Engineered > Solid waste > Landfill > Unclassified | place: Canada... | reverse complement strand
AACTCACTTTTGCCTTATAGTGTGACGGGAGTTCTAATCAATCATACTCTGACTGAAGCTAGCGCTGATTCGATAAAACCGTTTAATCAAATCACCCTGGAAGATATTGATAATTATACTTTTTCCAAATCACCAGGGTTTATCGGACATGAGTGGAAAAATTTTGAGTTGAACGGCGAAGTTTACACAGCCAAAGATTATATCACTTATATAATGAAAGACGTTCGGGGATTCTATTGGAAATTTCGGTTCATTGACTTTTATAATGATGATCGCCAGAGAGGATATCCAAAGTTTGAGTTTATCAAGTTGTGATATAAAAACAGCGGTTACACAAATAGTATGTAACCGCCATAGATAAAAATTATATTTTATTTAAAACTATCTTGATTGTTTCGTCCATCAATTCAGCTTCGTTTGCGTCATTTAAATCACTTACTGCTTCAATTTTATCTGCAAGGGTTTCATTGCTGATGTAATCTTCCATCGAAGTAACCGATGCAATTATCCTTTCACCGGCGACATAACGTATGACAATTCTGTCAGTAACTTCGAATCCTGAATCCTTTCTTAAATTTTGGATCCTGTTTACGAATTCTCGTGCAATTCCTTCATTTATCAAGGCTTCGTCTAATGAAGTATCGAGAGCAACGGTAATACCATTTTCAGAAGCAACGAGCCAACCTTCAATATCCTCACTTTGAATTTCGATATCTTCGATTGACAATTCATAATTTTCAGAGTTAATAGAGAATCGCAGAAGTCCTGACTTTTCAACATCTTTAATCATTTCATTTGACATACTTTTTATAAAGTTTGCCACATTCTGAGTTGACTTTCCGAATTTTTTACCAATCACTTTAAAATTTGGTTTCGCCACTTTTCGTACGATGTCTGAATCGTTGTCCGTTATAAATTCAATATTTTTGACATTTATTTCTTCGACAATAATATCCCCAACAGCTTGAATATCTCGTCTTTCGGTAGGATTATTCACCGGAATCAAAATTCTTCTAAGTGGTTGTCTAACCTTCAAATTAGCTTTCTCTCTCAAGCTTCTTGCCAAAGATGTGATTTTTTGTGCAGCATCCATCCTGCGTTCAAGCTCAGTATCAATCAATGTATTGTTTTCAACCGGCATATCGGTCAGGTGAATTGATAAAGCATCATTAACATTGCGTAACCTCTGGAATAAATCTTCGCTGATAAATGGTGCCTGAGGAGCTATCAATTGCAATACTTTCAGTAATACATCTCTCAATGTCTGGTAAGCAGCAATTTTCTCGGCATCCTTCTCACCTTTCCAGAATCTTCTTCGGTTACGACGAATGTACCAATTAGAGAGCTCATTGATTACAAAATCTTGTACGGCTCTTGGTGCTTTTGTCAATTCGTATTCTTCCATGAGTTGACGATAGTTTTTCACAAGAGTGTTTACTCGTGAAATTATCCATCTATCAATCTCCGGTCTGTCTGATACGGGTATATCAGGTTCAGTACCTGTAAAGTCATCAATATTTGCGTAAAGAGCAAAGAACGCATAAGTATTTGTAAGAGACCTGAGGAAATCGGAAATTACTGTTCTTGCAATGTCTTCTCCATTGAACTTGGTAGTTTTCCATGGCGGGTTGTTGACAAACAGGTACCAACGTACAGCATCTGCTCCGTAGGATTCCATTAATTCAAACGGGTCAACGGTGTTTCCGAGCCTCTTAGACATTTTTACACCATTCTTATCAAGAATCAGTTCATTTACTACAATATTTTTGAATGCCGGTTTATCAAACAAGGCTACAGCAATATTATGTAATGTATAGAACCATCCTCTAGTTTGGTCAATACCTTCTGCTATGAAGTCACCCGGAAATATTTTTTCAAATAGTTCTTTGTTTTCGAATGGATAATGAAGCTGAGCAAAAGGCATGGCACCTGAGTCAAACCACACATCTATTACTTCGTGTACTCTTTTATAAGTATTTCCGTTACGCTCGAATATCACATTATCAACAAACGGACGGTGCAAATCAATCTCAATTCCACATTCTTTCACAGGAACTTTTTTGCCGTCTTCAAATACATAAATACCTTCTGATAATTCACTGATAGAGCCGATGGCAAAATAATCATTTTTATCATTTGTATTTACCCATAACGGCAATGGAGTACCCCAGAATCTATCACGTGAAAGCGACCATTCTTTAACTTCTTCCAGCCAATTGCCAAACCTGCCGGTACCGATTTCTTCCGGTTGCCAGTTTATTTCCTTGTTCCTGTCAATCATAGACTGTTTGTATTCAGGAGATTTAATAAACCAGGATTCTCGAGCATAATACATAATCGGATTACCTGTTCTCCAACAATGTGGATAACTATGCAGGTAATCATTTGTTGACCTGTATATTTTGTCAGCATATTTTAAAGCTACTACAATATCTTTATCGGCACCTTCCTCAGTATGCTCTTTGTAAGTAAAAGTCTTTATTGCCCTTCCTGCAAATTCACCCATGTCTTCAGTAAAGTGTCCGTTAGGTGTTACTGGTTGTGCGAATGGTATTTTAAACTTTTTGGACATTTGATAATCATCTTCACCAAACGCAGGTGCAAGATGTACAATTCCGGAACCGTCATCGGTTGATACGAAGTCACCCGGAAGCACACTTAAAGCGTCAGGAAATTCATCAAAATTTATATTGTAATAAGAGAAAATTTGTTCATAACGAGTACCAATCAAATCGGTACCTTTGAATTCGGAAAGAATTTCGTAATCACCGTCTAAAGCAGACAATCTTGCTTTTGCAAGTACTAATTCATCTGTCAAAGTTTCAGTTTTTTGTTTTCTGACGTTTCTTACATGAACATAATCAATTTCTTCGCCGGCAGCCAAGGCAACATTAGCTAAAAGTGTCCATGGAGTAGTTGTCCAAACCAAAAGTCTTGCATTTTCTATGCTTTTGATTGGGCTGGATGTAATTTTCAGTTTTATATAACAATTAGGATCTCTTACATCCTTATAACCCAAAGATAGTTCGTGTGAACTAAGAGGAGTTTCAATCGTTGGAGATTGAGGAACAACTTTGAATCCTCTGTAAATATAACCCTTATCAAAATAGGTTTTTAATGCCCACCAGACTGATTCAATATAATTGTTGGTACAAGTAATATAAGCTGATTTCAAATCAACCCAGTACCCCATTCTTTCTGTTAAATAACCCCAACCTTGATCTTTTTCAATGTTAGTATAAACAAATTCCTTGCAGGCTGCATTGAATTTTGCAATGCCGTATTTTTCAATATCAGATTTATCTTTCAGCCCAAGCCTTTTCTCAAGTTCAATCTCAACAGGAAGACCGTGAGTATCCCAACCGGCTTGCCTTCTGACGAAGTAACCGTTCATTGTTTTGTAACGGCAGACTGTATCTTTGATTGAACGAGCCATAACATGATGTACACCCGGATTACCGTTTACTGTCGGAGGTCCTTCATAAAAACTATAATAAGGTGAATCTTTCCGCTGCTCCAATGACATTTCAAATATACGGTTCTCTTTCCAGAATTTTAATATTCCGTGTTCTAATTCCGGATAAGATAATTTTTCCGGCAAAGGCTTAAACATAATTTATGTATCCGTTAATTGTAATTACTAAAAACAACAAAAATACGAAAAATACATATAATATTTTAATATTTACTGAAAAATTATAACTCTTGCTAATAACAAGGTTGATATTATGAAATCTCCTGTGTTTTATAAACAACCCATCATTTGATGTTCATCAATCAGTATATGATTAAAGTCTATAATCAAGTACGTAGGCAGATGCCTTGAAAGCAGATTCGTATATTTCTAACCGAATGTGTATTAATAAAAAATGATTACTTTTGTATTTTTATAATATGGTTTGGAAAATTATGATTTGTATATATAATAATTCGTTGGAACCCTATTTCAATATGGCTGTAGAAGAACATCTTTTCAAGAATTTTAACGATGATATTTTTATGCTTTGGAGAAATGACAATGCAATAATTGTAGGTAAACATCAGAACACATTAGCTGAAATTAACATAGACTACGTGAAGCAGAAAAATATTAAAGTAGTACGTCGTTTATCGGGTGGCGGTGCCGTATTTCATGACTTAGGGAATTTGAACTTCACATTCATCATGAATTCTAATAAAGATATGCCGGTTGATTTCAGAAAATATACTGAACCAATCCTCGAAGTATTACATCAACTTGGAGTTCCGGCAAAGTTTGAAGGTCGCAACGATTTAACTATTGATGGTAAAAAGTTTTCGGGTAATGCTATGCACGTTGTCAGGAACAGAGTATTACAGCACGGTACGCTATTATTTTCTTCTGAGATGAAAGACTTGAGTGAGGCTTTAAAAATCCACCCCGTCAAGTATCAAGATAAGGCGGTTAAATCTGTCAGGTCGAGAGTAACAAATATTTCAGAACATTTGACTGAACAAATCAACTTGGATAGATTTTCGGAAATGATTATGAGTCACATAATGAAAAAATATCCGGATAATATGACTTATGAATTTAGCGTTGACGATATCTCGGTAATCAATGAACTCGTTGAAAAGAAATATTCTACTTGGGAGTGGAATTTCGGTTACCAAGCTAAGTATGATTTCAATCGTATCATAAAGACTGACGGTGGAAGCATCGAAATCAATTTTAATGTCAAGGATGGCATTATAAGTGCTTGTAAGATTTTCGGCGACTATTTCAACAATCTCGAAACCGAAGATTTTGAAAATATACTGATCGGTGTGAGACACGAAGAAAGTTCAATCATCGAGGCATTGGATAATGTCAACGTGCAAGACTATTTCAGAAATGTGTCCCAAGAACAACTCGTTGCAGGCATGTTTTGATTTTATTCAAGATCTATGCCGCTTCCGAATATTTGCGGTAACCTGAAGTCATGAGAACCAAAGGCTGAAAAAAGTTGCTTTGTAGAAAGTATAATACCGCCAAAACTGCCATCAGCAAAATTATATGCGAAATCAATCCTCATGGTATGGCTCGGTGAACTGGATTTATTAAAATGAATTCTTAATCCGAGCCCTGCCGAATTGTAAAACTTTGTTTCCCATATTTGATTGTCCTGATTCCAGACAGCTCCGTTATCCCAAAATAACACTCCGGACAGATTAACTATCCAAACGGGTAAATCAGGGAAATATCTCAGTTCAAGATTTGAGATAATTCTGTTTTCTCCCGAAAAGCGGTTGAGGTCATAACCTCTCATACCAAAATCATTATCAAGAATTAATTGGCGAAAAGCACTCCAGTTCCATGCTGTCTGTTGTCTAAATCTCGCGGCAAGTACTAATCCGTCTGTAAGATTAGTAAACCCTAATCCCATAAATTCTTGATATGTGTATGAAGCAATACTTTTATTGAATGCACTGGCTCCTGTCAATTGTCCAAAAAGATATGATCTGCCGTTATAATATGACACTTCACCGGAAGCTGCAACATAATATCGGTCTTCTCCTTTACTACCTATCGAAAAAACTTTCCCGAGAGTTGCTGAACCATAGCCACCAACCATCATATCTTCAACATGATAATAATTAACTTTTTCGGAAATATAAAAGTCCTGAGAAGCCGACGAAAACATAATTAATATTTTACCTGAATTGTCGAATGCCTGTCTGCTCAGTTCGTTAGGTCTTTGGACTGTTTGGTATTCGACAAGTCCTGTGGCAAAAATTCTATCTCTTTTTCTCCAAGAACGGCTAACATAAGCATAAACGAGCTGCTCGTCATAAGGCGCCAATTCATAAGCTCCACCTTCGGAGAATACGAAGTCATCACCAAATCCGTTCAGCAAATTAATTCCATAAGAAAATTCTGTATCGAGAGTTCTGTACGGCTTACTAAGAAAGAGGTTTTGAGTAGTTTTAAAGCGATTAGCGGTTAATCTGCCGTACAAAGACAATTCCGTCCTGAATAGTCTTTGTTTTTCGAGTATAAAATCACCCTGTAATCCGATTTCATTTTCACCACGATGCAAAGCTTCTGCTGAAATAGATGTTCCGGTCCCGAGAAGATTAAACTCCTGTAATCTTCCGCCGTAATTAGTTGCACCGCCACCGGTGCCAAAAAGTAAAGCCGGATAGAACGACCACCTGTCTTTTGTGGTGATATGAACATCAAAAAGGTTACCATCTATGCTGTCAAGTTCGATAAATGCGTATGTAAACAAATTTGTTCTTCTTAGATTTCTCTCCGTCTCAGTGAGAATTTCTTCGTCAATGAAATCTCCTTCTGAAAAAAGTAACTCATCACGAATTATAAAATCAAGAGTAGTTGCATGTAGAGCATTTGCCAATGGTGCTGCAAAAAACCAGTCTTTGTCATTTTCCTCAAAGACATCGCGTTTGTTCAATATGATTTGACCAACGCGTATTTCCTGAGATTGAATAAAACTGTAGGAAAGTAGAAAAAAGATGATTATTAATCTGTTTAGCACTTATTATTTACAATATTAATTATAAAAAAAGTATTTCTATTTACTGCTAATACAAGGGCAAATCAAATCTTTTGTTTCTTTAGGAATCTGAATATCATCAAAAGTTTTGAAATTCTTCACCATACTTTTAACATTTTCATAACCCTTATTCACCCCATCGGTATTATCAATCCAATATTTATAAGCTTGCTCGTTGCTTAAATCGCAAAACTGCATTAATATTGCACTCGAAACATATCCTGATTGATGCCATCCGTTCCAGCAATGGAGATACACCGGACCTGCTGATGGATTGTCAATAACCTCTTTTATCATCAATAATATTTTTTTCATCTCTTTTCTGTCATTTCCTGAATATTGGTGATATTTCAGTGTATCATGGGTATTTGGATTAATAATCTCTTTGGGTGCTGTAGAGAAATTTTTACTGTACAAATACACCACATCAGAAAACCCATGCATGCATAAATGAGTCAAGCCGTCTTGAGGTAAGGGATTGTGATTGTCTCGCTTATCACTTTTATGAAAATAATTATTGGCTCCACCACGATAAGCAATTCCATAAAGGATTGTACGCATGTTACGTGTACCGTATAATTCATCAAAACCATTTCCATGGTTATCTGTTATTTTTTCATTTAAACAATTTACTTTATAACGAGTTTTATAAAATTCAACTTTCTCTTGCAAATTAGCGAACTCTTTGGAATATAACGATGTTACACTTAACACTAAAAGAATAATCAGATATTTCATTTTTTTAATTTAAACTATGAATAATAATTAAGCCTTTTTAATTTCTCCGTCCCAAGATACTTTGCATCCTGAGCGTTGGAACATGGCAGATGCTCCGCAATATTTTGTCTGAGAAAGTTCCATTGCACGTTCCAAGTCATTTTGTTCTGCATCGGGACTTGTAAGGATAAAGTGAAGATGAACAGTTTCATATACTTTCGGATGCTCCTCTGCCCTTTTTCCATCAACAATAATTTGCAAATCATCAACTTGCTTACGTTTCTTCTTGATTATTGAAAGCACATCTAAAAATGAACAAGCTGCCATAGCTTCGAGCATTACTACCATCGGACTTGAACCTACTCCTGTTCCACCGTGACTTTTGGACGCATCAAAATTTGTTATGAGTCCTTCGCTGTCGCTTGCTGTCAAGCTGTTATTTTTATTTAATTTTAATGTTACAATCATCAACTTTTCCGGATTAAGAAAATTATGATAACGTATATCATAAGATTTTACTTTATCAACAACAACATCGAACTCCTACTAAGACAAATCAAAAAAGTTTAATTAGAGAAAAAATTTACTTTAAAAGTAATTAAAATATTGCTTCAACTTTTTTACATTATAATCGAAAAATCATTAGTACAATTTCGATTGAAAAAGATTATCAACATAATCAATCATAAAGTTGTTTTCATTTTTTTTATGGACAATTCTTCCTTTAACTTTATCGAAATCATAATCAGCAGCCCATTCTACATGGTTGTCGGCTAATAAACTGATAGCATCGCACAAGTAATGAATTTCATCATTTCTCATGGTTGGATGGATTGAAGCTCTTATCCATCCCGGCTTTTCCGAATAATCACCATCATTAATTTTACAAGTAATTTTACTCGATTGGTTAATATCAACATTCAGAAGATAATGACCGTAGGTTCCTGCACAGGAACAGCCTCCTCGCGTCTGTATGCCGAATCGGTCATTAAGTATCTTTACTCCCAAATTATAGTGTAAATCATGAATATAAAAAGAGATTATGCTCAGCCTGTCCTTGATATCCGAAGCCAATATTTGTAAATTGTTAATACTCGATAATTTTTTCAGCATGATAGACAATTGTTCTTTTTCCCTATGAATAATATTTGAGGCACCCATTTGCTCTTTAAGTTTAATTGAAAGAGCTGTTTTCATTGTCTGTAGGAATGGTGGAGTGCCACCATCTTCACGCATTTCGATATCATCAACATATTTATGTTGTTTCCAAGGGTTAGTCCATTCCACTGTGCCACCTCCCGGATTATCTGGAACTCTGTTGTTATACAAACCTTTATTGAAAATCAGTATTCCTGAAGTACCCGGACCTCCGAGAAATTTATGTGGCGAGAAATAGATTGCATCGAGGTGTTCGTCCGGAGCAGAAGGATGCATATTTATTTCAATATAGGGTGCAGAGCATGCAAAATCAACAAAACAATATCCGCCGTATGCATGGATAAGTCTCGCAATTTCATGATATGGTGTCATGATTCCGGTTACATTCGAGCAAGAAGTTACCGCAGCGATTTTGAGATTCCTATTCCGATAATGATGGAGAAGTTCTTTGAAATGTTCAATATTAACAAGACCTTGATTATCAGGCTCTATTATCATGACGTCGGCTATTGATTCGAGCCAACTTGTCTGATTGGAGTGATGTTCCATGTGCGTAATAAATACAACGGGTCTGTCATTCTCATTGAGTTCAATGTTGTTTCTGTACTTTTCGTGTACTCTTAAACCCATAATCCTCTGTAACTTATTGACTACTCCGGTCATTCCGGAACCTGCGGAAATCAAAACATCATCTTTGTCTGCATTGACGTGCTTTTTAATTATATCTTTAGCTTTATGATAAGCATAAGTCATTCCGCCACCTGTACTGTTTGTATCAGTATGTGTGTTTGCAACATAAGGCATTAATGAATTTGCAAAAATATCTTCAATCGGTTTATAACATCTTCCGCTTGCCGTCCAATCTGCATACAAGATTTTCTTTCCGACCCCGTATGGTGTATCAATTGTGTTGTCAATTCCAATGATATTATTTCTGAACTTTTCGAACCAATCTTCCATAATTAAAAATATAAGAAATTAGTTGATATAAATATTGATTGCAAATGTAATAAATTTTTCATTTTGTTGTAACTAAAAAATTGATTTATTTCATGATTCTAAATCAATCTTATTTCAAAATTATTATATAAACTTAATGTCACATTAGACAAACAATCAACTCTTAACTTCAAGGCGTTGATAATTCTATGACTTAGCTGATACCGCTTGTTGACCTTGTTTAAACATCCTAATCAATAGCAAGTATATGAGTCTTAAGTAAAACAATTATTTCTATTGAATTAATTCGTTTTATTTATTAATTTTGCGTCTTGATTAAATGAAGAAATCAGGTTTGTATTGTTTTAGAAATAGATGATTTCATTGAAATTTAATTATTTTAAATAATAACAGGAGAATGTCGCATGGATAAAGGTTTATTGACAATGATTGAAAATCTGAAGAAGAATACAGGTAAGTCATTGGAAGATTGGATAGAGGATGTGAAATCTCACAACTTCACCAAACATGGTGAAATTATCAAGTATCTCAAAGGGACACATGGATTAACCCACGGATATGCAAATCTTATTGCACACAAATCCAAAGAATCTGTAACAGATGCAGCGAATCACCCTGAAGACCTGATATCTAAACAGTATAAAGGAAAAGAACTTTTCCTGCCTATTTATGAAAAGTTACTTTCGGAAATTCTCAAATTCGGTGATGACATTGAAATTGCACCAAAAAGTTCGTATGTCAGTTTGCGTAGAAATAAGCAATTTGCTATCCTGAATCCTGCTACTAAAACACGATATGAAATCGGCTTAAATCTTAAAGGTCAAGGTGTAGAAGGAAAATTAGAACTCGAAAAGCCTAATTCAATGTGTACTCACAAAATAAAGATTGCAGATATCAATGATATTGATAATGAAGTAATGAGTTGGATTAAAAAAGCTTATGACAATTCTTAAATATGATTCCATTAATTTCGGAAAATAGTTTTATCGTTGGAACAACAAGAATTCTTAAATGTTAAACAGACATAAACTTTGACATAAAGTTCATTATTGAAGTTCTTGACTTTATATCCGGTAACAGAGTTCATAGTAATACAAGCTATAAATATCTGTGTGACTTATAATTACTCAACAATCTTGTTAACTTTTTCTTGGTTGAAGCGTCTATATATGTCAAATTTTGTTAATCAAACAGAGATTCTGATAATGAAATCAAGATTCATGGTTATTATTATCATTTTTAGTATATTTGCAAGCTATTGTAACGCAGAAAATCATAAACAGACAAAACAGAAAAAAAGTACAGAGAACATGAGCTTTGAAATAGAAAGAACTGATGAAGAATGGCGAACCATATTAAGTCCTGAGGAATATAATGTCCTGAGACAAAAAGGTACGGAGCGTCCCCACACAGGGGAATATAATCTTCATTTCAAAGAAGGAGTCTATTTATGTAAAGGCTGCGGAAAAGAATTGTTCCTTAGTGACAATAAGTTTGAGAGCAGTTGTGGCTGGCCTAGTTTTTTCGACATTAAAGATTCAACGACAATTATAGAAATTCCCGACACAAGTCACGGGATGATTAGGACGGAGGTTGTCTGTGCCGGCTGCGGTGGTCATTTGGGACATGTATTCGATGATGGACCAAATCCGACCGGATTAAGATATTGTATAAACTCAGTTTCAATTGATTTTAAAAGTAAAGTAAAAGACAACGATGGAAAGAAGTAAACAAATTGATGAGTTCATAAACGAATTAATCACTAACAAACCCGACATAGAAACCGGGAAAAAGATGATTTTTGAGGCAGTAGATAAGATAATTCCCGCTTATGCTATTGCGGCACTGAAAGGACTTGACTTTGACAGAACTTTGATAGAATTTGAAAATTGGCTCGTACAGACTATTACAAGTGACCCTTTACCTATATCCGTAAAATCTGTATGGTTCGGATTAGGCGATGTGTCAAATAAAGAAGATTCCGCAACAGGTATCGGAGGTGAAATTCAAATTACTGTCAAAGGCTCAAAATTTTTACCGCAATCTAAACCCAAAGATTGGTTTAAAAAAGACTTATGGGATGCTACAGGCAAAACCTCAGAAATCAAAGCATACAAAACTATCTCTAACTCATTGAAGAATTATCCTGACGATGCACAAGACATTCAGAGCCTCGTACTTGTTGCTTTGACTGTTGTCCTGTTAATTAACGGTTTCGATATTATCAAACATGAGTTTCTAGTGTATCAGCAGACTTTGGCTATCGGGTGCGGCTATGAAACCGGCACACAATATATAGTTGGTAAATTGACCGAAGACGGAATGGAAGATTGTTAAGTAATTTAAATTGTTGATTATGCAGAAGAAGAAGCCAATATATACACTACTTACATTTTATAAATTTGTTGATATTAAGGAGCCGCACAGACTTGTCACCGAGCACAAGGAATTCTGCGAAGACATCGGTATCCGCGGACGAATTTTCATTGGCGAAGAAGGTATAAACGCAACCCTGACCGGTAACAGAGGACAAATCAGAGCTTACCGTTTATTCTTGGACTCAATACCCGAATTCAGAAACATACCCGATATTGAAGATAAGGCAAATATTGTTGATGAACATCAATTTCCAAAAATGATTGTCAGATATCGTAAAGAGATTGTCGCTCTCGGTGAAGTGTTTAATTCTAAC
>Ga0265293_10011476_pt1 | contig 12042 bp, 9 predicted proteins | sample Munlanlewell138R_FD_192505 | JGI IMG/M metagenome (GOLD analysis project Ga0265293, IMG submission 192505) | Leachate microbial communities from a municipal landfill in Southern Ontario, Canada - Leachate well 138R | ecosystem: Engineered > Solid waste > Landfill > Unclassified | place: Canada... | reverse complement strand
AACGCCGACATTTGGATCAGTATTTTGAATAAAGTCCTTCGTGTCTAAGTTAAGCATAATGTTTGAGTTAGCGTAATCAGCAAAGTGATCGGGATAACCATTAGCGATATGCGGGAACGCATTATTACTAACTGATTGGCTAATTGCTTGTTTTAAGTTTGGATAACCACCCTTTGATTCATAAATGACATCAATGTCGGGGTTTTTTTCTTCAAAGCGGGCGATAAGCGGTTCTAAAACACCGTTAACCGCGCCCCCAAAGCCGGTCCAAAAATCAATTTTTGTTTTTTGACCAGGGGTTACCGAATCACCTTGACTATCATTACCTGATGGAATTGGTGGACGGACACAACCTGTTAAACCAGCGACAACTAGAAGAGCAGTAATCCCAAATATAGTTTTTCTTGGTTTCATATATATTTCCTTTCTATAAATATATTATATTATGATTAATTAAAAAATTAACCTTTAATACCACTTCTTGAAACTCCACTCATGATATATTTTCTAAACATAATAAACACAAGTAAGAGCGGTGCACTAATGACCATCGACCCGGCAATTTTAACGGTGTCATAATCACTAAAGTCACTCGAGAATAAGCTCATGAGCCCGTTACTAACGAGGCGCATGGAGTGTTGAATTCCCCATGTATCAAAGAGGAATTTGTTGTTACCAGACGCAATGAGGGTTGGCCAAATAAAGGCGTTCCAGCTTCCCATGACGTTAAGAATAATAATCGTCACGATCGTGGGCATGCCAATCGGAATCATAACCCGCCATAAATAACTAAATTCACCGTAACCATCAACTTTAGCGGCTAAAAATAGTTCGTTTGGTATTTGTTGGAATGTTTGTCTTAAATAGAAGATATAGAAGACACTGACTCCGTGAACGAAGATAAGCGCGGCGAAGCTGTTTGCCCAGCCAATACCAACCGCGGTTTGATAGTTCGTAATAAGCATCATTTCACCGGGAACCATCATCGTCGCAAGTAAGAGCGCAAATAACGCATTTTTCCCTTTAAATTCAAGACGGGCAAAGGCAAAGGACGCTAAGATCGTCGTAATGACCGTAAAGAATGTGGAGATAACGGCAACAATTGTTGTGTTAAGAAAGTAAGGTAAGAAGCTTACTTTCTTCGATGACATCGTAATCGTTGCAAGTAAATCCCCTGGGACTAGGTGTTCAATGTTATCTAAATTACCACCTAAAATAATGCGGAAGTTTACAAACGTTGGTTTACTCGTGAATAGTTTTAATCCCGTTGCTACTTCACTTGAATATTCAAGCGGTGATTTAATGGAAACACTAATCATAAACCAGAATGGTAATAACATAAAGAGGGCAAATAACGTCAAGAATGCATAAGTTAAAGTCTTAAAGAAGATGGCCCGGCCTTTATATTCTTTCGCTAATTCATAGCTTGGTTGAAAGCGTTCGTCATCAGTCGGAGTTTCAACTTGGGCTAACTTAGCTTCTTCTTCGGGCGTAAGCACGACTTCAGGTTGCTTGTTTTTATCTTTTTCCATGTTCCCCTCCTTAATAGTGCACGCGCTTCTTCGAGACTTGCATCTGAACGAGCGTGATTAATAAAATAATAATAAGTAAAATGACTGATCCGGCCGCGGCGACGGGAAGTTTAGTGTCACGGAAGCGATAAATATAACCGACAACCGTTAACCACATCCGTCCGTCAGTACCACCAAAGTTTGTGTGGTCAACCCCGACAATCGCGATAATACTTTGGTATGCCTTAAAGGCACCAATAAACGAAGTAATCGTGATATAGAGAATTTGCGGACTTAAAAGCGGAACCGTAATCCGTTTAAAGATTGTTGAACGGGACGCCCCATCAATACGGGCCGCGTCGTAATATTGACGGTCAATACTCGCTAAGCCACTCATAAAGACTAAAATCTTAAAGGCAAGTCCTGTCCACACTGTTTGCACAGTAATTGCAAACCCTAATGAGAATTTAGTAAGTTTAATCGTTCCTTCACGGTCAAACCCGGAGTGAATCCACGAACGTGGACTACCACCAAAAGCCATCACTAATTGGTTCATAATTCCCCCGGTCTGCGGTGAGAATAACGTATTAAATACCATCCCTAGCGCAATTGCGTTCGTCACATAAGGAAGGAAGAAAATCGTTTGATAAGTTGCTCTTAATGGTTTAATGCTATTTAAAGAAACCGCAAGTAAGAGTGAAATTAAAATGGTGAGCGGTACAGAAATAAGCGTCAGCATCGTCGTATTCCATAACGCACCAATAAAATCAGGGTCTTTTAGCACCGAAATGAAATTATTAAACGTAATAATTGGCATTAAGGGGCGTTGGAAGGTGTTTCCAGGTTCAATGACGTCAAAATATGGTTTCCAATAGGAATCCCATGCGACGTGCATATCGAGTTGCCGGAAATAGTTTGCCAGCGAGAAACTACCCATCCCAGATTGCCACGCAAAGTTTTCAATAAACCCAATGATCGTTGTATTAATAATTGGATAAATCGTAAACAGTGTTAAAAAGATTAAAGCTGGGAAAAGGGCAATTAATGCTTTAAGCCAAATAGGCATCTGCACTGATTTTCGCACTTGCATTGGCCCTTTTTCTAAATAGGTTTGTCCACTACTCATTGTCCGCCTCCTTTCGTATACATAGTTTTTTCATCGTCGTTACCTATAGAATCCGTGATCCATCAATGTCGAAGAGATAGAAACGTTTCGGATACACTTTAACGACTTTGTCTTTAACTTTGTGCCGTTCTTCGGCGGGAATAATGACGCGAATGCGGTGTGATTGACCTAAGACGTTACCAACGATAGTAATATCACGGCCGATGTGTTCAATATAGAGCACTTCAACTTCAATCGCGGGATTATCATTTTTATCAAGGGTAAATGCTTCCGGACGAACACCAATTTTAACATTACGGTTTGTGCCTGCTTCAACGATTAATTTACCAACTTCTTCTTCAAAATCACCAAAGCTTGGGCGATAGCCACCACCAATTAATGCTTCGTGAATTGCGCGAAGGGTTAATTCGCCTTCAATTGGATTGGCGACATAATGCGTTTTCTTAGCGCGTTTTAATTTCGCAAAAACATTTTTAGCGCTTTTCTTTGGTTTTTCGTCTTCTTGTGGTTCTTCAACTTTTTCACTGACGAATTCAGCGCCAACTAAAGTTGCGTATTCTTCTTTAGTTCCAATGTAACCACCAGCAACGGCGATATCATAAATTCGTTCGTCTTTTAAATCAAACGTTCCCTTTGATTTTAAACCAGTGTGCCAAGTGTTGCCATGAAGCAATACTTTACCATCTTTTAATTCACCATCAAAAATGTTAATCGCCGGTGAACCAAGGAATTTCGCTACGAATAAGTCGACTGGTTCTTCATATACGACTTGCGGGGCATCAATTTGATGGACGACACCACGGCGCATAACGACGATAAAGTCACTAATACTCATCGCTTCTTCTTGGTCATGCGTAACGAAAATGGTTGTTACTTTCGTATCGCGTTGAATACGGCGAATTTCTTCCCGCGTTTGTAATCTTAAACGTGCGTCTAAGTTTGAGAGCGGTTCGTCGAGTAATAAGACTTGTGGTCTTTTCGATAAGGCACGGGCAATCGCTACCCGTTGTTGTTGACCACCAGATAATTGTTTTGGTAGTCGATCAAGTAAATTACCAATGTCGACAAGGTTTGCGACTTCTTGGGCAATTTGCTCCATTTCTTGTTTTGGTAACTTTGGCCGCACATTTTCAAGTGGGAAGGTAATGTTTTGGCGCACAGTAAAGTGTGGATATAAAGCATAGTTTTGGAACACTAAACCAATACCACGGTTTTCTGCTGGAACATCAGTGACATCACGGTCACCAAAAAAAATCTTACCTTCTGTCGGCTTATGTAAACCGGCAATCATGTAAAGTGTGGTCGATTTTCCACATCCGGAAGGTCCTAAAAGGCCAACGAGTTTGCCGTCAGGGATGACAAAATTCATCTGATCGACAGCTTTAACGACTGGCGCTCCTTTTACTCCCGGGAAGTGTTTAGAAAGATTATCAATTCTTACTTCCATATTTCCTCCTGTAGTAATACTACTTTCATTTCTTTTATAATAACACATTGGCCTTGGCTTTGACCATTGTTTTATAAACTGATTAATTAAAATTAATCGCTTGGATTAATTATTTTACGGGCTTTTTCTTCTTCAGCCCGGCTTGCTTCTTTTTGCCGCTCAATCTTAATAAGGCGGTTTGCTAATTCTTTTCGGTAAATTGTTTCTTCATTTACGTTGGCGAAGATTAACGATGCCTTAAAATCAGCAACTCGGGTCGCGGTGAGACGGTCATAAAGACTTTTTCCTTCTTTTGATAAAAACATCATAAAGAGCGAAATGATAAGAAAAGGAATAAAGAAAAACATAAACGAAAATAAAAATATCGCTAAATTGCGCATATTAGCCTGCAAAAACGTTGTTTTAAAGCCAAGGTCATTAACAACAACTGTTTTCGTTATTAGTTTTCCTAACGTTACATTATTAGGTAACATCATCGGTAAAATAATGATAAGTAAAAGCGCCGCAATTAAGTAAGAGCCCGCAATCATATAAAAGAGGATACGCTCAGCTTTGCGAATTAAAAAGACAACACGCTCATGGCGGTCAAGGAGTCCTTCGGCCTTTAAAATTTCTTGTTCATAAAAAGTTTTAACGGCACTTTCTTTGCCACTTATCGCTTTAATATCCCACGGATTTTCACTATCGATTGTTGAAAAATCAAAGATTGTTTCGGCTTTTCCACGTAGAAGAACGAAGTCATAATAGTCATCCGCGGTGTTAAAACTAGCGTCACTTTTTAGTATTGGTGAATATCCACGTTGTAATTCACCAGTCGTAGGATGCTTTTTATCAACGTAAAAAGTATAAAGTGCTTTCGGTAATTGTTCTTCGGCCACTACTTGCTTAATACCACCAGTTTCTTCGTTCACTTCAAAAAGACCAGAATAGACAGCAATTAAGCCAATTTCCGTTAAAGTTTCCGCATACCCTGCATTTTCACCAATCATTGTGGCAGGAACATAAAGAAAAATGGCTAAAACGACAACAATAACAAAATCAAGAAAGCCGGCTAAAAATCGTTTACCGTTCGTCTGGCGGACAAAATAATGATTCATTAGGCACCACTTCCTTCATCAAAGCGATCAGCAAACATTTCTTCATTATAAGAATCATCGCGAACATACGCTTCTTTTGCTAGTTCATCTAAATATTCAGTTTCATCAAGGTAAACCGTTGATCTTGTTAAATCAACAACTCTAGTGCCCCCAATTAAATCATGTAAACTACGTCCTTTACGGTTAAAGACCATAATTGTTAATGAAATAAAGGGGAATAAAATCGGAATAAGGAAGTTTGATAAAATATTAATTAAAAGATAGGCAAAGTAACGTAATAACAATTGTAACGGACTAACTTTATAGCCCATATGCGTTGTTACCCCAAGTTTAAACACTTTTTTACCTGGTGTTTGGCCATGCTTTAAAAAGATGGGGAGCGCTAAAATAACAATCGACGTCGCAATGATAACTAAAATTGTGTTTTCAAGCATGACAACATCGTTAATTGTTTTTAAGAGCGGTCTTTTATTATAAATAGCTATCGCATCTTTATAAATCGCATCATAAAAAGCGTTCATTTCTTTGGCGTCTGGATTAGCGCTTTTATAAGTGTAACCGGGCACTAAAAAGGGATCAAAGGTTTCTGCTTCTTCACTTGTTTCGCTCGTGACTGCGCTATATCTTTTCGGGTTCACTTCTTCATTTATCTTTACAAAAAGGCTATTTTCTTCATTAATCTTTAAAATATTTTCTGCGTACCACACATCATCTTTAATTAAGCTTGGATCTTCTACGTCGCGATTTAAAAAGATGGTGTAAAACTTATAGGTTGCTTCCGCTCTTTTGGTGGGCACAACACTATTAGCGCTTATTTTAACGTCATCAATATTACTTTCATCTTCTAAAAGTGGCGCGCTAAGCGTTACTAAATAACTACGCTTCATATCGCGATTATTTTCAGCAACCGCCGCGTCATATTTATAAACATTATTTAAAATTGGATGAACGGCAAACCAAAAAAGATTCATAATTGCATACATGATAATTAAGTCTAAAAATAACGCACCGGTTCTTTTTAAGGCATTACCATTTGTAATATTTAAATTTTCAGTTACTTTAGTTTTTGGTGTCTTCATTTTCGTTTCTAATATATATTACTACTTCGTAGTATTAATAACAAATAATAAGATATAAAAGACGGCCCTTTCCAAACAAAAAACTCTCCCGAAGGAGAGTTAATTGTTTCGTTTCTATAATCTTATTTTAAGATTTCGGTAACGGTACCGGCACCAACGGTGCGGCCACCTTCACGAATTGAGAACTTTGTGCCGTTTTCAATGGCGACTGGGTGGATAAGTTCAACGGTTAAGTTGACGGTGTCACCAGGCATAACCATTTGGACATCGGCTGGTAAAGTTACAACACCGGTAATGTCGGTTGTACGGAAGTAGAATTGTGGACGGTAGTTCGTTAAGAACGCAGTGTGACGGCCACCTTCTTCTTTCGTTAAGACGTAAACGGTTGATGTAAATTTCGTGTGTGGTTTAACAGAACCAGGTTTAGCAAGAACTTGACCACGTTCGATTTCATCACGGGCAACACCACGGAGTAAGACACCGACATTATCGCCAGCTTCTGCGGAATCAAGTAATTTGCGGAACATTTCAAGACCGGTAACAACGGTTGATTTCGTTGGACGAATACCGACGATTTCAACAGCTTCGTTAAGTTTGACCATTCCTCTTTCAACCCGACCAGTAACGACGGTACCACGACCACTGATGGTCATGACGTCTTCGATTGGGAGTAAGAATGGTTTATCGGTTAAGCGGGCTGGGTCTGGAATGTAAGTATCAACTGCATCCATGAGTTCGAGAATTGCTTTCTCGGCACCGGCTTTTCCGTCTAAGGCATCACGGGCGGAACCACGAATAATTGGGGTATCATCACCTGGGAAACCATAGGAACTTAATAAGTCACGGACTTCCATTTCTACGATGTCAACGAGTTCTGGGTCGTCGACTAAGTCAACTTTGTTTAAGAAGACTACGACATATGGAACACCAACTTGACGTGCAAGTAAGATGTGTTCACGAGTTTGTGGCATAACGCCATCAGTTGCTGCAACAACGAGGATTGCTCCGTCCATTTGTGCGGCACCGGTAATCATGTTTTTAACATAGTCAGCGTGCCCTGGACAGTCAACGTGTGCATAGTGACGGTTGGCGGTTTGGTATTCTAAGTGTAATGTATTAATTGTGATTCCCCGTGCTTTTTCTTCGGGTGCTCTGTCAATTTGATCATACGCGAATGCTTTAGCGCCACCTTGGTTTGCTAGGACTTTAGTAATGGCCGCGGTTAAAGTTGTTTTACCGTGGTCAACGTGACCAATCGTACCAACGTTAACGTGGACTTTACTTCTGTCAAATTTTTCTTTTGCCATAATATTTTCCTCCTAACTTGTAGCGTTTTATTATAACGCTTTTAGTTTATAGCAATTCTATACTTTTTTCAAATTAAAGTGCTATGAATATAGCCTTTAGCGGGTTAGCGATTACTAACACCGGTTTTTTTAATGATTTCTTCAGCGATATAACGTGGACATTCACCATAATGATCAAATGACATCATGTATGTACCACGGCCTTGGGTGAAACTTCTTAAGTCGGTAACGTAGCCAAACATTTCACTAAGTGGAACTTCAGCATCGATAACTTTCGCATTACCACGTTGGCTTTCATCCCGCATCGACCCTCTTCTTCTTGCTAAATCACTAAGAACGTCCCCATAATATTGTTCAGGAACCGTAATTTCAACCTTCATGATTGGTTCAAGTAAGACTGGATCAGCCTTTTTCGCTGCTTCTTTAAGCGCCATTGAGGCGGCAATTTTATAGGCGGCTTCACTACTATCGACATCATGGTAACTACCATCGAATAATGTAGCTTTAATATCGATAACTTGGTAACCCGCCACTAAACCACGAGCAAGAGCATCTTTTAAGCCTTCACCAGTAGGTTTAATAAATTCACGGGGTACTGTTCCCCCGACGATTGCGTCGACAAACTCAAAGCCTTTGCCTGGGTTTGGTTCGAAGCGAATCCAGACGTGTCCGTATTGCCCACGTCCACCTGATTGTTTAATGTATTTCCCTTCAACTTCAGCCATTTGACCAATTGTTTCGCGGTAGCCAACCATTGGTGCACCGACGTTAACATTAACGCCGAATTCCCGCCGTAAGCGGTCGACTAAGACATCAAGGTGTAATTCACCAACACCGGCAATAATCGTTTGTCCGGTTTCTGCGTTTGTGGTCACGCGGAATGTTGGGTCTTCTTCAACGAGTTTGGCGAGCCCGTTACTCATTTTTTCTTGGTCAGCGCGTGTTTTTGGTTCAATTGCTTGTTCAATAACTGGCTCTGGGAATTCCATTCTTTCGAGCACTAATTTGTTTTTCTCATCACAAATAGTGTCCCCGGTTGAAGTGTTTTTAAATCCGACAACCGCACCGATATCACCAGCTTTAAGTTCAGTAACTTCTTCACGGTGATTTGAATGCATTAATACGAGACGACTAATGCGCTCTTTTGTTCCCTTAATGCTGTTATAAACATAAGATCCAGCTTTTAAGACCCCGCTATAAACGCGAACATACGCTAAGCGGCCGACGAATTGGTCGGTAGCAATCTTAAATGCAAGGGCGGCAAGTGGTGCTTCAACGTCATTTGGAGCGTCAACAGGGGTGCCGTCCATTAATTCAGCTTTTGCTGGGGGGACATCAATCGGACTTGGTAAGTAATCTACTACTCCATCAAGTAATGGTTGAATCCCTTTGTTTTTGTAGGCACTTCCGCAGAATACGGGGAAGAATTCGCCCGTTAAGACGGCTTTACGAATGACTTTTTTAATTTCTGCAACTGAAGGTGTTTCGCCTTCGAGTACTTGCATCATGAAGTCATCATCAAATGCGGCAATCTTTTCTAATAATTGTTGTTTTGCCTCTTTTGCTTGCTCGACAAATTCAGCCGGAATTTCTTTAACATTGAAGTGCTCCATTTTATCATCATAGAAATAAGCTTTTTCTTCAATAATGTCGATCATTCCCCGGAACTTACTTTCGGCTCCGACCGGAATTTGCACTGGTGCAGCATTAGCGGCAAGACGGCTATGTAATGTTTCGACCGCCATATCAAAGTCAGCACCGATGGCGTCCATTTTGTTTACAAAGACAATGCGGGGAACGTTATATTTTGTTCCTTGACGCCACACCGTTTCTGTTTGTGGTTCAACCCCACTTTTCGCATCTAAAACAGTGACAGCACCGTCTAAGACCCGAAGTGAACGTTCAACTTCAACGGTGAAGTCAACGTGTCCTGGAGTATCAATAATGTTAATGCGGTTTTCTTTCCAAAAGGCTGTTGTCGCAGCACTTGTAATCGTAATTCCGCGTTCTTTTTCTTGGACCATCCAGTCCATGGTGCTCGCGCCTTCATGCGTTTCACCTACTTTGTGTAACCGCCCGGTATAGTATAAAATCCGTTCAGTTGTTGTTGTTTTCCCGGCATCAATGTGAGCCATAATACCAATATTGCGCGTATGATGTAAATCAAATTTCTTATAATCTGGCATACATCCTCCTAATAGCGGTAGTGAGCGTAAGCTTTATTTGCTTCCGCCATCTTATGTGTATCATCGCGTTTTTTCACAGATGCACCGGTTCCGTTAGCGGCGTCAATAATTTCGGCGGCTAAGCGTTCTTCCATTGTTTTTTCGTTGCGTAAGCGTGAATAGTTCACTAACCAACGAAGTCCTAAAGTTGTTTTTCTTTCGGGGCTTACATCAGTTGGGACTTGATAGTTTTGTCCTCCCACCCGGCGAACTTTAAGTTCGACCTCAGGCATGATGTTACTAATTGCAGTGGCAAAGACGTCCATCGCTGGTTGTCCGGTTTTCTTTTCAATGCGCGCGAACGCATTATAAAGAATCGTTTGTGATGTACCTCTTTTACCATCGTACATAATTTTATTAATTAAGCGTGTAACAAGTTTTGAGTGATAAATTGGATCTGGTAAGACATCACGTTTTGCAACACTTCCTTTACGTGGCATATCGTTTCCTCCTTCCTTCTATAATCGAGTGATATACGTTTGTGTAATTAATTTTCTGAATCTTGTGGTTTTTTCGTTCCGTATTGACTACGACTTTGGCGTCTTTTTTCAACACCGGCAGTATCTAATGTACCGCGGACGATGTGATATCTAACCCCTGGTAAGTCTTTAACCCGGCCGCCACGAATAAGAACGGTACTATGTTCTTGTAAGTTGTGACCTTCACCACCAATATAAGCAGTAACTTCATATCCATTTGATAAACGAACACGAGCGTACTTCCGTAATGCTGAGTTTGGTTTCTTTGGCGTCATTGTGCCAACCCGTGTACACACACCTCTTTTTTGTGAAGCATTTTGATCAACTTCCCGGCGCCGGAGTGAATTCCATCTTTTTGTAAGCGCGGGAGATTTTGATTTATACACTGGTTTAACACGCCCTTGACGCACTAATTGGTTAATTGTTGGCATGTAGTGTTTCTCCTTTCTGCAATCCCTTGTTGTGCTTGACACACAACCGGGTGTATCAATATTTTTCTTTTAAAAACGACCTTTAGGTCATTGCACTTTGATATTATATGGACTAGTCGCTTCTTTGTCAACTATATTAATGTAAAAAAGTGAAATTTATTTTCGGTCGTTTTATTATATAAATAATAAGGGTTATAAATAATTAGTTAGGCGGTGCGAATTTTAATCTCGACACTCGTTGGCGTCATAAGGCCAATTTCGATAGAAAAGCCAATTTCGCTCCCATCATTAAAGGTGCCACGTTCAAATAAATAACGTTGCCATTCATCAATTTTAATTTTATTTCCGGTTTTAAATAAGGATAGATTGTCAGCTAAAGAATCAGCGCTTCCATACCACTTCTTCGTCCGGCCAGCAGCGTCTAGTAAGTGGAGATGTTTATGAGTTTTGTCGGTGCTTCGTGAGCCGGTGTTACTGGGCCCAATTTGCGTATAAACTCCCGGAGTTAAACTAATTTCATCGCTCCAGCGGACATCTGTTCTTGAATAGGTGGTCCGTAAACGGGAATCGACGTGATAAATGCGCACTCCCGGTACACTAAAGCCGCGCGCTCCGCCGTAAGAATATTGTGAGTCTTGGGCGTTGACGCCAGTTGGAGTGTAATATTCAAGCATGATATATTCGTCATACCCGTGGCCATTCCAATTTTTATTAAGAAGAATGAAGTCTCCGCTTGATTCAGCAGGACGTAATGTAATATCGCTATTACCAATCGCAACATATGGTTGACTCCAGTTATTTACAAACTTGGAATACATATTATGATCCACAATATTAAAGTCCATCATATCAATACCGCCAGAAGGCATCGATACACTATCGTAATCGTAATAATCTTCTAATCCGAGTAAGTGGCCAGTTTCATGAATAAAAGTATGAGCGTCTGGTTTTAAAGCAGTATAGCCACTTTGCGCATAAGTAAATTCATAACTTGCCCAAGCATATGTATTAAATGTTGGTTTCGTTGTGTTTGGATTACGGTTCCAATAATATTGATAAGCCCAAAATATGTCGCCACTTGTCGGCGCTAAATAGACCATAAAGATCGCATCAACATGGCCATCATTATTTAAGTCATATTCTTTAAGCTTAGCGGCCGGTAGCGTATCATAAATACTTTCTAAAACGTAATGAGTGGGATCCCTATAGTTAGCATTTTCTTCTTTAGTTTCTAAAGTACCGGTATCATAACTCATAACGTGCGGATCTAATACTTCACCGCTTATTTTAAGTTTGCCGTAACTACTTTTTTCATAAAAAGAAGCAAGTGATTCCCAGCC
>Ga0265293_10011473_pt1 | contig 12045 bp, 9 predicted proteins | sample Munlanlewell138R_FD_192505 | JGI IMG/M metagenome (GOLD analysis project Ga0265293, IMG submission 192505) | Leachate microbial communities from a municipal landfill in Southern Ontario, Canada - Leachate well 138R | ecosystem: Engineered > Solid waste > Landfill > Unclassified | place: Canada... | reverse complement strand
CGGCCATGATCCTTTCCCAAAGATTGAGAGAAAAAGCGTGGTGAGGATGACAACTAGAATTAATCCCCACGCGTAGAAGGAGTGAAGGAGGTTCATCGCCCCTTCTTTGTTATCAGAAGGGATCGATTGGATTATCGCACTGAGCTGTAACTCAAAGAGCCCAGCCCCGATTGAGTACAACACCGTTGCCCCTACAAGGCCTAAATATGGAATCGTTGTAAAGAGCACTGGGGTAAACGCTAGGACAACCAATCCAATGAACGCCATCACGTGGGCAAAGACGATGAAGGGTTTTTGTCCCCATCGATCGACTGCAGAGCTAAAGAGAAGACTCGTGAAAATTTGAAGGCCGAAGTTTAATAGAACGAGCCGGCCAACCTCTTCGAAGTTCAAACCAAACTGGTTCATAAAGATTACGAAAAGCAGGGGCGCTAGGTTGACCGTGATTGATCCAATGAAGCTCCCTATATAACACGCCCGGATGGTAGATTTATACATGTCCTTGAGTATACGCCATATTCTGCTCTACGGGGCAAGAATATGATCCAAATAGCGCTCAAGAATGTATTGGGTCTCACTTCCTTGGGTAATTGTCTCATCCTCAAGGGCGAGGAGGGCGATAATGTCTTCCTTGCTGTGCTGCGGCTCTTCATTGAGGAAAGAGTTTTCGAACATCCAGTTGGTGAGGGTTTGAACCATATCACCGGAGATATTCTTGATCACTTTGGTCTCAATTGCTTCAAGGAGGAGTGAACCAGTTGGTTTGTGGGCAGCAACAAAATCAAGAATTTGTTGATAGTAATTTGTCTTGCGGTTCAACGTGAGCTCAGGATCACCAAGATGGGCAGGCAAAAGAGTCTTTTCCCTCCCCTCTTGGGCAAGCTTCTGAGCTTTCTCGAGGAGGGCAAAGCGTCCTCGCAGGATGTCGGAGGTGCGACGGGCAACTCCACAGGTGGTGAAGTTGCGCTCTAAAAGATTATGCAGCTCTTGGCTCGTCGTCACTAAGTACCACGCAGAGAGGCCTCCAATGTGATCAAAGAGCCCCGCTTGGGCGATTCCAAGGAGCTTGGCGTAGTTATCGTAATCTTCATCAAAAGGAATTGTTTTCTTTTCTTTGGGTTGGGGAGGATGAAAGGGGCGCTTTTGCTCTGCTTCTTTGTTTGAAAGCGCTTCTAAGTCGATTACAAGGGGTTTTTTGTCAAGCTGAGCTTCAAGTTTCTGAACTTCATCAAGCTGGGCAGTTGCATAAAAGACTTGGCGCTCTAGGGCGATTTCTCCAATCGCAGCGGCGATTGCTATCGAGCGTTCGTCATCACTGTTTGCCATAATCTCATCAAAGAAGATCGGAAGAGCGATGTCTTCCTTCTCTAAACTCGCTAAATACCCCATCCGTAAGGCAAAGAGGAGTTGGATGCGCGTTCCGCTGGAAAGCTCCTCAAGGGTTTGGGTACGGTTAGCAACGTGGTCTTTGACTTGGAAGTTCGTATCACCGGCTGCGAGGGTGTAGCGGTTGTGGGTGATGCGCTCAAGCCACGTAGATGATTCTTGGATCACCTTCGGTTGGTGGTCGGCGAGTGTTTGCTCCTGGAGCTTGGTAATAATCTGATAGGTAAAGCGCTTGCGCGTTGCGTTTTGGCGGTGAAGATCAAGATCCTCTATCGCCTGGTTGTAGTTCAGTTCAGCAATCTCATACTCAGCGTCGACTGAGGCGCGGTCGTATCGCTCCTGGGCTTGGATGAGGCGCGTATACTTCTCTTCAAGGCGTTCTAACTCTGCTTCATTCTCTTTAATCATAAGACCGAGCTTTGAAGCATCCATCTCTGCTGCTTCAATAGCAATTGACCGATCAAACTCCATTAGGCGTAGTGAAAGGCCCGCTCGCTTGTCGTAGAGCTCATTGTAATCAGGTACCGAATCAAAGAGTTCTTCCGCGCTCGCTCGGTTCTCGATCTCATATGTTTCATACCATTGATCTACTCTACTCTTCGCCTCAGCGAGGGCGGCTGTTGCTTGGGCAAGTGTCTTTTCAGCACGCGTGAGGTTTTTTTGAGTGCGCTGGGCTTCTTCTACTTGGCGAAGGTACTCACTCACCCCTGCGAGGGTAATCGTTGAGCGTTCAAGATTTGTTAATTCCGAAAGGGTATCTACTGCTTTTTCAAACGTGTCTTCGATGCTTCGGAGCTTCTGTTCTTGACCTCGCACTTCGATCAGAAGCGCAGACCACGATCGAAGGTGTTCACCGATGTTATAAAAGCGCGCACCTTCAAAGGTTGTATTCGTCGGAATTGAAAACGCCTGGTACAGCTCTTTATAGGAGGTAAGGTGCTCTTCGAACTTCCCTTTTTTTACCTCGTAAAGTCGCTTTGCTTCCCCATAGGCGTCTTTCTTCAGCTCAAGGGTAGTAAGACGCGCTACGCACGCAGCGAGGAGCTCTTCATTCGTCGCATTAGGGCTGATTTCAAGGTATTCATTTACTACTGTTTTCGTTTTTGGATTACTCGTGATGTACTTTCCGATGAAAACCCCTAAAAGAATGAGCGCACCTGCCCCTAACATGCCGAAGATGATCGCGGGGGTAACATATCCGAGGATTCCAAGAACAACGGAGCCACTACCAAAGATTCCAAGGAGGGCGAGGATAATTCCCATCTGCCAAGATCCACTATTACTGCCCTGACTCTTAGTAAGTGTTTGCTTGAGACTTCGAAGGGTGTTAATCGCCTCCTCTTCTTCACTGCTGGGCTCAGGATGTTCACTAAGATTCTTTTCAGACACAAGAAATGAGGAGCGAAGCGCTTCATCACTTTGGGCGAGCTCGCCAAAGGTCGTGATAAACTCTTGAAGGTTCTCTTCCCGGCTGACCTCTTGAGCAAAGAAGGCGTGCTGGTCGTTCCAGCTTTGGAGCTTTCCCTCTTTTTCAGCAAGCTCTTCGCGCCCGCGCTTGATTCGCTCATCATACCCTTGGGCGGCTTTAAGTGCTTCTTCAAGGCGACGGGGGTATTCCTGATCGGTAAGAATGTGTTCATCTACGTTGAGGCGGGCGATTATTTGCTGATATTCAGCAACTTCGTTTGCTAGATCAGCGTGGGCTTTTTTTCGATCGTTGTAGGTAGCTTCAAACCCATCAAGAGTATCAAGAGCCGCTCGCCTCAGCCGTTCAAGGCGCGGGTCGTACTCATTAAGGCGGTTATCGAGCTCATCATACCGCTGTTTGGCTTCGCGGTACGCTTGAATCGTTTGTAACTCCTTCAGCCGCACTTCGAGATGGGGCCTTTGAGCAAGGCTTTCCTCAAGAGTAGCAATTTCAATAGGGAGGTCTTTATTCTTTTCAACTTCTTTTTGACGTACATTTCGTGCCTCTTTCGCGTCTCTTACTTCCTTGGCTAATTTAAGATAGCCTTTGTGGAAATTCTCAAGAGCGTCCACCCTTTTCTTCGCACCCTCAAGGTCAACGCCACCTTGCATCTGTCGCTGGGCGCGTTCAAAGAATTGGGGGTAATCTTCTGCTGAAGCGTTAATGAGCTCATGAAGGGCGAACCAATACGCCTCACTAAACTCTTCATTAATCCCAGGGAGGTCACTCTTTTCACTATCACCTTGGCGCTGATGAGTTACTGTCCTTCGGTTGCGATCGAGGTCCCACTTCTGACCGTTAATCGTAAGCACCCCTCGAGCGTCACTTTCAACACTCGGTCCGCTTTGATAGATCAGTGAGCGAATATTTCTTAATAACGTGGACTTTCCTACCCCATTGGGTCCATAGACGATGTTAAGCGAATCAGAGAGGTGCTCAATGACGGGGAATTGCGTATCCGTAAAGCCGGGGGCGCGACTGATGGTAATAGATGAAAGGGCGTAGCGCTGCTTCATTGCTCCTCCTGGATTTGGTTCATCATCGTTTGAAGAATTAAGAGCGCTTCTTCACGGACGATGAGGCGCACCTCTTCAATTGGGCTCTGATTCGGCGGAAGGGATCGGTAGATGCTACTGTGAAATGAATCTTCTTCAAGAACTCGATATTCGTTCGCCCATTGATCGATCATTGCTGGGTCTAAAATCTGCTGCGCTAAGAGAGCAGCGGGGCCACTGCCCTTCGCGATTTCATCAATATCTAAAGGAGGGGTTGTAGCGTTGGTGTAGATTCGATCAACGTAGAGTATCCCCCCCTTCTGTAACGTTAAGAATTCAATGTACCGTTCCTCGTCCCCAAAAAGATTATCTTCTAAGAGGCGTTGGTCGATCCTTCCTGTTACAGTAAGGCGGACAAAGACATCTTCTTCAAACTCATCAAATTCAGTGTGAAAGGCTTGGGTGATTTGAGTTTCGATTGCAGCGGTATCAGCACAGTCACTGAGGTCAACCTCCAACTCTTCAAAACGATACGGCGCGATTTGAAGGTGGCGAATCTCTTCCCACTCGATTAGGGACTCTGATGTAAGTAGATACGCGCCGTGGCTCCCGGTTTCACTACGGTCTAAGGGGTATGGGGAGCCGCAGTAATAGACCGCTTGATCACCAAGTTGACCTGGCTTATGGATGTGACCGAGCATCCACACATCAACGTCACTGTGCTGGTAATCAGAGAGTTGGGTTGGCGCGTATGAACTTGCTTGAGAGCCAACGTCGGTGTGCAGGATTCCTACACTGAGCTTCGAAGATTTTTTTGGGACAAATGACTCAAAGGGGTTTTCTTTCACACTAGATTGAGGAAATGACCACCCGATGAGCTCAATGCTGTTAAAATCAACGCGCTCCCAATTCCCCCCGTTGCCGATAATCGTAAGCGAGGAGAGTTCACGAGCTAATTGACTGAAGAGTGTTGCATCGTGGTTCCCAGCAACACCAAAGACGCGAATTCCTTCACTATCGAGCTGCTTCAGCCCCTCAAGGATGTGCCCATAGACGGAGAACCACAGATCATTCTTATCAACAACGTCTCCGGCAAGAATGAGGGCGTCAACGCGGTGTTCGATCGCTGTTGATACGAGTTTTTTCCACGCTGAGTGACCACTGACATCAATCAAGGAGCCAACGCTCGGCTTCCGGCCCATGTGGATATCTGCACTTATGAGTAATTTCATTGCGCCTCCAAGAAAGAGTATACCATAGACCACCTACTCTCCTTTGGGTATTGTAGAGCAAGGAGGATAGACATGAAACACTTTCGGAAAGAATTAACTTTTAATCTTCCAACGCGCCGGGGGCTAGTAAATATTACCCACCTCGTTCAAGATGCCATCGATGAGAGCGGTATTACCGAGGGCTTGGTTTTAATCAACGCGATGAATATTACTGCAAGCGTCTTCATCAACGACGATGAGTCGGGGCTCCACCACGACTATGAGGTGTGGCTTGAAGGCCTCGCCCCAGAAAAGCCGTACTCCCGCTACCGCCACAACGGGTATGAGGATAACGCTGACGCCCACTTAAAGCGAACAATTATGGGCCGCGAAAGCGTCTGTGCGATCACCAACGGAACACTCGACTTTGGTACGTGGGAGCAGATCTTCTACTACGAGTTTGATGGCAAACGAACCAAGCGAGTTCTTATTAAAATTATTGGTGGTTGAGCTTGAGCGAAGAACACCTTTTGAGTAAGGTTAAGCGATGATTCCTTCAATCGTGACGACCCCCAGTTCTCTCTACCTCAAGTACGCCGATCTGCTTCACCAAATCAAAGATCTGCGCGTCTACCAAGATGGTCAAAAAGTCCCGCTCAGGGGAGTTGAGTACCACCTAGAGGAAGGTTTTACCTTACGGGCAAACATCCCCCTACCCATTATCGACTCAACTGGAGTCTCCTTCTTCTTTCACACGATTGAAGAGGTCCTTTCGTTTCTTACCACCTACCCCCACCCTGCCCGCCAAATTCCGAAGGCCTTAGAAGGTGGCGCATATCTACTCGCCCAAGGAAAGCTCGTTGCCTTTCCAACGGAGACGGTCTACGGCCTTGGGGCGGATGCAACGAATGTAGCAGCGGTACAGCGAATCTTTGAAGCAAAAGAGCGGCCATTCTTTGATCCCCTCATCGTCCACGTCGCTACAGTGAACCAACTGGAGGGTGTGGTCAGTCAGTGGGACGAGCGAGCCCAAGAACTTGCTGATCACTTTTGGCCTGGGCCTCTGACCCTCGTGGTGAAGAAACACCCTTCGATCGCGGATATTGTAACAGCGGGGAGTCCAACGGTTGCCGTTCGGATGCCAAATAACCCAATTGCTCGCTCCCTCATCGCCCTCAGTGGGAAACCAATCGCCGCCCCTTCGGCAAATCGGTTTGGCCAAACAAGTCCAACAACCGCCGCCCACGTCGCCGACCAACTTGGTGGGCGCATCGATGCGATTATCGATGGTGGCTCATGTACCGTTGGAATTGAATCAACGGTGCTCTCCCTCGCAACTGAGGTCCCCACGATTCTTCGACCCGGAAAGATTGGCCTTGAAGAACTTCGAGAGTTTTTGCCGAATGTGCAATTAGCAGATCAAAGCCACCCACCTTCCGATCATCCCGAAAGCCCGGGCTTACTGGAAAACCACTACGCGCCAAAGACACCATTGTATTTAGTAGATGATATCGAAGCGTATCGGAATCATAGTGATATTGGGATTCTTCTCTTTGAGCCAACCACCCTCTTGTTTGAAGGGCAGACGATTTTCATCAGCAAGACTGCTGATGTTACCGAAGCTGCTCAGAAGCTCTACTGGGCACTTCGCGAGCTCGATCAAAAAGGATTACGAGCGTTAATTGCCAAACGCCTGCCCAATGAAGGCTTTGGCTTGGCAATTAACAACCGCCTTGAAAAAGCAGCGAGAAAAAACGAAACACTCAACCCTTAGGCGAGGGTCCATCCTCCATCAAGGAGGAGCTGAGTCCCTGTCACAATGGCGGTGTTCTCTCCGATGAAGTAACGAATCGCTTGATAACACTCCTCAATTGTAGCAGTTCGCCCGGCGGGTATGCGATTGATAATTGATTTGCCAAAGACGGGATCATCGAGGCGCTTGGCGGTTCCTGGGGTTCGAATGAACGTCGGGGCGATTGCGTTGACGGTAACGCCAAACGACGCCCACTCGTAGGCGAGGGCTTTGGTCATCATCGTCACCCCTGCCTTACTGGTGCAGTAGACGCTCTCATCTTGGATGACGACTTGGGCTGCTTGGCTAGAGATATTTACAATACGCCCATACCCTCTTTTGATCATGCGCTTTCCCGCCTCTTGGGCAGCGAAGAACGTTCCTTTAAGGTTTAGATCAATTAACTCATCCCAATCCTCTTCAGTCACGTCCGTCGCTGGAATTGGATTTCCCATCCCGGCGTTGTTAATTAATACCTCGATTGGTCCAAGAGTCTCTTCAATCGTGGTAAACGCAGCACGAATTGAAGCAATGTCCCGCAGATCCATGTAAAACGGGTGGGTATCATAGCCTTGGGCATTGAGCTCTTCACTTAATGCTTCTAATGTATCTATTGAGCGAGCACAGAGGGCGACGCTATACCCATCTTGGGCGGCTAACCGAGCAAGGCCTTCACCTAAGCCCCGGCTTGATCCAGTAATAACCATAACGTGTTTCTTCATACGGGTAGCCTACGGCGTTCTTAACGCGGTGGCAAGAAGTTATTGACACAATGGGGCACATTAACCATAGTCGGCGGTATGAGCACATCGAAAGAATCAATCTACAAAAAAGACTCAAACCTTAAAATCTTTATTGCAACAATTTTATTCAGTGGCCTCGCCTACGGCTTTTACCGGGGTGTTCAAGATAACTACCTCGCGGAAATTGTTCACATTACCGAGTTTGAACGAGGAATTGTTGAGTTCTTTCGGGAGCTTCCAGGCTTACTGTTAATCTTTATTCTCGCGGCTATGCACCGCTTCAGTGAAACAAAAGTCTTTAAAGTAGGAACAGCCATTATGCTCGCTGGAACCCTTGGGCTTCTGTTCATGGGCTCATCGAAAGTGGTTGTTATCCTCTTTATGGTTGTCTTCTCCACTGGTGAGCACGTGGTGATGCCGATTAAATCATCGATGAGCCTCTACTTTGCCAAAGAGGAGAAAGGCGGAACGTCTTTAGGGATAACATCAGCGATTGGCCAGGGGGGAAATATTATCGGCTACTTAGTAGTCAGTGTCATCTTCCTGATCTTCGCCCGCCTCGGTTTCTCCCGCCAAGACACCACCGCCTTTAAGACGGTCTTTGCGATCGCATCCGTTTTGCTGCTTGCATCGACGCTCACCGTCCTTGCTATGAAGGAACAAGGGCAGACCGTCAAACGCAGTCGCCTTTACTTTCGAAAGAAGTTCTTTAAGTTCTACATGCTTGAAGTCTTTTACGGCGCCCGTAAACAGATCTTCTTAACGTTTGCCCCGTACGTCTTGATTCTCGTCTATGGAGCAACCACCACAACAATCAGTTTTCTCTTAGCAATTTGTGCTCTTTTTGGTATGGTTCTTTCCCCAGCGATTGGGCGAATCGTTGACCGCCTTGGCTACAGAGTCGTCATGGTCACCGACACCCTTATCCTAGTTGTCGTATGTTTCCTTTACGGCTTCGCCCACCGCCTTTTCCCAATGCACATCGCCTTTTACGTTGTAGCGGTTAACTTTGTCTTAGATTCAATCATAAGCTTGGCGAGCATGGCGAGTAACGTCTATGTGATGGATCTCTCCGAAAGCCGCGAAGAGCTCACCGCAACGCTTACCACCGGAATCTCGGTTAACCACTTAATCAGCGTCCTAATCGCCCTCTTAGGCGGATTCATTTGGCAAGCGGTTGGAATCGAAGTGCTCTTCTCGATGTCTGCACTCCTGGGAATAATTAACTCAATATTTGCTGCTACGATTACAAAACCAGAAACGAGCTTACCAAAAACCCAATAATGAAGGTGCCGACCAAGGCGAGGTGAGCTTTGCTGATCAGGCCCATATTGGGCTCTTTTGTCGCAGCAACAAAGCTCGCCTTCTTCATCTTTTTATACGAATCAAGCCAGATAAAGAAGCCGAAAAAGTTAATAACTCCAGCAAGGAGGGGGTAGATCCCACTGATGGTGAGCACCAAAATAGTTGTATAGACGATAACACCTTCAACAACGATTAAATATGGGGCTTTCGCCGGACCGAGGAGAATACTGAGGGTCTTTCGCCCATTCGCTTTATCTCCCACTAAATCACACGTGTTGTTCACGGAGAGAATCATGGCGATGTGAATCCACAATGGAATCGTTGCAAGGAAGTGAACGTAAGTAAGTTCAATACCTTGGACGTAGAGGACAATGAGGAAGAGGACAGTTCCTAAAAACCCACCAGCAAAGATTTCGCCAAAGGGCGTTCGAGAGATTGGAAAAGGCCCTGCGGTATAGACAAAACCTACGAGCATACAAATCCCACCAACGACGAGTAAGTACCAGCTGGTAATTGAGGCGAGGTAGAGGCCTAGAATTGCCGCGATTGCAAACAAAATAGCGGAAACAGTGAACGCCGCTGACGGAGAAACCCCTTCATGGACGAGGACTTTTCCGCTCTCTTCGGTGTACTCTTTGTTATCAGTTCCCCGGCGAAAATCAAAGTACGTATTAAAGCCAGTCGTCCCCATGTCAACGGCGAGCGTTGCTAGCAGCATGATGATAAAGACGTGCCAATCGACGCTTTTGGTGAGGTAATATCCGTAGACGCTCGCCATGAAAAACGTCCCCATACTGATGATTTTTGTTCGCATTTCTACGATTCGAAAGAACTGATTACGTGTCATAAGCCCATCATAATACCAAGGGCCTTCCTCTGCCTAGAGGGAACAAAATCGTTCTTTTTTCCTCAGATTCATTTTCCTGACGAATCCTTGACAACCCACTTTAGGTGGCACATTCTTCATCTATACCTTGAATATCGGACTTCATCTTTGGTATAATCACATATTTACCTGTGAGCTGTTAGCCACATCATATGCGAATTACAGGCGTATGCCTGATATTTTAATGAGGAGTTTTCTTATGAAGAAACGACACGTTTTAGCGATTACCCTCGCTCTTGTCCTACTTGCAAGTCCAATCTTTGCTGCTGGTCAGGATGAAGGGGCCAAAAGTGCCAGCTTTGATAAGAGTAAGTATTTTCTCACCGTAGCAACGGGCCCGACAAGCGGCCTGTACTACCCCATCGGTGGCGCTTTCAGTGCTCTCTTCCAAAATCGGCTTGGCTACAAGTCTTCCGCCCAAGCAACGGGTGCCTCTGCTGAGAACTTAACGTTGCTGAAAGAAGGCCGCGCTGAAGTTGCGATCTTAATGAGTGATGCTGTTGCTCAGGCGTATGAAGCGTACGGTCCGTACGAAGGGGGAAAGCCCTTTAGCGAACTGCGTGCTCTCTTAGGCTTGTATCCGAACTACGTCCAATTGGTCACGACCGATAAGACGGGAATTAAATCCTTCTACGACTTAAAGAACAAGCGTGTTGGTGTTGGAGCACCTAACTCCGGTGTTGAGCTGAACGCTCGCTTAATGTATGAAGCGCACGGAATGACGTATGCTGATAGTAAGATTGACTACCTCAACTACGGTGAAGCGATTAGCCAGTTAAAAAATAACCAGATGGACGCAGTCTTTGTAACGAGTGGTATTCCTAATGCCACGATTATGGAACTTGGCACCTCTGCTCAGATCGTCCTTGTTCCCATTGGGGGCGAAGGCCTTGCTACCTTGATGGCTACGTACCCCTTCTTCACCCAGGAGATCATCCCTGCTGATACGTACGACATGGCCGGTGACGTTGCAACGGTTGCAGTGCGCAACATTCTTGCAACTACGACGGATATGCCTGAAGAAGTAGCGTATGAGCTGACCAAGGGTATTTTTGAGAATATCGATGACATCCAAGCCGCTCACGCAACGGCAAAGGAACACATCACCTACGAGAACAGTCACGTTGGTGTTGGTATTCCTTACCACGAAGGCTCTGAGCGCTACTACCGCGAGATGGGTTGGTAGGCGATGCATCACCGAGTAGCGATTGCGCTGCTCATCGGTGTGCTGCTCCTAATCATGGGGGCAGGGTACCTTCTCTGGATAAGCGAGGATTTGGCGATCATCATCCAAGATCAGGATAATGGAACCCTCCTCGCTTCCTTACCGAGTAAGGTTGGTGACACAGTTGTGTTTGAATGGATTCACTCCTATGAACACATCCCCTGGATCGAGGAGTACACCGTCACTGAGGATCATACCTTCCGCCTTACCACGATTCGGGTCGCCGGCTATGGAGCGGGAATCCCCAACTATAAAGGGGATACCACTGTTGAAGATAGCATGATCGTCATGTACAACATCGATGAAATCTTCCCCTCCTTTGCGTGGATCCACTCCCAGACTGCACTGGTTTCGATTACGGTCGAAGGCAAAGTCCTTATCAAAGGCACAGACCTTCCCCACCATAAAGCGGTCACCATGTACCTCAAAGGAATGAAGCGACTATGGAAAAAATCTCACTAGATAATCTGAACACTGAACAAGAGTTGAAGCAACAAAAGATCCTCGAGCAATTTGAAAAGGAATCAGCAACGCGGAGATTTGATCGGCATGCCTTAGCAGTTGGGGTGTACTGGGCTTCGATTGCAATCGCCTTTTACCATTTTATCACTGCAGCGATTGGGTATCCCGCAACCCACCTCCACCGCAGCCTCCATGTCGCTGCAATGCTCTTTATGACGTTCTTCCTTTACCCCCGCAGTAAGAAATCAAGCCGACGGACGATTCCGTGGTACGATATCGTCCTCGCCCTCGCATCGATCTCCGTCGCAGTGTACGTGTGGGTCGATTATGTTGGATTTATTAACCGCATGGGCTCACCAAACGTCAACGATGTAATCTTTGGAACGATGCTGATCATCCTCGTCCTTGAAGCATCACGGCGGATTAGTGGCTGGCCGCTGGTGATCCTTTCCCTCATCTTTGTCCTCTACGGCTTAGTTGGAAGGAATTTACCAGGAATCTTTATGCACCGGGGCTACGATTGGCGGGCGATTGTTAACCACGCCTTTATTAACACCGAAGGAATCTATGGA
>Ga0265293_10011470_pt1 | contig 12046 bp, 9 predicted proteins | sample Munlanlewell138R_FD_192505 | JGI IMG/M metagenome (GOLD analysis project Ga0265293, IMG submission 192505) | Leachate microbial communities from a municipal landfill in Southern Ontario, Canada - Leachate well 138R | ecosystem: Engineered > Solid waste > Landfill > Unclassified | place: Canada... | reverse complement strand
ATAAAATTCCCCTCTTTGTTGTTAGTTGTTAATTATACATTAAATATATTATAACATAAGACACTTTATGTCTAACTCTCTTTTTTTATCTTAACAATGCACTTAACTTATTTTTCATAGATATGGTAAAATATATAAAACAAGTAAAGGAATGATGACATGAAAAGATTTCATTTAACAACAAATTATGCATTGATCAATTTTAATGCTTCACTTTGCGATAGCGAAGTGAATATTGTTTCATCAAAAAGCTTTGAAATGGTCCTTGCACAATATATTAGAAAACTAAGATTAGAAAAAGATGCTTTAATAAAAAGCTTTAAAGGCATTAGAATCTCAATGATTCATGATGCTTATAAATTATTACTGATCTATGATTATCAAGATATTGATAAGAAAAATCCATCATTATCATCTTTAGTTAAAAAAAGAAATGAATTTTATAGATTTACTGAAAACTTTTATGATTACTGGCGTAAATTAGAACGCATTGGTATGATCTTAGGAAATAAAAGATTTCCTTATCAATCACATGCAGAAGATTTAGTGTCTAAATCTGATCAGTTCAATCAAAAAATCTTATATTTATATCGCACGGTTACACAAAAGATTTTAGGTAGAAATTTTCTAACATTTAGACAACTACCTGCAGGTGTTAATGCTAATATTGTTTTAATACCTCATAGATTTAGCAATACACTCACTTATCAGAATCTTCAAAACATTAATTTTATTCAAGATATATTAACTAGACCACCTTTTATTATTTATTCTAAATCCAATAAACGAGAAGGATTATTCAAAGAAGTTAAGAAAAATCCGCTTAATCTAGTATCAATCAATAAACTTCACTACATCTGTTATCCAATAAAAGTTGGAAAACTGATTGCGTTTGTTTATATTCATAGAGATTTTCTACATCACGGCATCGCATTAAGCAATTTATTTGAACCAGCAAGCTTTAGCGAATACGAACATGCTAAACCAGATTTAATCTATGTCTATGGAGTTAAAGAAAACGAATTTGATTGTACCTACTATAAAGACACTAAAGAAGGTTATTATATAGGTATTGTATCTAGACTTGATAAAAACGATTATTTTGGCTATTTAAAAAAGATGTTATTAACACTTCACAATATTTATCAAATCGATCATAAAAACTTACCGATTCATGGTGCGATGGTTCAAGTGCTACTTAAAAACAATAAGCATAAAAATATTGTGGTGATTGGTGATAGTGGTGCAGGTAAATCTGAAACACTTGAAGCACTTAGAATTATTGGTAGTGATTATATTAAAGATATGCGTGTCATTTTTGATGATATGGGCACATTTTTCATCAAAAACAAGGAAATATATGCCAATGGCACTGAAATTGGTGCATTTGTCAGATTAGATGACCTAGATGCAGGATACGCTTATCAAGAAATGGATCGTGCAATTTTCTTAAATCCTGATCAAACCAATGCGAGAGTCATCCTTCCTGTATCAACTTATGACTTTATCGTTAGTGACCACAAGGTCGATTATCTATTTTACGCAAACAATTACATAGATACTGAAGAAGGACTTATCTATTATGAGCATATGAAAGATGCTTTGGAAGTCTTTAAGTTAGGTAAAAGATTTGCGAAAGGGACAACTGCTGAAGTTGGATTAGTAGAAAGCTATTTTGCAAATCCATTTGGACCAGTTCAACAAAAAGAACTTACAGATCCAATCATTGATCAAATGTTTTCCATACTTTATCAATCAAAAACGAAAGTTGGAGAAATCTATACTAGACTTGCGATTAAAGGTAAACAAATGGATGGTCCACAAGAAGCTGCTAAAAAACTTTTACAATTACTTACAAAGGACGCATGATATGCGTCCTTTCATAAAAATGCGTCCTTTTACTTTAATTATTATTTAAAACATACTATAATAGATTTAAGTCATCAAGGAGGCACTCATGAAACACATCGAACGATTCTTAAATAGTGGTGTATTTATCGCAATTATTTTTTTAATGACCTTGATCTCATGGTCATTTTATAAAGAGACACCACCCCATGTTTTTAATATCTATAACTTAGCAGGTATTTTTATTTTATCAGGATTGATGTTTATCATCTTATCACTATTTAAAAATACTTTATATATATCACCCATTTTAATCTCTTTTCTTTTTATCTTAAATAAAAGTGATATGAATTTTGAAACGACAGTTAGCTTTGCTTGGCCATATATTGTTCTTGGACTCTTATTTTTAGGACCTATTGTTCACTACATTAGATTTAAACCTACCTTTAAAAAAGGACATTTTACATTAGGTTTATTATTAATTGCTATATCATATGTCGCAAACCTCTTATTCTTACCATTTGATATTCAAGCAATTCCGGTATCCATATTAGGCTTTGTATATCTAGGATTTTATTTATTTTTAACCTCTTCTGTTAAAGGCAATATCGCATATATCTTTAAGATTATGTTATTTGCAAATATCTTACTGACTTTACAAGTAGGTATTTATTTATATAGAGGATATATAGCACATCCTGAATTAGAATTTATCGAACGTTTATTTGTAGGTTGGGGTAGAAATCTTGGTTGGGCAAATATTAATGATATGTGCTTTTATATCGCATTAACATTCCCATCTTATATATATTTCATATATAAAAAACCATATCGTAATATGTATTTATGGTTAGTCATGATTATACCTGTGATTGTTGTGATTTTATCAGAATCCAGAGGCGGAATGATAGGATTTGCATTTAGTTTCTTTGGAGTTCTAGCATTTAATCTTGTTAAAGGTCATAAAATACAGCTCATTCAAATGCTCGTGTTTATGTCATTATTAGCGATTATATTCTTTATTTTCCAAGGTGCATTATTTAAGTGGTGGGAAACATTTAAAGCATCATTTGGTGAAGATTTAAACGATTTCTCTACTGGAAGAATGGATATTTATAAACAGGGTTTTGAGGTCTTTAAAGCTCATCCACTCTTTGGTGGTGGTTGGTTATCACTCCAACAGTTAAACCCAGGCACAAGGCTATTTATGTATCATTCAACACCAGTGCAATCGCTTGCAGCGATGGGTCTATTTGGATTTGTTGCATTAATCATTCATTATATTCAAGTAGCTACGTTTTTCTTTAAATCATTGACACTAGAAAAATCATTATTTATCATTGGTTATCTTGCAAGTCAAATTCACGGCATTATTGATAATGTTCAATATGCAGTACCTTATTCTCTACTTATGGTCATTATCTTTGCGATCTGGGAAAATAGTGAACTAAAAACAGAATTTGATATTGTTCATCATAGATATCAATTAGTTAAATAAAAAAAATCATTAAATCATAAAAAAGGACTTATATTTCACATGAAATATAAATCCTTTTTCTCTATATTGCTACAACAATATAGATTAATGCTGCTAGTAAGATAGCTACTTCTAGCACAAATATAAAATGTTTTCTTTTCAAATAGTATCTCCCCTAAACTATTTTAATTTATTTTTGTGATATTAAATATTCAGTAATCGTTAATTCTTTTTGTGGTTTTAAAAAGTAATATCCTTGTGCACTATGACATCCATATGATTCTAATAAATTTGCAGTTTTCAAATCTTCAATGCCTTCTATTAATACTTCATAACCTAGTTGAATCGCTAGATTAATGGTTGCTTGAACAATCGCTTGTGTCGTTGGTGATGTAAGAATAGAACTTGTAAAAAAGCGATCAATTTTAATGGTATGAATTGGAAATTGCGCTAAATAAGCTAGTGATGAATGGCCTTTACCAAAATCATCAATTGCGATCTTAAATCCAAAATTAGAAAATCTTTCTAAAATCTGTTTACTTAACTCAGGTTTTTCCATTAAAACAGATTCGGTGATTTCTAATTCAATCATACTTGGTTTGATATCAAATGATCCAAAAATCTTAATCATCTCTTCATAAAAACTCATATCATATAAGTTTTTAGCAGATATATTGATAGATACAGGTATTTCTAGTCCTCTTTGTTTTAACTCTGTGTGATAAGTTAATACTTTTTTAAAGACTTCTTTTGTCATGAGATGAACTAATGAAGTATCTTCAACTGCTGGAATAAATTGATTTGGATAAATCATCTTTTTAGTTGGATGATACCATCTAATAAGTGCTTCTAAACCGATTGGTTTTCTAGTTTTTAAATCTATTTTTGGTTGATATTCCATATAGATTTCCCCGTTGGTAAGGGCATTTTCAAATTCTGATAAAAGTTCATATTCGAATTTTTTATCAGTTTCAATGTTTGTAAATTTTGTATATAAGATATGTTTATCAAGCGCTTCATTTGCGGCAAGATCTGATTCTATAAAATAATCATAGATCGTTTTTTTATGATCCATTCTTATTTCATGAAAACCAAGTCCAAAATCCACAAACAATTTAGTCTCTAAAACTTGATTTATCTTTTTAATTTCTAAAGCGATTTGTTCGATTTGTTGATTATAGTTTTCAAGTTCAGTAACTAACCATAGTTTATTAGCAGCTACTTGAACTAAAGTAGCTGTTGGATAAAGTGTTATAACATGATCATTTATTTTTCTTAAATACTCATAATATGCTTTATATCCTGCAACTTCAGAAATTGTTTTATGATTTTGAATGATCATAGACATAATCAAATATGGTTTATCATCTATAAATACTTGATCACTTAAATAGTTATAATTAAATAGTTTTGATTCAACATTAATATTATTTAAAGCTTCAACTCTTTTTTGAACATATCTATAGTTTCTAGAAAAATATCCACTCATTATACCAACTGATACCATCATTAATAGTCTAAAAAACCAATCTTTAAAAAGTTGCCCTTCTCCTGTTATAAGATTATAAGGCATTAAAGGTCCAACTAATATACCTGCAATGATTGCAGTTATAACACCAAAAATTGACCCTAAAACACTTCCTGCAAAAACAATCACAAAATACATCACATGTGTATGCGATAAGTGATTGTTATCTTGTGATTTAATATAAAAATAAAAAACCACAAGTAAAATGATGGTTAAAAAAATCGATAAGATTCTATGATACTTAACTAACCATTGATATACTTTATGTTGTGGTTTTTCTAACATCTTTTTTTCTCCTTAAGGCATTAAAACGGTAATCCAATGACTTGGATCAGGAATATCTCCAACTTGAATTCCAGTAATTAAATCATATAATTGTTTAGTGATTGGACCCATTTCATTGTGGCATTTAAATTGATGGACGTGATCATTATGTGTAATAGATGCAATCGGTGTTACTAATGCAGCTGTACCGCACGCACCAGCTTCAGCGATATGATCTAATTTATCTATAAAGATATCTGTATCTTCAACATCTAAATTTAGCATATGTCTTGCAAGATATCTTAAGGTTCTATTTGTTATACTATCTAAAATCGAAGGCGATTTAGGTGTAATATAAGCTTTTTGGTGGGTGATTGCAAAAAAGTTTGCAGCACCAACTTCTTCAATCTTTGTATGTGTTTTTGGATCTAGGAATATCGTATCAGCATAGCCTTTTTGTCTAGCATCTACTTGAGGATATAAGCTAGCTGCATAATTGCCACCTACTTTAGCTTGACCAGTGCCATAAGGTGCAGCACGATCATATTTAGATGTAACCATATCCACTGGTTTTGCTGGACCTTCAAAATAAGATCCAACAGGTGATACAATCACACTAAAGATATATTCTTTAGCAGGTCTTAGACCTAAGTTATCACCAACACCAATCATAAATGGTCTAATATAAAGGGTTGCTTTTGAACCATATGGTGGTACATACTCATGATTTGCTAAAACTGTTTGTTTAACAGCTTCTACAAATACATCAAGAGGTACTTTAGGCATCATCATGCGTTCACATGAATCTTGAAATCTTTTTGCATTATCAATGACTCTAAATAAATTAATATTGCCATCTTTTCTACGATATGCTTTTAAGCCTTCAAATGCTTGCTGACCATAATGTAGTGATGTAGATGTTGCAGAAATCGTTAGTGTATCTTCTTCTCTTAAAACACCTTCATCCCATTTGCCATCTTTATAATATGAGATGTAATTATAAGGTGTTTTAACATAAGTAAAACCTTTTGCTTTGTTCTCCATAACTTCCTCCCTAATCCTTTAAGCCAAAGCCTTTTTATTATATATTTTGTCTTTCTTCTTGAGATAATCTCGGTTTAAATATCGATCTAAAAAATGAAATAGTATCTTCTTTGTCTTAGATGATACAAAATGTTAGTGAAATCATCGAACCATAAATAATAACTGGTAAGATTAACCATAACACTGGAACATAGAATGTAAATTCATAGACTGGATGCGTTAGCATCATAAATGATGGAACAAACACACCAATCATGAGTCCTAATCCAGTAAATTGTTCTTTTGGTCCAAAAATCACTGAAGGATTTCTCTTACTTGGATCAAATAAATGTTCTTTAGGTAACCAGTTGATTAGTGTTAAAACTACTTCATTAATAAAAATTAATAATAAGATTAACATTAACATAAATGGTGCCCGATAAGCTCTTCTAATTGATAATTCGTGCATCTTATAATGCATCATCAGAAATGGCGCTAAAAACAAGATATAATGTGCAAAATAAAATCTAATATTTTCAATCATAAATGCGCTTCTTGCCCCAATATCAATGCTACCATTAAAAATTGGACTCATCGTATCAAGTGGAAATAAGAATGTTAAGACACCAGCTGACATACCCACCATAATCATATAATCTTTTAGTGTTTTATTTTTTGCAAAAAATAATAATGGAAAGAGCAGAACACAAGTTGCACTCACATTTTCGAATGTAACTTTTGTCCATACATGATCAACTAACGTATATGGATAGATGAAAATCTTTAAGAAATGGACTAAGAAATTAACCATAATTATTGTAAAAATAAACCAGTATCTAAATTTATCACTCTTGTTTTTAAGAAATTTAAGTGATAAAAGCGTTAAAATAACAGCTGATAATATATATACTAAGTAATACCCATTAAAAATTTGTACTTGACCCATCATTTATCACCTTCCATTGTTATATAAATTATATCATGATTTGGCTTAAATATAAATATTTAAGAAAAACAACCACTTATAAAGTGATTGTTATAATTCGATTCGATTAAATAGTTTTTCTAACGCTTCTTTTTGATAATATTTCTTTAAATATGTTTTTGCTTCTAACAAATTAGGTGGTCTTCTATGGATACTATGTGTATCAGTTGCAACAATATCTATTAAATCATGTTTAATCAATTGTTTGATTGTTTTTTTAGATACTTTCTTATCAAGACCTAAGATTGATGATGCATTTGTTTGAATAAGTGCACCAGATTGTTTTATCTTAAGGATATCTTCAATAGATAGATAAGGATATCTTTCTACATGTGCAACAATGACCTTATATCCTTGATAAATAACATCATAACATATATCTTCAATCGGAGTTTCAGCTCTTGTAGAAAACTCAATTAAGACGTATTTATCTTTTCCAAACTTGTAATCTTCATAATTAGGACTAAGATGTGAATGATACATAATCTCAGCACCTAAATGAAGCTTAATATCTAAATTATTCTCTTTAACAGCTTCTAATAACATTTGATAAACTTGAAGATGTTCTTCTCTAGTTGCTTTTGTAACACTTGATTGAACATGTGGTGTTAAGACAATGTCTGTGACACCTTGTTTAATTTCTTCTTTAATCATGTTAAGTGATGTCTCTAAATCTTTAGATCCATCATCAACACCTGGTAATATATGGGTATGAATATCAATCATTACTCATCATCACTGTAATATGAATAATCTTGACCATAACCATATCCAGATTTCATGTCAAATTGTGTAAAGACAATACCTAAAATATTAACACCATATTCTTTTAAAGTCTTAATTGCATCTTTAACTAATACTTTCTTAGCTTTACCTTGAGCAACAATAAATATAACTCCATCAGCTAATTTAGAAATATATAAAGCGTCAGATACTGAAATAACTGGTGGTGTATCAAGTAAGACATAATCATATATTTCTCTTAGTTGAGCGATTAATTCTTTTAATTTTTTAGCTTCTAAAACATTAATGACTGAAGTTGTTTTTTCACCTGCATTGATAAAATCAATACCGATATCATCAGAATGATTAATGGCTTCATCTAAAGTGATCTTTCCAGCTAAATAATCTGTTAACCCATTTTTATTTGGCACATTAAAAACGCGATTCATTTTTGGTTTTCTTAAATCTAAGTCTAGAAGAATTACTTTTTGTCCTTTTTGACCCATCAAATAAGAAAGGTTTGAGACAAATGTAGATTTACCTTCAGAAGGTAGAGTTGATGTAAATTGAATCACTTTTAGATTTTTATCAACATTCGCATATTCTAGATTAATAATGACTTTTTGAAATGATTCAGTTACAAATGATAGTGGATCATATTTAGTAATTAAATAATCGTATTTTTCAACACGTTCTCCGTTAATGAGTTTTTCAATTGAAAATTTCTTTTTCGCCATATTAGAAATCCTCCTTAACTTCAAACTCTGGTATAGTTCCCATCACTTGAATATCAAAAGCTTGTTCTAGTTGTTCTTTTGTACGATATGAGTTATTCATTAATTCTTTAATAAAGACAAACCCAACACCAACAATACCACCTAAAATAATACCTATAGCTACATAAAGGGGTTTATTTGGAGCTTCATAAACACCCATATCTGCAAATGATGTTCTTGTAATCTTATTTTTTAAAGTAGAAAATGCATCATTACCATTGGCTACTAAAATCGATTGATTTATAACTGAGTCAACAATTTCTTTTGCTAATCTTGGATCTTTATCAACATATTTAATATTAATAAAAAAACTTGTGTTTGATGATGTAACTGTTAAATTATTTTTAAGTTGCGTTGTTGTGTAACTTAAATCAAGATCTCTAATCACTTCATCTAAAACAACATCTTTACTCATGAATTCCACGATGGTTGCAAGTAATTTTTGAGCTGTATTATAATCGTATGATCCATCAATATTAGGATCAGTTTGGACTTGAACCATCACATCAGCATTTGATGCATATGTTTCATCTACAACAAAGAAAGCATAAGCAGCTGCAATCATCGCAATTAAAGTAGTAAATGCCAAGATGAGCACAATATTTCTTCTAAGTATCACATATAAATCTAATAAGCTAATTTCGTTTTCAGGTTCTAAGTTTTGTTCGTACATTACGACGCCTCCCTTGGCTTAATATCATATAGATTATAGCATAAAGCTATAAGTAAAAACAACTTATAGCCCTTTTTAAAAATTATTTATTAAATAATCTAACAACTTCATCTATATCTTTTTTAACTTGTTCTAAAGATGAGATCCAAAATGCTTTAGATGTTACATCAATATTCATTGATTTAGCAACTTCTTCTACACTTGTTTTTGTCGTTAACTCTAATAAGTGATCATAGTTTAATAAGAACTTATCAGGATCTTTTAGGTATAATGCATATAACCCTTTTCCAAATAAAAGTCCAAATGCATACGGGAAATTATAAAAATTAAGTCCTGCACTATAATAATGACCTTTATTAAGCCACATATATGGATGAAGCACTTCATGATCAAGTCCATCAGTATACGCTTCTTTTTGAGCTTCAATCATCCAAGTTTTCATTTGATTTTTATTAATTGGTCCATGTGAATTTTCAAATAATTTAGATTCAAAAATATATCTTGATAAAATATCAATAATTACTTGAGTATCCCCTTGAAGTGAATTTTCTAATACAGATAATTTTTCTTCATCTTTAGTAAGTGATTTTAATAAATGGTTATTTACAATTGTTTCACAAAAAATCGATGCAGTTTCTGCAAGCGGCATAGGATATGACCAGTGCAAAGGTTCATTATTTGAAATGACTTCACCATGATATCCATGTCCTAGTTCATGTGCTAATGTTAACACATCAGATAATGAACCTGTAAAGTTACTCATAATTCTAGATTGTTTAATTTGAGGTTGGTTAGAGCAAAAAGCACCGCCACGTTTTCCTTTTTTAGGATAAACATCAATCCATTCGTTATCAAATGCTTTTGTCGCAAAATCTCCTAAACGCTTAGAATAACCATAAAAAGCTTCCTTAATCACTTTTTGAGCGTCTTCATATGTATATGTTTTACTTAAGTTCCCAACTGGCGCAAACAAATCATAAAAAGGAAGTGATTTGTTATGATTTAAATATTTAGCTTTAGTTTTTAAATATTTAGCAAAATGAGGACGATATTCAAGCATCGCAGAAATCATCGCATCAAGCGTTTCCTTAGTCATATTTGATTGATTTAAGGTCTTTGATAATGCTGAATCATAACCTCTAAGTTCATTCATAGTTGTGACTTCACGCTTAATATTAGATAACGCAAAAGCTACTTGATCTTCAATCTTTTCATATGCTTTAAGTTCAGCTTCATAAGCTTTTTTACGAACATCCTTATCATTTTCATAAGCCATGTTTCTAACTTCACTTAAAGTGATTTCCTTGCCTTCATAATCAACACCTAAATTAGCTGTTGTAATTGAATGGAGTTGAGACCAACCAGATGAAGCAAATTCTCTCATCTTAGCATATAAAACTTCTTCTTTTTCAGATAACATATGTTTCGCGTCTTCTTGATCTTTTTTAAGTTGGTATAGATATTGTCTAATAATATGAGAGTGTTCTTTAACTTTATCAAGATTAACAGATGCTAAATATCTTTGGAAAATGACTTGCTCTGCAGTCACTTTTCTAAAGATTTGTGATAACTTAGCTAAATACTTAGGTGCAACCTCATGATTGACATCTGTAGCCATCGTTAATGAAGCAAACGACCCTAATGTTCTAGATAATTTCACAATTTCTTCTTCTCTTTTTAAGTAACCTTCGATATATTGTTGATCATTTTCTTGTTTTTGGTAAAGGATGTAATTTTTTAGATCATCCATTTTATCTTCTAATGTTTTTAAATCTTTTTCATAAGTATCATCAAAACCATGATATAAATCATTTAAATTCCAAACTTTCATACAATTGACCTCCCGTTTTTTCTTACTTAAATTATATCACTATTGTCCATTTAAAAAAAGGCGAAAATCGCCTTTAAATAATTGGTAAGTATTTTTCTAACTCATATGAAGTTACTCTAACTTTATATTCATCCCATTCTCTTTGTTTAGCTTCAATTAATTTAGCGTATAAGAAATCTCCAACGATCTCTTTCATTAATGAAGAATTACTAAATGATTCTATCGCTTCTTTTAAAGATTCTGGAAGATTTTTGATGCCTAAACGCTTACGTTCAGCATCACTCATCTTAAATAAGTTTTTCTTAACAGGTGTTAGTGAGTTTAAATCATGTTTAATACCTTCTAAACCAGAAGCTAGTAGTCCTGACATAGCTAGATATGGATTAGCCGAAGGATCAACTGATCTTACTTCTATTCTTGTACCTTTTCCACGTGAAGCAGGTATTCTTACCATCGTAGAGCGATTCGCATCGCTCCATGAAATGTAACATGGTGCTTCATAACCTGGCACTAATCTTTTATAAGAATTAATCGTTGGATTAGTAAGTAGTGCTAATTCTTGAGCATATTTCATCACACCAGCAATAAATTTTAAAGCGGTAGCCGATAATTGATTTTCAGTTTTTGGATCATAAAATAGATTTTCTCCATTATTTGATAAAGAACAATTAGTATGCATCCCTGATCCATTTATACCTTGGATAGGTTTTGGCATAAATGTTGCATGATAACCATGACGTCTAGCTACATTTTTGACAACTATTTTAAATGTTTGGATATTATCACATGCCTCAAGCGCATTATCAAAATGGAAATTAATCTCATGTTGACCAAACGCAACTTCATGATGTGATACTTCCATATCAAATCCCATTTTTTCTAATTCTAAAACGATATCTCTTCTAACATCTTCAGAAC
>Ga0265293_10011469_pt1 | contig 12049 bp, 9 predicted proteins | sample Munlanlewell138R_FD_192505 | JGI IMG/M metagenome (GOLD analysis project Ga0265293, IMG submission 192505) | Leachate microbial communities from a municipal landfill in Southern Ontario, Canada - Leachate well 138R | ecosystem: Engineered > Solid waste > Landfill > Unclassified | place: Canada... | reverse complement strand
ACGATGGCGGCGTGGCGCGTCGCGGGCGCGGCGTCCTTCAGGACGACGGAACCTGCCAGCGTCGTTTCGCCGGCGACGTCGAACAAGTCCTTGATCGACACGGGCAGGCCGTCGATGGGCGAGCGCCGCAGTCCGGATTCGCGCAGGATGTCCGATGCTTTCGCGGCGCTGCGGGCCTGCTCGGCATAAGTCTTGGTAAACGCGCGCCGGCCTTCCCCCGCGGGATCCGCGATACGGGCAAGCGCTTGTTCGGTCAGCTCGACCGAGCTCGTCAGGCCCTGGTCGAGCCGGGTTTGCAGTTCAGCGATGGTGGGCGGCATGGCTAAGCGATCTCGGGTAGGACGTCCAGGATGTATTCGTGCTTAATGCTGCGGCTCAGGACGGGATCGTGCAGTTCCATTTCGAAGCCCGGGGAAGGACGGATGCCGCCGATGGCGCCGACCGTGCCGCAGGTCATGCCCGCGGCCGCGGGCATGCGGTCCTGGCCGAAATGGTCCTTGAGCAGATCCTGCGGATTGACCAGCGAGCTCAAGGGGCCTTCCTGATACAGCACTTTCTTGCCGTTTTCCTGTATCCATGAACGCAGGATCAGCTGGTCCCAGTGACCGGAGACGTCCTCGAAGCGCCAGGCGTCACGCGCGACCGGCTTGACGCACAACTGCTTGGACAGGGCCACGCTGTGCGATTCCAGCTCGCGGTCCGTATGGTCCGATGCCAGGCTCACGCAGGTTGCGCCGTCCGCCGAGAAAAGGAAGACCTCCGCCTCGCCGGACGAGCCGTCGCCCACGACCTGCACGGTGCGGTCCTGGATCAACTGGTTGGCCGCGACGCGGTAGAAAAGGGGCACCGCGCTCGGACGGGGAACCCCGATGGCGGCGAGCTCTTCGATATGGTGCTCGATGGCTTCGCGGTCGCGGCCGGCCCAGCCGGCCACGATGCAGGTGGTGATGTCAACGCTGATTGAACGGCTCGCGTTGTCTTGATGCAGGTTGAAGGCAAGTTTCATGTTCGGAGCACCGATTATTGATTGAACAGGTTCGGCAGGAAAAGCACGATGCTGGGAAAGAAGGCCAATATGGCGATCAGGATCAGCATGGTCGGCACGAACGGCAGGGAACCGATCATTACGTCGTTCAGGCTACCGCTTTTGCGCAGGCTTTGCACGACGAACAAGTTCAGGCCGACCGGCGGCGTGATCAGCGCGGCTTCGACCAGGATGATAATGATGATGCCCAGCCAGATGGGATCATAGCCCAGGGCGAACATGATGGGCGCGACGATGGGGATCGTGGTGATCATCATCGACAGGGTTTCCATGAAGCAGCCCAGGACCAGGTAGAAGATCACCAGAGCGACCAGCATCCAGGCCGGCGACACGCCCAGCTCCGTAATGGTGTTGGTCAGTGCCGTCGTCAAGCCGGTGGCCGACATGATGAAATTCATGAAGGCGGCGCCGATGACGATCAGCATGATCATGGCGCTGGCCTTCATGGTGCCTTCCAGCGCCTCGCGCAGCATGGAGAACGTCAGCCGCCGCATGCACGCCGCCAGGATCAGCGCGCCCACGACGCCCAGAGCGGCCGCTTCCGTGGGCGTGGCGATGCCCGCATAGATGGAGCCGACCACCAGCAGGAAGATGCCCATGGGCGGAATCAGGTGAACCAGCGCGGCCACGCGCTGGCCCCACGTCGCCTGGATTTTCTTGCCGCCCCACTCGGGCTTGACGACGCAGGCCAGGGCGATGATGCCCATGAACAGCAGCGCCAGCAACAGGCCCGGCACGATGCCGGCCAGGTAGAGCTTGGGCACGGAGGTATTGGTCAGGACGCCGTATATGACCAGGTTGATGGAAGGCGGCAGCAGGATGCCCAGCGTTCCGCCGGCGGCCAGGCTGCCCAGGAACAGGGATTCGTTGTAGTTGTTCTTGGCGATCTGGGGAATCGCGACTGTGCCGACGGTCGCCGCGGTTGCGACACTGGAGCCCGAGGTGGCGGAAAACAGCGTGCTGGCGCCGATGTTGGCGTGCATCAGGCCGCCGGGCAACCAGGAAAGCCACAAGCTCATGGCCGAATACATCTTTTCGGCGAGGCCCGAGCGCAGCAGGATTTCGCCCAGCATGATGAACAGCGGAATGGCGACCAGCAGGAACTCATTGCTGGTGGCCCACGCGATCTCGCCGATGGCGCGCGTCAGCGGCAGCATGGAATACAACGGATCCAAGATCAGGCCCAGCAAGCCCAGCGCGGCGCCGACGGGAATACTCAGCCCGAGCAGGGCGAACAAGAGAATGAGGGTGGTGGCGATCATGCGGATTCTCCTTGGACCATGCGCTTGCCGGCTTCGGCTTCCTCACTGGCTTCTTCCTGCGCGCTGCGTATGCCGCAAATTTCGCTGACGGTTTTCAGGTCGCCGGTGACGAGCGCGATCGAGGAGCGCAGCAGCATCAGCGCAAGGACCACGCACAGCCATATCAAGCCCGCCACCCACATGTACTGAGGTATCCACAGCGGGGTGGCCAAGATGGTGTTCGCCGTGGAGTTGTTGGCCCAGGACAGCGCGGCCACATCGATGGCGTATCGGGTCAGGAACACGATGAACACACCCAGTCCGACAAGGCTCAGCCAGTCGAGCACGGCGGCGATGCGCACGGGCAGCAATTGGTAAACGGCGTCGATCCGTATGTTGGCTCGATTCAAGGCCACGAAGGACAAGGCCCACGAGATGCTGATCGCAAACGCGTAGCCGGACAGTTCGTCGGAGCCGCCCAGATAGAAGCCCAGAAACTTGCGGCTGATTACGTCGACCGCGACATAGATGGCGCTGGCCAGGGTCATGGCGCCGGCTATCCAGATAGCCAGGCGGGATAAAGTATGGGCGCCTCGAAACAGGCATCCCATCGACGTGTATCGGCTTGATGGAGTCATGGTGTGGTCCTGGTGTAGAAGGTACAACGGCTACCGGATCCGGTAGCCGCTTGATCCATGCCGCGCTTACTTCTTCGCGACGATGTTCAGTTCTTTGCCTATCGTGTCGTTGAAGTCCTGGACGCATTCGGCCGAGCAGCGTGCCGCCCATTTCGGCACGACGGTTTCCGCCGTGATTTTCTTGAGCAGTTCGCGGTCGGCGTCGGTGGGCTCGACCAGCTTCATCTTGCCCTTGACGGCTTCGGTGCATGCCTCGGCCCCCGTGTTGCAGTCATACCCCAGCTGCGTTTCCTTGGCGGCGGCATCCCAGATCTCGTTGATCATCACGCGCACGTTCTTGGCGATGAATTCCTGGACCTTGGGATCGAGCTTGTTCCACAGGTTCAGGTTGGCGGCGTGGATCTGCTGGTTCCAGTTGATGGGCAGCGTGTACAAGTGCGTGCTGACTTCGTACCATTTGGCCGAATAGCCCGACATGGAGCCGGTGATCGCGCAGTCCACCACCCCGTTCTGCAGGGCGGGCACGACGTCGCCGAAGGGCAGGGTCACGCTGGTGCCGCCCAGGGCCTGGATGAACTCGCCGGTCGTGCGGCTGCTGGTGCGTACTTTCTTGCCTTTGATGTCCGCCAGTTCGTTTACCGGCGTATTGCAGAAGAGAACCTGCGCGGGATAGGTGGAAATGCCCAGGACCTTGATGTTGTTCTTGTCGTAGAACTTGGCGTAGACGGGCTCGAAGGCGTCGGTCACGACGCGCGCGGTCTGGACGTCCGGGGCCAGGCCGGCCAGGTCGATGGCTTCGTTGATCGGGTTGTCGCTAGCGAAGTAGGCCAGCGTCGCCGTGCCGAACGGTATGACGCCTTGGCCGATCAGGCGCAGCACTTCGGGGCCTTTCAGGCCCATTTCGTTAAAGCCCTTGATGGCGGCGGTAACCTGCCCTTCGGACAGCTCGGGTATGGTCTTGGTCCAGAAGGGTTGCTCGCCGTTTTGGTAGGCGGTCAGGTTGCTCAGGCCGCCTACGACTTGCAATTGGGTTTTCGGCAAGCCGGCCGTTTTTTCCTGGGCGATGGCGGTAGCGCCGAACACCAGGCTGAGAGCGATAGCGGAAAGGGCGGTGCGTTTCATGGTTTCTCCTGAGAGTTGTCCGATACTGTCGTTTGTGTACTTTGTGTATCGGATGGATCGAGTACTGCGGGTAAACAGCATTCGCGGCCGCATTGTAATGGCCGCGAATAGTAATTAGTAGCAGGCCAAATGCGTATTGCGCGCGCCGGAAAATTGCGTATAAGCATGCAAGGCGCGGCGAGCAGCCTGACCGCAAGGAACGGGTTCGGCTTGCCGTGACGGCATCGTCGTGTCGTTGCGTTTGGTCATACCGGTAATGAGAACAGGTTGAAAGCGAAATGGGAACCTGCTGGATTGCAACCGATTCGTACCGCGCTGTCCAATTGTTAGTTCGGATACGAGCTTATAAATTAAATTTATAACCTGGCGGCGGTCTAGGCGGGCGGGGGTTGGGAGGGCGACGCGTTCTGGGCGATGGATCGGGCGACGTTCGCGACCGTGCGCGCGATATGGCTATCGGGCGAGTCCAGCCAGCATGCGTAAAAACTCAAGTCGGGGAGGGTTTCGCGCACGTCCAGGACGCAGACTTTGCCTTGCTCCAGTTCCTCCGTCATGACTTGCGGGGCGATGGCGCAAGGGCCGATGCCGCGCCGGGTCATGTGCACGATGGTGCTCAGCGACGCGCAGCCGTAGATGCGCGGGAATTTGATGCCGCTTTCGATCAACGCGTTCCTGACCGCGCGATGGGGCAGGCTGACCGTCGGATAGGTAATGATGGGATAGGGAGCCAGATCACGCACGCTGATGGGGCGGCCGTGCAGCTTCAGCAAGGGGCTGGCGGCCCAGATGACCGGGTAATCGCATAGATGCAGGTGCTGCTCTTTGGGATCTTGCGACATGCCCACGGCAAAGGCCAGGTCTATATGGTGCAAGGCCAGTTGCGAGCGCATGACGAAGCTGGTGTCCACGTGGATTTCCACCACGAGCGCCGGATAGGCGTCGCTCAGGTACTCGATCAATTCGTGCAACCAGGTGTGGGCGATGGTTTCCGCCACGCCCAGCCGCAGCGTGCCGCGGATCGCGTTTTGCTCCTTGGCCACGCGCAACATTTCGTTGCGCATGTCCAGCATGCGTTGCGCGTGCGACAGCAGTTCCTGGCCTTTTTCGGTCAGCTTGATGCCGCGCGCGCCCCGTTCGAACAGCCGGGTCTTCATGATGTCTTCCATCGCGGCGATGCGCTGGGAAATCGCCGGCTGGGTCGTATTGAGCTTTTCCGATGCCGCGCGAAAGCCGCCGAGCTCGGCCACCCAGACGAACGCTTCGATCTGCTTGAAATCTATCATGGCCTTCCCCGAAGGACGGGCGCTCTCTATCCGGAGTTGCGCAATCCGGCCGCCACGCCGTTGATGGTCATGTGTATCGCTCGCTGAAGGCTGTTTTCTTCCGCATCGTCCCGCCGGCGCCTGGTCTTGGAGCCCCTGTGCCGGCGCAGCAGTTCCACCTGCAGATGGTTGAGCGGATCGATATAGGCGAAGCGCTCGCTCAGCGCCGCTTGCAGCAAGGGATCTTCGGCCAGCAGTTCATGTTGGACCGTTTGCTTGAACATGTCCAGGGTCAAGGCGTATTCGCGCTCGATACGCTGGAAAATATGGTTGCGCAAGGCCCGGTCCGGAACCAGTTCGGCGTAGCGGCGGGCGATGCCCAGGTCGGTCTTGGCCAGCACCTGTTCCATATTGGACAGCAGAGTATTGAAGAACGGCCAGTCGCGCGCCATGGCCCGCAGTTGCGCAAGACGCCGCGCCGGAGTGGACGGGCTGTGTTCGCAGCCTTCGTCCACGTAGCGGCGCATGGCGGTTCCGACGCCGTACCAGCCGGTCAGCAACACCCGGCATTGAGCCCAGGAAAATCCCCAAGGGATGGCGCGGAGGTCTTCGATCTTCTGGTTGGGCTTGCGCGACGCGGGCCGGGAACCGATGTTCAGTCCGGCAATTTCGCGTATCGGCGTCGAGGCGAAGAAATAGTCCTCGAAACCGGGGGTGCCGTAGACCAGGCTGCGATAGCTTTCCTGGGCGACCGCCGACATGAAGTCCAGCGCGGCCCCGAACTGGGACATGTTCAGCGCTTCGGTTTTCGAGGCCGCCGGAGCCGGCGCGAGACTCGACTCCAGCGTCGCGGCGATGATCAGCTCCAGATGCCAACGGCCGACTTCGGCGTCCTTGTATTTCGTCTGGATCACTTCCCCTTGCTCGGTCAGCCGGATCTGGCCGTTCACCGTTCCCGGCGGCTGGGCCAGAATCGCGTCATAGGTGGAGCCGCCCCCGCGCCCGACCGTGCCGCCCCGGCCGTGGAACAGGCGCAGGCGCACTTTGCGCGACTTGAACACCTGCACCAGCTTGCGTTCGGCGCAATAAAGCGACCAATTCGACGTGAAGTAGCCGCCATCCTTGTTGCTGTCCGAATAGCCCAGCATGACTTCCTGGATGCCGTCCTGCGCATGGCGTACGCGCTGTGCGACTTCGGGCAGATCCAGCCAGCGGGACATGATGTCGGCCGACCGTTCCAGGTCGGGTATGGTTTCGAAAAGTGGCACGACCATCAAGCCGTCGCCTCCTTGCGGCGTATCGTCGATCCGGGGGGAGATCAGGCCGGCTTCTTGCTGCAGCACCAGCACTTCCAGCAAGTCGCTCAAGGTTTCCGTATGAGAGACGATGTATTGGCGAATCGCCGCCGCTCCGTAGGTGCGCAGGCCGGCGGCGGCCTCGCGCAGGATGGACAACTCTTTTTCCGTTTCTTCGGAGTACGTCAGCCAAGGCGATACCAGCGGCCTGACCTGGCGCAGCTCCGCGCGCAGCAGCTCCACGCGTTCGTCTTCGGACAGCGACGAGTAGGCGACGGCGCCCCCGTTCCATTGAACGCCGGCGGCGGTGAACAGCTCGGTCAGCACGCGCTCGTGCACGTCGGAGCTTTGGCGCATGTCCAGCGTGGCCAGATGAAATCCGAAAATGGTGACGGCCTGTATCAGGCCGTCCAGGCGCAGCTGGCCGACCACGCCGGCCCGGTGCGTGCTCAACGAATCCGCCACGGTCTGTAAATCCTGGGCCAGCTCCCGCGGCGTCGCATAGGCGGGGGCGTCGTACGTCGGACGCGAGGCCAGTTGCCGTCCGGTCAGAGCCAGCGAGGTCGCGGCCAGGCGGGCATAAATATGGATGCAGGCGCGGCGGTACGGCTCGTCCAGGCGATGGGGCGAGCTGTCCTGGCTCAGCGTCGACAGGCGCAGCAGCTGGGGGCTTGCCGTCCTGGCGGCGTTGACCGAGAGCGACCTGGAAATCGACAGCTCCGTGCCCAGGGCCTTGACCTCCTCCAGATAGTGCTGCAGGGCGCGCGACGATTGCCTGAGCAAGGCCTGCTCCAGGGTGGCCGCATCGACGTTCGGGTTGCCGTCGCGATCCCCGCCTATCCAACTGCCCATCTTCAGGAAGGCGGGCAAGGCCGCGGTCTTGGCGTCGAAGACCGAGCGGCCCGGGCCGCGCAGCAGTATGCCCAGATCGCGGTACAGGCGTGGAATGGTGGACAGGAAGGTGCTGGAATAGTAGGTAAGCGCGTTGTCTATCTCGTCCACGACCGTCAGCTTTTGCTGGCGCAGCATCCGGGTTTGCCATAGCGTCGTCACCAGTCCGGCCAGGCGCAATGTCGAATCCTCCCGTTCCGACGGGGTCAGCTCGCCGTCGCCGCGGCTGAGCTCGCGCGCGATTTCGCGGTGCAGATCCAGGGTGCTTTTGCGTTGGACCTCGGTGGGGTGGGCGGTCAACACGGGGACGATGTTGGTCTGTTGCAAGGATTTCAATACCTTGCGGCGACTCACGCCTTTGACGGCCAGCATGTCCAGGGCATTTTTCAGGCTGCCCCGCGAAGGCGCCGTATCCAGCAGCTCCTGCTGCCGCTTGCGCCGGTTCTGGTCCCGGTCTTCGGCGATATTGGACAGGTGCAGGAAGTAGCTGAACGCGCGGGCCACCGAGTTGGTCTGGGCGTCGGGCCGGCGCTCGATGTGGCGCACCAATGCCCGCTGGTCGCCGGCGTTTCCTTCCCGGCGAAACGCCACCGCGGACCTGCGCAGCTTTTCCACCACGTCGTAGGTCGGTTTGCCTTCGCATTCGCCGATTACCTCGCCCAGCGTCTTGCCCAGCATGCGGATGTCCTGACGCAGTGAAGAGGGCGAGGTGCGAACGGTCTTGGGCTGATTCACGGCGACTCCAGATCTAAAATTATTAACTATATCAGCAGCGCTATACGGGTTTACAGCAAAATTGGCGTAGGCGGATTATGATTATCTTCTTTGCCATTACATCGTCAGCCAGGAACCCGAATGCCGCATTATCGTTCACGCACCTCTACGCATGGCCGCAACATGGCTGGCGCGCGCGCATTGTGGCGCGCGACCGGCATGAAGGATGGGGATTTCGACAAGCCCATCATCGCGGTCGTCAACTCGTTCACGCAGTTCGTGCCGGGACACGTCCACTTGAAAGACATGGGGCAGTTGGTCGCCCGCCAGATCGAGGCTTCGGGCGGCGTTGCCAAGGAATTCAACACGATAGCCGTGGATGACGGCATCGCCATGGGCCATGGCGGCATGTTGTACTCCCTGCCTTCGCGCGAGCTGATCGCCGACTCGGTCGAGTACATGGTCAATGCCCATTGCGCCGATGCGATGGTGTGCATCTCGAATTGCGACAAGATCACCCCCGGCATGCTGCTGGCGGCGATGCGGTTGAACATTCCCGTCGTGTTCGTTTCAGGCGGCCCGATGGAGGCCGGCAAGGTCAAGCCGGCTGGCGGCGAGTCCGTCATCAAGCTCGATCTGGTCGACGCGATGATCAAGGCGGCGGATGCATCGGTATCGGATGCTGACCTGGCCGAGATCGAGCGCAGCGCCTGTCCGACCTGCGGCTCGTGTTCGGGCATGTTTACCGCCAACTCCATGAATTGCCTGACCGAAGCGCTGGGCCTGGCCCTGCCGGGCAACGGCACGATCGTGGCCACCCATGCGCGCCGCAAGGGCTTGTTCGAAGAGGCGGGCAAGCTGATCGTCGAGCTGTGCCGCCGTTACTACGAGCAGGACGACGAGTCCGTCCTGCCGCGCAGCATCGCGACCTTCGCGGCATTCGAGAATGCCATGACCCTGGACGTGGCCATGGGCGGTTCGACCAATACCGTGCTGCACCTGCTGGCGGCGGCCCAGGAGGCCGGCGTGGATTTCAGCATGTCGGACATCGACCGCATTTCCCGCCGGGTGCCTTGTTTGTGCAAGGTGGCGCCGGCGACTGATAAATTCCATATCGAAGACGTGCACCGAGCCGGCGGCATTTTCGGCATCCTGGCCGAGCTGGGCCGGGCGGGATTGCTCAACCTGGACGTCGGCAACATCCACAGCGGCACCCTGGGCAAGGCCATTGCCGCCTGGGACGTGCTGGGAGACCACGCGAACGAGACCGTCCATCGCTTCTACAAAGCGGCGCCGGGCGGGGTGCCGACCCAGGTTGCGTTCAGCCAGGATCGTTATTACGACGCGCTGGACCTGGATCGCGAGCGCGGCTGCATCCGTTCGCGCGAGCATGCGTATTCCCAGGATGGCGGCCTGGCCGTCCTGTACGGCAATCTGGCGCTCAACGGCTGCATCGTCAAGACGGCTGGCGTGGATGAAAGCATATTGGTATTCACCGGCACGGCCCGCGTCTATGAAAGCCAGGAAGATTCCGTTACCGCCATCCTGGGCGGAGAGGTCAAGGCGGGCGACGTCGTGGTCATCCGCTACGAAGGTCCGAAGGGCGGCCCGGGCATGCAGGAAATGCTCTATCCCACGTCTTACCTGAAATCCATGGGATTGGGGAAAACGTCCGCTTTGCTGACCGACGGCCGCTTTTCGGGCGGCTCTTCGGGTCTGGTCATCGGCCATGCGTCGCCCGAAGCGGCCGAAGGCGGCAACATCGGGCTGGTCCAGGACGGCGACCGGATAGAAATCGACATCCCCAATCGGACGATACATCTGGCGATCGGCGACGATGAGCTGGCCGCCCGCCGGGCCGACATGCAAGCGCGCGGCGTACAGGCCTGGAAACCGGTTGCCCGCGAGCGTTACGTGTCGCAGGCCCTCAAGGCCTATGCCGCCATGGCGACGTCGGCCGACCGCGGAGCGGTGCGCGACGTATCGCAATTGGGCTGAACGTCCGTCCAAGCAGGTTTGGCCGGCAATGCGTCCCCGGACGGGATGCTTCCGGGAACGCATTGCCGTTTACGGCATGTTCGAATTCCGGCCATGGAGTATCATTTTCATTTTGAAAGCCGATGGCCGGCTGCTTGAATGGGAAGGGACGAGGGTGTTGAACCAGGAACAGCGCGCCGCGCAGCGCCACATCATCGCGGAACTTTGCGTCGCCCAGGATTTCGATGCGGACCAGGAAATCGTCCGGCGGGCGGAATTCCTGGCCGATTACCTGATATCGACCGGACTGCGCAGCCTGGTGCTGGGCATCAGCGGCGGCGTCGACTCCCTGGTGGGCGGCTGCCTGTGCCAGCTTGCGGTGGGCCAGGCGCGCCGGCGCGGCCATGACAGCCGCTTCATCGCCATGCGTTTGCCCTATGGCGAGCAGGCCGACGAGACCGAAGCCCAGGCGTCCCTGGACGTTATCAAGCCCGATGAGCTGTTGACGGTGAACGTCAAGCCCGCCTCCGATGCCATGATGCTGTCTCTGATACAAGCCGGAACGCGCTTCAAGGACGAGGCGCAGCAGGATTTCCTGTTGGGCAACATCAAGGCGCGCCAGCGCATGATCGCCCAGTATGCGGTGGCGGGCGCGCGAGCCGGACTGGTCGTCGGCACCGATCACGCCGCCGAGGCGCTGATGGGATTCTTTACCAAGTTCGGCGACGGCGCCGCGGACGCGACCCCGCTGACCGGACTGAACAAACGCCGCGTGCGCGCGCTCGCCCGCGCGTTTGGCGCGCCCGACAGCCTGGTAATGAAAACGCCGACGGCGGATCTTGAGTCCTTGACGCCGCTGAAGCCCGACGAGGCTTCCTTCGGCGTGACCTATGAGCAGATCGACGATTTCCTGGAAGGCAAGGACGTCGACCCGGCGGCCTGCGACGTCATCATGCGCACGTACGCCCAGTCTCAGCACAAACGCGCATTGCCGGCTTACCCCCAGGCAACGCCGTTGGCGTCCTAGCGCCGTCGTTGTCCCATGGTTTTCGTGATCGCCCTCGCGGTCCTGGGCACGTCCTTTCTGTCCGGTATTTTCGGCATGGCCGGCGGCATGATATTGATGGGCGTGCTGGTGGCGATCATGCCGGTATCGGCCGCCATGATGTTGCACGGCGCGGCCCAGATGACCTCCAACGGATGGCGGGCGTTGATGTGGCGGGGCAGCATCGACTGGCCGATTTTTTTCCGCTATATCCTCGGCCTGCTGCTTGCCGGCCTGGCTTTTTCCCTGATAGGCTTCGTGCCCGACCGGGCGGTCGTGCTGATCGCCTTGGGCATCGTTCCCTTTCTTGCCGTGTTGATTCCTCAGCGCTTCGTCCCGCAGGTCGATCACCGCTACGGGGCGCACGTCTGCGGCTTCGTCAATACGGCCATGCAGTTCGTGGCGGGGGTATCGGGGCCGTTGCTGGACGTGTTTTTCATCCGCAGCAGCATGGACCGTAGGCGCGTCGTCGCAACGAAGGCGGCCTGCCAGACCTTGTCCCACCTTGCCAAGCTCGTTTATTTTTCGTCGTTCATGGGCTCGCTGGGCGAGCTGGACGGCATCATCCTGGGCGTCGCCGTGGTCACGGCGATTGCGGGCAGCAGCCTGAGCAAGTTCGTTCTGGAGCGTATCAGCGATACCCAATTCCGCTTATGGACGAAATGGATCGTCATGGCGATCGGGGTGGTCTATCTGGCGCAGGGGGCCTGGGTGCTGCTCGGCCGCGCGTGAAGACGCCAGCCGCGCCGCGCGATCATGGGCGAGCCGCATTGCGGCCCATGTCGCGATCGCGCTACATCTTGGCTTGGCGGTAGTTCT
>Ga0265293_10011466_pt1 | contig 12049 bp, 10 predicted proteins | sample Munlanlewell138R_FD_192505 | JGI IMG/M metagenome (GOLD analysis project Ga0265293, IMG submission 192505) | Leachate microbial communities from a municipal landfill in Southern Ontario, Canada - Leachate well 138R | ecosystem: Engineered > Solid waste > Landfill > Unclassified | place: Canada... | reverse complement strand
AAGAATTGAAGAGCAGAGCGGAATCTTACCTACCTACCTACCTACCATTCATCCCTCTTGTAGGTAAGAATTAAAGACCAAAGTGAGACTTTACCTAATATCTGCACCAGAATTGTTACTGTTCACACCCACCCGAAATCTAGCATCCGTTTGCCGGGGATATTTCCGTAGAAACCGTGAACCTCTTGAGGTTTTTATGCTCAATCTAGCAAAGAGCATCAAAAAACCGTCGGTTTCCGAGGAAATTCCCCCGGCAGACGGATGCGGGGTGTGAACAGTAACCCAGAATTAGGTAAGAATCAAAATATAACTCGACAACGGATAAATGATAACCGGTAAGCGCAATAAGTTGAAAACTGCTTGACAGAGACGGCCAAGCAAAGTATAATTTCTAGTGCATTATGTGCAAAATCCATTAGCCCCGGATTAACGCATAAATTTATAAAACAGGCTTGGGTGGGGTGAAACATCCGGGCAGGAGGAAGTATACAATGAAATCATTTGTAGCAAAGCCTCACGAAGTGGAAAGAGATTGGTATGTCATTGATGCAGAGGGTAAAACCCTTGGCAGATTGGCAACAGAAGCCGCTTCTATTCTGAGAGGCAAGAAAAAACCCATATTTACACCTCATGTGGATACAGGTGACTATGTGATCGTTATCAACGCAGAGAAGGTTCACGTCACCGGCAACAAGAGAAAAGACAAGGTCTACAGGCACCACACCGGCTATCCCGGCGGACTCAGAGAAATCACCTTTGAGAAACTGCAGGCAAAGAAGCCGGAGGAAATCATTCGCCATGCTATCAAAGGCATGTTGCCGGATGGAAAGCTTGGCAGACAAGTATATAAGAAGCTGAAGGTCTATGCTGGACCCGAGCACAAACATGAGGCGCAAAAGCCTGAAGTTTGGGAATTTTAGAGAGGGGAGGAATCGTAGATGGCAAAGATGCAGTATTATGGAACAGGTAGAAGAAAGTCGTCTGTCGCCCGTGTAAGATTGATCCCCGGGAAAGGCGAAATCACAGTAAACAAGAAGTCCCTAGATGATTATTTTGGGATGGAGATTCTGAAGAGAGAGGTCAAGAGACCTTTTGAAATAGCCGGAGCCGAAGGTAAGTTCGATGTAATCGCAACTGTCAGAGGCGGCGGCACCACCGGACAGGCTGGTGCGTTGCGCCACGGCATTTCCAGAGCTTTGTGCACAGCGGATGGCGAATATCGTCCTAAGCTGAAGAGTGCAGGCTTCCTGACCAGAGACCCGAGAATGAAGGAAAGAAAGAAATACGGACTCAAGAAAGCCCGTAAAGCTTCCCAGTTCTCCAAGCGGTAATAGGCATAAAACTTCAATTAAAAAGAGCCACATTTTGTGGCTCTTTTTAATTGCTATATCTGACATACAACCGGAGGGACAGACCCCGTGGCGGATTATGCCCCCAGAGGGACAGACCCCGTGGCGGATTATGCCCCCAGAGGGACAGACCCTCTGGTTGAAACCTTAGAACATATTGTTGGCTACAGCGTAGCCCTGATGCACGGCTTCCATGATACGTCCCGGTTTGCAGGCATCGCCGATCAGGTAAACATTATCAAAGCTGTCATACAGCTCTTGGGCCAACCCATCATTTGCACGCATTCCTGCAGCTACCAGGATATAATCGTACGGAATTCTGATTTCTTTTCCTTCGTTCACCAAAACGATCTCTGTCTCGGTTACCGATTTGGCTTGCGTGTTAAACCGCATATCCAGACCGGCTTCAGCGATTAGCTGATTTAGTTTCATTTTATTGTTATCGTTGATGTCATCCTTTGCAACGATTTGGTCGAGCATTTCCACCACGGTCAGGCTGCTGCCCTTATGGGCAAGGTCTAATGCGGTTTCGCAGCCCACCAACCCTGCACCGATGACAACGACTTTTCCTTCTGCATGGTACTTGCCCAGTAGGTACTGTGTAGCAGAGCCAACTTTGGGATTGTCTTGTAAACCCGGTATCCGGGGGATAAGGGATGTCGCACCGGTGGCCACGACGATCTTATCCGGATTGAACTGCTTTACATTTTCCGGAGTGGCTACCTTGTTGTAAACAACGGTAATTTTATCTGCGTGTTTCTTGATTTGGTTATCCAGATATTTCACATAGTTTCTGACGGATTGCTTCATGTATGGAGCTGCGGCAGCGTTTCCTAACCCGCCTGCTTTCGCTTCTTTTTCCCATACTGTAACGTCGAAGCCTCTTCGGGCAGCGGTTATGGCGGCTTCCATGCCTCCAATGCCTGCACCGACGATTAGGATGTTCTGCTTTTCACCGGACGTATTTGGCTTCAATTGCGTGAAGTTCTCATATCCTACTTCCGGATTGACGGCACACTGTACCAAACGACCTCTCAGAATACCCAGGAGGCAATCGTTACATCCGATGCAAGCGCGGACATCATCAAACCTTCCTGCTTTAACCTTATTTGGCCACTGAGGGTCTGCGATGGATTGTTTTCCAAGTGATACATAATCCACCTTGCCACTGGCAATGGCTTCCATGGCGACCACGGGATCATCCAACTTGCCGTCACAGGATACGGGAATATTTACGACCTCTTTGACCTTTGATGTCAGTTCAAGCTTTGTCCCGAAGTTATCATAAACGGTGGGAATAGGCTTGTACCAAACTTCAAAGCATCCCTGATCCACATGCAATTCGGCAACGCCGGCTTCTTCCAGCATTTTTGCGACCTTGAGGCCTTCTTCTACTGTTCTGCCACCTTCGATGAAATGAGCTAATGTAAACTTAAATAAAACCGGAAAGTCTTCTCCGCATTTTTCTTTGACCTTTTTGACTAGATTTAATGGAAAACGCATGCGGTTTTCAAAGCTTCCGCCGTATTCATCATCTCGTTTGTTCCATAGCTCGCACATAAACTGATCGATGAGATAACCGCCGTAGCCTTGAACCATGATGGAATCACAGCCGGCAGCCTTTGCCCACATTGCTGTATTCCCGAAGCTCTCTTCGATATCATGTATTTGTTCAATGGATAAAGGTCTGCACAGGACATCCGGGAAGTAGGTACCGGGAACTGCGCTTGCTGCATAAGGAGGTGTGCTCGGATCGGAAAAAGCCATTCTTCCTATTCCCGCACTGATTTGAAGGCATACTTTTGCACCATAATTGTGGCAGGACTCAACGACGCGCTGTAAACGCTCAACCATCGGCTGGCTGTCTAGAACGTTACATGGTTTGGGCTCATATTTTGTTGTACAGGTGGTAGCACCCAAAATTACCAAGCCGAAACCACCTTCGGCACGGTCTTCGTAGTACTCTCTGGACTGTTCCGAGAAACCACCGTCAGGGTCGGTGCCTGTACCCATGGGGGACATGAAAATGCGATTCCGCAGCTTCATGTTACCAATACTGGTTCTGTCAAATAAAGTGTTCATTTTTTACCTCCGTTTCTATGTGTTTTGGACACGTGTCCAAACTATATGTACATTATATCATTCGATAAATATTTGTCAATCCAAAAGTTTCTATGTAAATCTATAGTCGTAATTTGTATCATTAGAGGTTATAATCATTAATAGAAACCCACCGGTTTAGTGGGACAAAATGCAGGAAAAGGTGGAGATCTGTATGGATGACGACAAAAAGCGTAAGATTATCATTGTTGAAAAAACAATGGAATTATTTAAGATAAGAGGCGTAAAGAATGTTACGGTATTGGCAATTTGCGAGGAGCTGAACATTACCCGAAGTTCTTTTTACTACTATTTTAAATCAAAAGAAGAGGTTTTGGATTATTACTTTCTTTCTACAGAAATTGAAATCGAAGATCATCTTATGCCCATTCTGGCCTCGGAGACGAATTACGATAAATTCTATCGGATTTTCAGTATCTATATGAAGAGGACGACAGCCTGGGGTCCGGATATATTCGGGAGAATCATCGATCGTTACCTGCAAGGGAAAAATATGATATTGTCTCCCGAACATATTGCCATGAGGGATGTCTATGTTGCTCTGATCAGAACGGCTCAAGAAAAGAAAGAGATTAAAAATACAGAAGCACCGGAAAAGATAGTTGAACTTATCGTCGTCCTATCCGTTGGCATTGCGGTGGAATGGTGCAACCAGCGGGGAGGATTTGATTATCCGCAGAAGTTGAAAGAGGTGATCGACAGTGTGCTCCGGCCCGCTTAACAATGCGGCTTGAGGGATAGGTCCGGCAAAGGCAAAAACAGCCACAAAGTCTGCCTCAGTGGCTGTTTCGTTAAGTGGATTAGTAAACTCTAGTGTTTAACGGTCTACAACTAGCACAAAAGATTTTTGCCGGCGAAACAACCTGACCGGTGGTAAAATCCATTGCAATAGAACCATTCACCTCTCCGCAGCCAGTGCAAATATCCTCCGCCGATGCGGTCCCGCATTGAACAAAGGGATCACCCACAACAGAATTTGCACCAAACTCGATGGGAACGGCCACACAGATACTCTGAGTGATGGTAAAGGTGCAGGATCCATTTTCAACACCGGGGCACGGAGCCGTCCCCGACGTTACCGTAGGAGGTCCGCAGCAAACAGTAGTTGTATCTCCGGGTAGCACAAAAGGAGTGACGGTCACCGGCACGCAGACGGTGGATGGCTGGTACGCGGTAGCTACACAGGTCTGAACAGGGCTGCATACAGGACCACAGATACTCAGTTGGTTGGCTGTGACACCACCACCGAAAAGGCATACTGTGTTGGGCCCGATTGGATGAACAGTAGCCAGCTCGTAGCAAATGCTCATCATCCCATCTACCTTGTCTAGTCCAAAATCAAATTTTAATCCGGGACAGCCTGTGGGAGGGTCCGGGCTATTAGTTGGCCTGAGTTCAACATTCCCGCCGGAACCGAAGTCGATCTCCTGCTCTACACCATCTATAAAAACGCTGATATTCAATATCTCATCTTCCGGTATATTGGGACAAATTCCAAAAACTAAATGGCTTAAATCGGCGTATAGGGGCAGATCCAATCCTACCCCTGTAATGTTGTAGCAAAAGCGCTGGTTTTCTCCGGGCTCAGGGTCAAGGTTTGAATCTACGGTGTCTAGCTCTATAACAAAAGGCAGCACTCTATCTCCGATTATTGTAGAGTAATCGATCTCCAATAAACACGGAAATTGGGCAATTTCTATTGACATTGTAAACCTCCTATTCTTCCTCGCCGCAGCCTGTGCAGATATCCTCGGCGGATGCGCCGCCACAGAGAACAGACGGGACTCCCGGGGTAGTTGTAGCTCCGAATTCTACAGGCACAGCTGTGCAGAGGTTTTGCGTGATGGTGAAGGTGCAGCTGCCATTTTCCACGCCGGGGCAGGTTGTAGGGCCAGGTGTTACAATGGGCGGACCGCAGCAAACGGTTGTTGTTGTACCGGGAAGGGCAAAAGGTGTCACGGTAACTGGTACGCAAACAGATGCGGTCTGATAACCGGTGGCCGGGCAGGTAACTACCTGCTGTGGGCCTATATTCAAAGTTGACATTATTCAACCTCCATTTTCATATTTCTATAATTTATGAAAACAAAACAGTTCTTGTGACAAAGACAACAAAGGGACAGACCCCGCGGGTGCCGCCGTAGATTCCATCCGGCCGAAGCCGGGGAATCCTGGCATAGCACCTACCAGACATTTGCGCTGCAAATGTGGTTAGGTGCGTAAAAGCAACCACGGGGTCTGTCCCTCCGGTATAAAAAGCAACCACGGGGTCTGTCCCCGTGGTTGGCTATTTTAATCTCTCAACAATGAGCCGTTAGGCTTTGGAAGTGCAATTTTATCGATTCGATTTATCTTACAGAAGTGATCAAAGAAGTTCTGAGCCGCTTCTTTCTCAGGCGCTTTTTTCTTCAGAGAAATAATATCCCTCAGTATCTGCGCCATCAAGACGTTATCGAAATAACGATATCTTCCTGTATTCCATGTCATGCTATGTGGGCTCTTTTCGTTCACGTAGTAATTCCAAAAATACATCGCTTCGGCTTCTTTTTCTGTGAGCTGAATCCGGAATTCTTCATGCGCAGGAACTATACCATCTTCACAGGTCTTGCCGACAAATTCAGTGCTGACCATAAATACGCCTAAGATGCGTCTATCTTGCTCATGCTCTTCGGGGGCCCTTGCCGTTAAAAGGCAAGCGCTGTTCTGATGCAGACGGGCAGGGCGGTTGAGCTTGCCTTTCTTTTCGCCGGTCTTAATGGCGCCGGTGGTAACGCTCCAGTCCTCAAAAACTCTTGTCTGATCCTCTTCCTGGCACCAAAATACAGCCTGCGAGCTCGGATGAATCTTAAGGTTTCTAATCAAGTTCTCGTTTCGCATCCGGACTTGCTGTTCCTTGAGCTGGGTGGCTCTTTCCTCTGCATTTCGGATTTCTTCTTTCTCGAGTTCGATCATTCTCTTTTCTTTTATCTTCTTTACTGCCGTTGCGGTCCTTTGATCCGACAGAATTAAATAAGTCCCAAATGCATCGGGAAAAACAAATTTTTTGTTCCCTTTTGGAAACTGTATTTCTACAAAGGAATCAGAGAAATCGACGATATTTCCCAGTCCAAAAACTCTGTGAGTCACTTGTTTTTTTAGGAGATCCATGTTAAGCCTCTCTTTCAAACTAAACTATAAAAAACCGCTCCCCGTCCTTTGCTATGCCTGTATGCAGAAAGATCTGAATGCGGTTGCAACATCATTATAGCATAATATTAAAAGAAAAGCAAATAAAATATTGACGCGTATATGTCCATAGTGTATAATAATAAATTTATTATAAAGGGAAGTCGAAGTTACTTCCCTAGCTCATATTCGGTCATCTTGTTTAGAAGCTGCCTGCGGGTAATGCCTAAGACCTCTGCAGACTTGTTCATATCGTAGTTATACTTCTTCAGTATGCAGTCAATGTACTCGGTTTCAGCCTCTTTTCTCATCTCTCTGAGGCCCTTTTCCTCTAAAGGTGGCACTGCTTTCTCTTTCTTTTTATCCAAAAGAGGAGCGGGAAAGGAGTCCCTCTGGATAACCCCATCCTCGGAAAGCACCACCATACGCTCTATGATGTTCTTCAGCTCCCGAATATTCCCGGGATAATCATAGGAAAGCAGTGCATCCATGGCAGTGGAATCGATGCAGCTTATAGTCTTTTTCATCTCGTGCTGTGATCTATTGAAGAAGTAGTTAATCAGGAGGGGTAGATCCTCGGTTCTCTCCCGTAAAGGCGGAATATGAATCACAATGGTGCTGATGCGGTAGTAAAAGTCTTCGCGAAAGCGTTCCGCTGCGATCTCCTCTGCCAAATTCTTGTTAGTGGCAGTCACAAGACGGAAATCCACATCGATTTCTTCATTGCTCCCCATTCGGTAAATACGCTTCATTTCAATCGCCTTAAGAAGCTTGGCCTGCATAGATAAGGGGATATCGCCAATCTCATCCAAAAAGAGGGTGCCGGAATCCGCCGCCTCAATGCGCCCGATCCTCCGACTTATAGCTCCCGTAAAGGAACCTTTTTCATGACCAAAGAGCTCTGACTCCAGGACCGTTTCGGCGATAGCATGGCAATTCAGATCCATAAAGGTCTTATTGGCTCTAGGGCTGTTTTCATGGATGTAGCGGGCTATGACCTCTTTCCCCACACCGGACTCACCCAATATGAGAATATTCGTGTCGCTGTCTGCTGCTTTTTTTGCGGTTGCAAGCACACTCTGAAAGAGCGGACTGCCGGTTTCCAGCATCGAGTCGTGTTGGTTTACCTTCTCCTTAAGGAGCTGATTCTCCTGTTTAAGTTCCAATATCCGGTGGAGCTTAGTGATCTCGCGTAAAAGTTCGCCCGGATCTCCTCCTTTTGTAACATAGGAGTAAGCTCCCTCCCTCATAGCATCAACAGCATTTTCAATGCTTCCATAAGCCGTTAGAATAATTACTTCAGTTCCGGGAAACCGCTCTTTGATTTCCGCCATGAGCTGTCTGCCGTCAATTTCAGGCATCATCAAGTCCGTGATCACCACATCAAAGGTTTTCTGTGCAAGAATCGTAAGGGCCATTTTTCCGGAAGTTGCAACCGATACCATATGCCCGTTGGCTTCCAAAATGACCTTCATTACATTGCAATAATCCTGCTCATCATCTACTACCAATATTTTCAAGCCTCGTTTGTTCATTGCCTTTTGCTCCTTCTGCTTATACTTCTTCAATGGGGATTGTGATTGTGAATACAGATCCCGCACCTACCTCACTATCCAGCTGTAAATCGCCGCCCATCTTGCTAACTTCATTGTATACGATGTAAAGTCCGAGCCCGTTACCCTCCCGTTTTTGCTTTGTGGTAAAAAAGGGATTGAAGATGTCCTCTTTAATCTCCGGAGGAACTCCTTGACCGTTATCGCTGACGGTGAGCATGATATGCTGTCTTTCCCTGTGCAGACAAGTAACTTCAATCTTCCCCTGTTGCCCGGAAATGGCATCGGCTGCATTGGAAATGAGGTTAATTAAAACCAGTTCAATAGCTTCTGCGTTGGCAACAACATCATGGGTTCCCGTAAATCTATAATAGATATCGATACCTTTGGCGTCCAGCCAATTCCTCTGAAGATCGATAGTATTGCTTATTTGCACATACAAGTTGACCGGTTCCTTTTTGTTGGATGTCATTCTTGAAAAGTTGAGAAGGTTTTCTATAATCCTGCCGGACTTATCCACGGACTTCTCAATGACCTTTATTGCTTCATCGCGAGTAAACGTATCGTTTTCATCTACGTTCTTCAATACATAACAGTAGTTGCGTATCAGACCGAGGGGGTTTCGAATCTCATGGGCGATGCCCGCTGCCAGTTGACCTATGGCAATCATTTTATTGTCTTGGAGCATCTGCCGCTCGGCACTTCTCTGGTCCGTAACATCGATTATCATCAGCAGTATCTTCTGGACTTTTTGTCGGGTATCCTTTATGGTAAAGGTATGAGCCTCAAAGAGACCTCTGTCCACCGTGAAGTCCAAACTGTGTTCCTTCTCTTCTTCAAAAGTTATATCGATAAGCTGCGTCAATTGCTTGCCAACGGTCTCATCGGTTCGGAAAGCTTTCACCAGTGAAAGCCCGATGGCATTATGTCTGCGGATCTGCAGACGCTGAGCTAGGGCCTTATTAATATCTACGATCTTTCCTTCCCGGTTTACTTCAGCCAAATAGTAGGTAACTCCATCAAAGGTGGTCTGCATCTCATTCTGACTTTCTTTCAGGAGCTCCATTCTCTGCTGCAATTCTTCGTAGAGGCTTTTATTAGACTGATAGAATACGAAGAAGACACAGAGGACAGCCGCAAACAGTATTAGGAGGATGATACCAAACTTCTCCATAACGCTTTCAGCATATAGGGGATAGGAGATTCCTAGCCATTTCGATTGCAGATCCGTAAGGATTTGTCCATTATCCATATGATAGATAGCATTATTTAATATTTCAAAAAGGGTATCGTTATTCACGTCTACGCCGAGACAATAGTTTTTTTCGAAGAGATAGCCATGGGCACGTATTAAATTTTCGGAAATATAGTCTCTGCCAAGATAATGGTTCAATGCGGGTTCGCTGCCGGCTATCCCATTGGCCTCTCCTGCCTTGAGCCTCTTGACGGCATCCTCCGTGCTTTGGGCATACAATAGCTCCATTTGTGGATAGGATTCCTGAAGCTCCAGGATTGCAGGGTCTCCGTCCACGACAAGCACAGAGAAGCCTGTGCCGCCCCGGGAATCGGCGAGAGACAGGATATTTTCATACATGAGGATCCCTTTTACTTCGATTAGGGGCATGGTATAAGCAATTGTTTGGTCATATAAAAGGTTGTGCATGGAGAGGATCGCATCTACTTGGCCCTTAATCAGCATTGGTTCTGCATCCTTCCTCTTTATAGGAACGTAGCGAATCTCTATATTGTATCCGGAACCGATATAGCTAATATAATCAGAGAGCATTCCCGAGGCTTCTCCCTGATGGGTGAATTGAAACAAGGGCACAACATCATCGGTTACGGCTACTGTCAGCTCTTTTTTTTCAGAAAGCCATGCGCTTTGATCCTGGCTCAGAGGATAAAGCTCCACGGTATCAGGATTCGTAATTTTTCCTGGTGCGTTGATATTTCTGTAAACAAACATCAGGGCTATGGACAGCAGTATCAAGAGAATGAGCAAAGTTCTTCTGTTCATTGGACATCCTTTCGAGAATACTTTTCTCCGAAAATGAGCAATTCCCTTTCTTCGGCGGATACATTGCCGTAAGAAGCTCGGTTCCACAGGTAAAAAACGACGCCCAGCAGTGCCCAAATTAAGATTAACATCCATTCATGAGGCCATGTAAGAGAGACTTGTCCTATGGGGGTATAGAGCAGTAGAAAGCCGATGGATATAAACAATACAAGGATTCCTACGGGAATTCCATATTTAATCTTAAAGGGGCGTTCCAGGTCAGGCTCTTTTTTTCTGAGTATGAGAAAAGCAACAGAGACCATCAAATAGGAGAAGACGGACCCGAAGGCGCTGACGTTGACAAACCACACCAGGGCATTTCTTCCTAACAGGGGGGTGATAGTGCAAATACCTCCTACTAAGAAGATGGCCCCCGTAGGAGTCTTGTATTTTGGATGAAGCTTTCCAAAAAACGGAGGGAGCATCTTTGCTCTCCCCATGGCGTAAAGAATTCTGGTGGAGCCTACGATGAAGCCGTTCCAGCTGGTCAAAATACCGCAGATCCCCCCGATGATCATAATCTTTCCGAATAAGGGTGAGCCAAAGCAATAGGCCATGGCGTCTGCGGCAGGCACGATGCCCGCATTGCGCACTTCAGGAGGAGCAGAAAGGCTGATACCGAGAATGACAAGGAAGTACCAGCAAGCAGCCATGAGGATAGAGACAATCAGGGTTTTGGAAATCTGCCGTAAAGGCAGATTCATCTCTTCCGCCGATTGTGGTATAACATCAAAGCCCACAAACATGGAAGGAACCATCAGCAAAACGGCTATCATTCCATTGCCGCTTGTAAAGGCCGGAGTGATATAGGATGGATCTCCAAAAGAAATTCCCCCAAAGACAAAGATCAACCCTACGAGAAATAGGGCAGAGGTGGTCATGACCTGAAAGATAGCAGCCGGACGGATTCCAAAATGATTGAGAAAAAGCAGTACAAGCGCCCCTGCCATACCTACAAGAGACCAAGAGACAAAGACCGGATATCCTCCCACACTCCAGAGGTAACCGACCTTTGGAATAGGAAGAATATAATCGATAGCTGTGGCAATGGCAATACCCTCCCATGCAGCCACTCCTAAATAAGCAAAGGAAATTGCCCAGCCCACCAACCAGGCGAAACGCTGATCTATAGCCCGATAGGCGTAAACCATTTCGCCCCCCGCCAGGGGAAGAGCGGCCGTCAGTTCGGCATAGGTGAGGCCCACCAGGATGCAAAGGGTTGCACCTGCTGAAAAGGCCAATAGAGACCCTGTAACTCCGGCTTCTTTGATCCAAACACCAGAGAGCATTACCCATCCCCAACCCACCATGGTTCCAAAAGCTAATGTAAGCACGTCGGTTCTTCCGAGTACACGCTTCAACCCTTGATTGTCGCCGGGCTTAATGTTGCTGTTATTCATAAAAGTTATCTCTTCTGTCATAATATTAATATTTGAAGACTGCTGAGCAATTCTATCATAGCAAGGCGATACGCAGAAAACAAGGGATGATTTCCCTTACTCCGTTACCGGTGAAAGAAAATCATCCCTGCATAGTGTCGCTGGACTATAAGGAAAGAATACTAGTATTTAATCTCTCTGGACCCCGTATACTTCATGCCTTCTCTCATATAATCTTCACCGAACATCAGGTACTCTCTTTCTTCCATGGGCACATTCGGATATGCTTTCTGATTCAGGAAAAGCAGAACCGCCCCGAGGATGATCCAGCCGAATACCATGAACCACTCGTAAGGCCAGATCAATCCCGGTGTGAATATGGGGAGGTACAGCAGTATGAAGAAAACAGCAACAGCTACTGCGATG
>Ga0265293_10011464_pt1 | contig 12051 bp, 9 predicted proteins | sample Munlanlewell138R_FD_192505 | JGI IMG/M metagenome (GOLD analysis project Ga0265293, IMG submission 192505) | Leachate microbial communities from a municipal landfill in Southern Ontario, Canada - Leachate well 138R | ecosystem: Engineered > Solid waste > Landfill > Unclassified | place: Canada... | reverse complement strand
TCAAAACGAAGCAATTAATTCCATAGTGGATATATTTAAGGGACAGTCCATATCTAAATCCAACTTTACCATAGAGAACTTAGCTAAACAGACTCATTTATATGAGTTAGAGCAAGGAATAAGTAATAGGCTAGAGATTTCAATAGATGATATGCTTAAAAATGTTCAAGACATACAACTAAAGAATGGATTAGAGCAGACAAAAAAGTTATCTAAGGATGATTTAAACTTTACAATAGAAATGGAAACAGGGACTGGTAAGACCTATGTTTATTTGAGAACTATAATGGAATTAAATAAAAAGTATGGATTTACGAAATTTATTATAGTTGTACCTTCCATTGCCATAAAGGAAGGAGTATATAATTCACTTCAAATAACTGAAGAAGACTTCAAAAAAAAATATGAGAATACTATCTATGAATATTTCTACTATGATTCTGCTAAGTTAGAAGAAGTAAGGAATTTTGCTGTAAGTGATAGTATACAGATTATGGTAATCAATATAGCAGCTTTCAATAAAAGCTTTACTAATATGGATAACTGGGATACTAAGGCTAATATAATCCATAGATCCAATGATAAATTAAATGGAAACAAACCCATAGAATTAATTCAAGAAACAAATCCTATAGTTATAATAGATGAACCTCAGTCAGTAGATACTACAAATAAATCAAAAGAAGCAATAGCATCATTAAATTCACTATGCACATTGAGATACTCTGCTACCCATAGGGAAAAACATAATTTGATGTATAAGTTAGATGCCATAGATGCCTTCGAAAGACAATTGGTTAAACAAATTGAAGTAGCAGGTGTAGTCACTGAAGACCATCATAATATGGCATATATTAAATTATTATCCGTAGACAATAAAAAATCTCCTATTACAGCTAAGATTGAGATTGATGTATTAGATAAGGGAACAATAAAGAGAAAGCCTGTCACTGTAAGAAAAGGTGATGATTTATTTGATAAATCAAATGGTAGGGATTTATATAGTGGTTATATAATAAATGAAATATATTGTGAGAAGGGCTATGAATATATTGATTTTACCAGTAGAGAAGAAGTTATTAATCTAGGCCATTCAATTGGTGATGTAAATGATGATGAAATAAAGAAGATACAAATAAGAAAGACCATAGAAGAACATTTAAATAAAGAATATAGGCTAAAGGAAAAAGGTATTAAGGTACTTAGTTTATTCTTCATTGATAAGGTAGCTAATTATAGGCATTATGATAAAGATGGATACTCAGTAAAAGGGAAATATGCCCTATGGTTTGAAGAGGAATATAAAAAATTAATCAATAAACCTAAATATAGGAATCTAATCAGTGGTGTAGATGTAGACTCCTATGTAGAGGAAGTTCACAATGGTTATTTTGCAGCAGATAAAAAGGGAAAGTTTAAGGATTCATCTACAGGAACTTCTACAGATGATGAAGATGCCTATAGTTTAATTATGAAGGACAAGGAAAAACTACTTAGTTTTGACTCTAAGCTAAAGTTTATCTTTTCCCACTCTGCCCTCAAGGAAGGTTGGGACAACCCAAATGTTTTCCAAATTTGCACCTTAAATGAAACAAAATCTATTATCAAGAAAAGACAAGAAATAGGTAGAGGACTAAGACTTGCTGTTAATCAAGAAGGTAGGAGAATTTATGGCTTTAATGTTAATACCTTAACTGTAATGGCCAATGAATCTTATGAGGATTTTGCAAATAATCTTCAGAGGGAATTTGAAGAAGAAGCAGGAATTAAATTTGGTGTTATAGAAAAACATAGCTTTGCTAATGTTACCTATGAAGAATTTGAAGAAGTAAGGTATTTAGGTGAAGAAAAGTCCCAGGCTTTGTATAATCATCTAAAAGAAGAGAATTATATAGATAAATATGGAAAAGTAACTGATGACCTTAGAAGGGATCTAAGGGATGGATTAGTAAAAATACCTGATGAATTTAATTTTGTAAAGGACAAAGTTGTTAATATACTTAGGAAATTAGCTGGTAGATTAAATATTAAAAATGCAGATAATAAGCAATATTTAAAATTAAACAAAGAAGTTTATTTAAGCCCAGAGTTCAAGGAACTATGGGATAGGATAAAATTCAAAACTAGATATTCTGTAGAATTTGATACTGAAAAGCTAATCAATCAATGCTCAGATGAAATACTAAGAACTCTAAAGGTTAGCAAAGGCAAGTATTTATATACTAAAGGCAATATTCAAATAGATGTTGGTGGAATTCAGGTAGAGGAAAAAGAAAGAATTGCTGATATTATAGGTGATAGACATCTAATATTACCTGATTTAATTACCCTATTACAAAATGAAACTAATTTAACTAGAAGAACCATAGTTAAAATATTGATTAAATCAGGAAGGTTAGAAGATTTCAAGAACAATCCTCAAAGGTATATGGAAGAAGTAGCTGTTATTATTAAAAGAAATATGCGGACTATGCTAGTTGATGGGATTAAATATACTAAAATAGGTGACGATGAGTTTTATGCTCAAGAGCTATTTGAGGATATAGAGCTTAGTGGATATTTAAATAGAAACCTTATTGAAAGCAAGAAATCCATCCATGATTATATAATATATGATTCTGATAATGAAGAAAGCTTTGCAAGAAAATTTGAAGCTAACAATAGTGTGAAATTATATGCCAAATTACCAAACTGGTTTAAAATAGATACACCTTTAGGTTCATATAACCCAGATTGGGCTGTGATGATAGACAAAGATGGCGAGGAGAAACTATACTTTGTTATTGAAACTAAGGGTAGTACCTTAGCAGAAGATTTGAGGCTTAAGGAATCTAAAAAGATTGATTGTGCTAAAGAACATTTTAAGGCTATAGATATTGATGTAAGCTTTAAGGCAACGGACAACTTTGAGAAGTTTATGGGGGGAATATAGAAAATATCTAGGGGGATGAGAATGTATAGAATTAATAAGATCGATTATTTTATAGGAGTTTTTCTTGCTACTATTATAAATTCATCAAAAGGTGTACCAGCTCTGTTTGATGAAACAGAAAATAGTAAAAGAATTGAATTTGCAACAGATTCAGGAGATTTTAATGCATATATTAAGTACTCTACAGGGATAAGAAATGCAAAGGTAAATATAAACGGTAAAAGAAAAAAGAAAATGTCTTGTAATGTATCTTTTTCAGAGAAGGATTATGAGATTTTAAAAAGTGATTTCTATAAAAAAGACAAGGAGAATCTAATATGTCTTGTATGTACAAATGATAAACTTAATGAAACATATATGGCAGTATTAGATTATGAAGATGCTATGAAATGCTTAGAAGAGAGTACAAATAGCGGAAGTAGGAGAATTACCATAACTAGGATAGGGTCTGAATATGATTTTTATTGCTATGGAGTTGGGTTTTCAGAAGAAGAATATATAAGATGTCCTGTAGATTGTACGAAATTTTTGGGATTAAGATTAAGTGAAGTATAGCAGAAAAGAAAATTCATGAAAAGGGGGATGATTTTGCATGAAAGCTAGTGAAATAAACTTAAATAGGTTTTTAGCTCAGACAGATACTCAGTTTATTGTTCCAGTTTATCAAAGAAATTATGATTGGACTATCAGTCAATGTAAACAGCTTTTAGAGGATATTGAAGCTATAGGAAATGATGAAAATGCTTCTTCTCATTTTATTGGGAGTATTGTTTATATTCACGACGATGTTTATTCTGTTTCTGGGATACGCGAACTTAGCATAATAGATGGACAGCAAAGGCTAACCACATTAACTTTGTTGTATATAGCGATACTATCTATTGCCAAAGGTTTAAATAAAGAACAATTGGTTAATAGGATCATAGAAACTTATTTAATTAATAAGTTTGCACAAGAGGAAAAACTTAAACTTAGACCTACTGAGAATAATGATAAGGCATTGAAATATTTGTTAAGAGATGATGCTACCGAGGAGTATTATGAATATTCAAGATTAGTTGAAAACTATAACTTTTTTAAGACAAAGATGAATGAATATAATATCGAAACAGTTTTAAAAGGAATTAACAAGCTTGTATTTGTAGAAATTTCCTTAGAACGAGATAAAGATGATCCTCAAAGGATTTTTGAAAGTTTAAACTCAACAGGATTAGAATTAAGTCAAGCAGATTTAATAAGGAATTATATTTTAATGGGACTAAAAAATAGTTATCAGAAACTTATCTATGAAAATTACTGGAGGCATATTGAATTATTAGCAACTCAAAAGAGCTTAAATGTAAATAGAGTATCAGATTTTATAAGAGATTATTTAACTATAGAAAATAGAGAAATACCAAATAAAAATAAGGTATATATAGAATTTAAGAAGAAATTCTATTCACTTGATATAGGAACCTTAGAAAGGGTATTGGCTAAGATTAAAAGATATGCTTCTTATTATAATAAACTTATAAATCCAGAGAATGAATCTGATAAAGAAATACGGGAGCAGATTAAGTATATTAATAAATTGGAAATCAATGTAGCTTACCCTTTTCTATTGGAAGTTTATAGTGACTATACAAACAATGTAATCAATAAGGAAATTTTTATTGAGATTTTGGAATTAGTTCAGTCTTTTACATGGAGAAGATTTATTGTAGGTCTACCAACAAATGCTTTAAACAAAATATTTATGAGATTATATGAAGATATTATTACAGGGGACTATATAGTTTCTTTACAAAAATCATTAATAAGGAAGAAGGGTGCCCAGAGATTTCCTAATAATACAGAAGTACTTTCTATTCTCAAAGAAAAAGACATGTATGGTATCCAATCTAAAAATAGAAATTATTTTCTAGAAAGATTAGAAAACTTTCAAAACAATGAACCAGTAATAATCGATGGCAATTCTGATATTACAATTGAACATATTTTTCCACAGAACCCAGATGCTAAATGGAAAGTGATACTTGGAGATACAGAATATAATTTTATTAAAGAAAACTATCTCAACACAATAGCAAATCTGACTCTGTCGGGCAACAATGGGAAATTAGGGAATAAGTATTTCACAGATAAAAGAGATATGAATATTGATGGGAAAGAGCAAGGATATAAATATAGTCGATTATGGTTAAATAAATACTTATCTTCACAAGATAAATGGGGAAGCAAGGAAATAAATGAGAGATATGATATGATTGCAAAGAGGTTCATAAGAATCTGGAAATATACTGACATCTCTTTAGTGGAAGATATAAATTATGAGGAGGTCAATATTTTTGATGCAGAGGATCCAACATTTAAGAAGCTAGACTATGCAATATTTTTTGATCAGAAGATTAATGTTAGAACAGTGACTGAACTATATCTCGAGGTTATGAAAACATTGTTTGAGTTACAACCACAAGTATTTTTTACTACTGAATTAACTGATAAAATAAATATCACTAAAACTAGAGTTAATTTAAGAGATCCACTTCCCATTAATGATACTTATTTTATTGAAGCAAATATTGATTCTAAAAGCAAACTTGACAGGATCAAACTTGCTTTATCTATAATTGGCATAACAGATGAATTATCAATAAAATATTCTAATTAATATGTGAATTCAAAATGAGAGAGTAAAGTAGTAAATATGAATAATAAACTAGATGTATTAAATCGATAAAAACTAAGAAACTACAGGTGCTTTATATTACTTTGGCATAATCAACAGAGAAAACTTTTTTAGAATTAATTCAAATCTAATTGATGTGAGATTAATGGTATTTCTATGTCTCTTTTTATATAGATCATTGTCAAAATAGAAGAGATTTTACTCTAAGAGAATAGAATGAGAAATGAATATAAACATTAAGGAACAATTATTATTAGTAATAAACAATGGAAGTGATATAAATTGAATCTATCAGATAGTTATGTTTATAAAAAAGAAGTGGATTGGTCACTGTTAAATTATGGATTAACTCTTCCAATCGAAAACCAAGTTGTCTTTTCCCATAATATGGGTAGGTTTTTGGAAAGAGGGGAATCTAAACAGATTAAATTGTATTTAAATGGCATAGGTTATTATGCTACTGTTCAAAATGTAAAATTTGATCCTAAGTTTAACAGGAAAAAAGACACATTCCAAATTAGATACTCTCCAAATGGAGATCTAGCTCAGGCCCTAAGGGAGAATTTTGCAACATCTTATAATTACATTAAAAGAATAAGAGAAATTCGTCCTAAAAATGATCGTTCTCTTATAAAACTCCCAGATGAAAAAAAAGAATTTCTAGCTATATATACAACCACATATGAAGATTCATTTTTGATAGAAGCAATTAATTCGGAAGATACATTAATATTTAGAGAAGTAGCGAAAAAATGTTCTGAATCAATAATAGAAGAAGATTTCAATTATGATGTTGAGGATGAAAAAACTTCAATAATTATCGACAAGAGGCTTACTAAGATCAGAAAATTAAATAAAAAAATAGGTGAAAACCTAAAGTTATTCTATGGGTATAGATGTCAAATTTGTGGAGAACTAACAGGTGAGGATTATGGAACCAATGTTGTTGAATCTCATCACATTGATTATTTTACTAAAAGTTTAAATAACGATTCAGACAATTTATTAATTATTTGTCCAAATCATCATCGAATCATTCATAGCAAAAATCCAATATTTGATAGAACAAAATTAATTTACACTTATCCAAACGGATATAAGGAAGGACTATTGTTAAACAGACACATTTAGCAGTAGAATAGGATGGTGTTATCAAAACACACACATTCTTAATTAATATTAAGGTTAAAATAAATTGATGTGGTTTCAATGGTGAGTAAATATTAGGATGTTTTTAGTATACTTCCATATAGAATAATGAAGGGGGATAAGACATCGTGTATATTATTTTTATATATGCAACAATTTTCTTTATCATGTTTTTTTCATTAGCATTGTTGCCAAAGTATTTGAAATTTAGAAAATCAAATTATAAAATTGAGAGTGGGAATAGTTTTATCAGTACAGTATTTGATAAAGGAAATTATGGGGAGTTTTTAACATTCTTTTATCTAGAAAACTTAGATGACTTTAAAAGATTATTAGTAAATGTATATATACCTAAAGATGATGGTACTACTGAAATAGATTTAATTATGTTGTCTCCAATGGGCATATATGTTTTTGAGTCTAAAAATTATAGTGGCTGGATTTTTGGAAATGAAAAGTCCCAGTATTGGACTCAAACTTTGGAAAATAAGCAAAAGAATAAATTTTTCAATCCTATTTGGCAAAATAAGGGACATATTACTGCTTTTAAAGACAATTTAGAAAAGCCAGAAGATAGTTTATTTAAATCATATATTGTTTTTAGTGAAAGATGTGAACTAAGGAAAATAGAATTAGATTCTAGAGATGTGAAAATCATAAAGAGAAATGATTTGATGGTTAAAATAAAGGAAGACCTGAAGAATTCATCAATTGTTCTTAAACCAGAGGAAATATTGAATATTTATTCAAAGTTAAAACAATATTCTAATGTGGATAAATCACTAAAGAAAGAGCATATAAAGAATATTAATTTAGATAACTAAAATTATATAAAAATACAAAATCAAAAGTTAAAATGCTAAGACTTAGAACATCATATTAACAAAGGAGGCCAAAAACATGGCAGAAATAAAATACGAAATCATAGAAAAAATAGCAGTACTTTCAGAAAAAGGTAATTGGACTAAGGAATTAAATAAAGTTAGCTGGAATGATAGACCAGCAAAATATGATATTAGAGACTGGAATCATGAGGAATGTAAGATGGGAAAAGGAATTACCCTTACAGATGAAGAAGCAAAATTATTAAAAGAAGCATTGGATAAGGCTATATAAAACGGAGGAGATTTTACTAGGCCATCAATTGAATAAAAAATAGTCTTACAGCCTAATAAACTATTAGACTATTTTTTATTCAATATAGAATTAATAACTATTTTAGGAGTTCTAATATTTTTTATGGCATTAGTAATTTTCACTAATAGATCATTTCAAACCCATTAAGATGAATCTTGTTATATGCTAATGCTTCAGGATTATGAGGCCTCTTTTCTTCATTGGGATACCCAATGGCAATCATATTTTCAACATTATATTTTGTTGGAATATTTAAGATGTTTTTCACATAATCCTCTACATTTTGGTTATCTTCTGTTAATCTATTTCTTACTTGAATCCAACATGAGCCTAGTCCAAGAGACTCTGATACTAATTGGATTACAATAGATACAATGGAGGCATCTTCTATCCATATTTCACTTTTTTCAGGGTCAGCCAATACAATGATGGCTAAAGCCGCACTTTTTAAGGGGCTCGAGGCTACTCCTCTTGAATCACCAAGCTTATCTAGTAGTTCCTTGTCATTTACAACTATAAGTTCCCAAGGCATTCTATTTTTAGATGAAGGAGCAGTTAATGCTCCTGTAAGTATCTTGTCTAGTATTTCTTTTTCTACTTCTTGGTCCTTATATTTTCGAATACTTCTTCTTTTCATCAATAAATCCAACATATAATCCCTCCTAAACAAATTTTTGTATCTATATTATAGCATTTTTGAAGATTTTCTCTTTGAATTATTTATATAAAAATAGTTAACATATCTGATAGAGAAGAAGATTTAGGTACAACAATCTTTTAAGGATATTGCATTTGCAAATCTTTTATCATAATAATATAATTAAATTGATATTAAAAGAAAGAAAAAGGATGTAGGAGATGATGTCAGTATGTCACTATTTGATAAGATAGCTCCATTGTATAGTAGGTTTTTTGATTTTCAGGTAAGGTATTTTACCAAGATTCAAGAAAAAATGAGGAATGAAATAGACTTTACAAAATATAATTCCATATTAGATATTGGTTGTGGAACAGGAGCTCTATGTAAAGTATTCTATGATAGAGGGCTTGAAGTAGTAGGAGTAGATCCATCAAAGGGTATGTTGGCCCAAGCAAATAAAAAACTAAATAATTTGCTCATCAAATTATCTCATATTATTCCAGGAGAGTCATTGCCCTTTCCAGAAAAATCCTTTGATATTGTATTCACTTCTTATGTTGCCCATGGTTTGAAAAAAGAGGAGCGAATAAAACTATATAAGGAAATGAAAAGACTATCTAAGGAATTAGTTATTATACATGATTACAATGAAAATCGTGGGTTACTAACATCCGTAGTAGAGTACCTTGAAAATGGGGATTATTTCAACTTTATTAAAACAGCAGAAAAGGAAATGAAAGAAGTATTTAGTGAGGTTAAAAAGGTTGATGTAGATAAAAGAGCAGCTTGGTATATATGTAATCCCACAGAACAATAGAAACTTCTTTCCCTATGATAATGGATTGAAATGATGATAAACAGGAGGAATAAGATGAAATATTTATTTTTGTGTTACCCAAAATGAACTACTTGTGCAAAGGCTAGGAAATGGCTGGATGAAAAAAATATTAAGTATGAGGAAAGGAATATTAAGGAAAACAACCCTACAGAGGAAGAGCTTAATGAATGGATTGCTAAAGGGAAATATCCTACTAAAAGGTTCTTTAACACATCTGGAAATTTATATAAGGAGTTAGGGCTAAAGGACAAACTAGATAGTATGGCTGATGAAGAGAAGACTAAGCTTTTAGCCACTGATGGTATGCTTGTAAAAAGACCTATTATTGTAGGTGGAGATGTTGTTTTAGTTGGCTTTAGGGCAGAGGAATGGGAAAATAAAATGTGTTTAAAGTAAAGTAAATAAGTGAGATTGACAATATTTACTAATGTTGATAGTATTTATTCAAGTACATACTTTTAAGGAGGGGTTTGATGTATATTTTTCCAAACAATCTTTACACAGATGTTAGGGTAGAAGATGTTTCTATCAGTGAGATTACTTATCAAAACGGTGAACTAAGGCAAAATCTAAAGAGAAACATTAAAGGCGGATTTATTAGGGTATTTGATGGTGAGAGATGGTATTATAGCTCTACTACAGATGTTGATAATATCCAAGAAGAAATAAACAATCTTGCACTTATGGCCAAAGAAAATGAAAAGATTAATGAGGATCCTGTAGTTAAAAAGTTTGAAACCAATACTGGAGAATTTCTGCATTTTCAAGGCAAGGAGATATTAGATATTAGCCAAGAAGAAAAACTTAGTCTTGTGAATTCTTATTTTCCCATAATAAAGGAAAGAGACGAAATAAAAATGTGGAGAGCAATATATATTGACCGTAAAATCGTTAAAGAATTTTATTCTAGTAAGGGTGCCGATTTAAAATACGATTATCAAACCTGTGCCGTTGTATTTAGATATTCTTTAAATGTTGATGGAAAGACTTTAGATAGTGGATATGATAAGACTGCTATAGACTTTAATGACATCAAATCACTACATGAAAAACTAAAGGAAAAAATAGAGAAAGATATCCTTTATACTAAGGATGCAAAGCCTATTAAGCCAGGTAAATATACTGTCATATTCTCACCTATTGCAACGGGAGTATTCACCCATGAAAGCTTTGGACATAAATCTGAGGCAGATTTTATGGTTGGTGATGAGACCATGATGAAGGAATGGACTATTGGTAAAAGGGTAGGAGTAGATAATCTTTCTATAGTTGATAGGGGAGATATTTTAGGTAGTGGATTTGTTCCCTTTGACGATGAAGGAACAAAGAGCAATAAAACTTATTTAATTAAAAATGGAGTCCTTTCAGGCAGGTTACACAGTGGGGCTACAGCAGAGTCTCTTCGTGAAGAGACTACAGGAAATGCAAGGGCTTTGAACTTTGAGTTTGAGCCTATAGTGAGAATGACCTCTACTTATATAGAAGCTGGAGATAAGACTAAGGAAGAGCTTATATCTGAAGTAAAAGAAGGTATATTAGTTGAAGATATAAAACATGGATCAGGAATGTCTACATTTACAATAGCACCTAGTATTGCTTATATGATAAGAGATGGGAAGGTTGAAGAACCTGTAAATATTGCAGTAATAAGTGGAAATGTAATGGAGACTTTATATGAAATAGATGGAATATCAAAGGAAATAGAACTTCTTTCCTTTTCCATGGGTGGCTGCGGTAAATTTGAACAATGGCCACTTCCAGTAGGTATGGGCGGTCCATATATCAGGGTAAATAATATTACGGTACAGTAAGGGGGGATTTGGATGATTAAGGAAAAATATATTAAGAATTTAAAAGAAATTAGTATAAATATTGTTCAATCAAATATTAAATCTGTAAGGAAAAAGGATATTACTAAAACAGGGTTTAGGGTATATGACAATGGATTTATTGGTATTGCAGGGGCTGTTGGGAAAATAGATGAAGTAGAGCTTGAAAAAAGAGGAATTGAGAATTTAAAACTTGAAATATCTTACCCTTATGAGCCTTCCACTAACCTTGTTAAGAAAGTAGATTATAGAAAAGAAATATTCTCCCATGAGGAGTTTGTAAAAGAAGTAGAAACATTACTCCAAATATTAAGAGATGAATTTCCAAATTTTATATTTTCAAATAGCATATATATTCAAGAATTTGAAACAAAACTAATTAATGATAAGGGACTTGATCTAACTCATATAGATAGGGTAGTTGCAGTTGGTCTAGTAATTAAGGAAAAGGATTCAGTAAATGTATTTGATGCTTTTTCAACCTTTGTAGATAGGGAATATAGTAGAGAAAAGATTTTAAATAATACTAGGGAAATTTTAGCAGCATATAAAAACAAGGTTGAGCTACCTGCCAAAGGAAAACTGCCTGTAGTTTTTATGGGTGATGATGGACTTCCTTTAATGAAAATAGCTGATGAATTGAATGGTTATAAGGTAGGTACAGGTGCTTCATTGTTTAAAGATTTCATTGGGGAGAAAAAATTCAGCCATAAATTTACACTATATCAAAGTGCAGAGGAAGAAGAACTATCGGGAGTTGAATTTTTCGATGCAGAGGGTGTCGTAAACACTGACTTCAGATATACATTAATAGAAAATGGAAAGATAATAACCCCATATACAGACAAAAAAACT
>Ga0265293_10011463_pt1 | contig 12052 bp, 6 predicted proteins | sample Munlanlewell138R_FD_192505 | JGI IMG/M metagenome (GOLD analysis project Ga0265293, IMG submission 192505) | Leachate microbial communities from a municipal landfill in Southern Ontario, Canada - Leachate well 138R | ecosystem: Engineered > Solid waste > Landfill > Unclassified | place: Canada... | reverse complement strand
CGGGTTTCGAAGCCAATTTCAAGGGCATTCCCCCAAATGCCATTCCACATTACCGAATTTTGAATAGTTACATTATCGACATTGAAACTACTATTGAATTTTGTAAAATAATTCACGCCCGATTTTATTGCAATGCAATCGTCTTTTGTGCGGATGAAACAGTTGTTTACCAACACATTTTGCGAACCCACAATGTCTATTCCGTCATCCCAATCATTGTCCGAAACGATTTTTAGGTTGTTGTAAGTCACATTTTTAGATGCAAAAGATGCACAACTCCAATGTTTACTTTCCGACAAAATAATGCCTTCAATCAACACATTTTCACATTCATTGATTTCGATTGGGCGGTGCTCGCCTTTCAAATAAAGGCTGTTGTCGATTATCCCGCGCCCCATTATTTTAATGTCTTTTCCCTTGTCGGTCATAAAATGACCACGGACAACCGCGCCACCTTCAATGTAAACAGTTTGATTGCTTTTTATCAGAACTTCGCCCGGTGTGTGTATTTTTCCACCCTCGTAGAATATCACATTTTTATTTGTTTTATCAGGAATTTCTGTTTCAAGTGGATTGGCAAAAATGAAAAGTGGACGTTTGATATTTTTGTTGATTTCGATGCTCAAATTCTCAGGTTTGTCTAACGAGAATTGAATTTGATTTCGGTTCAATTCTCCTTTGATGTTCCTGCTTTTCGGGCGAATATCGAAATCATAAACCGGCGACAGGAAAGTTACCTTTACGTCCACTTTTCCTTCAAAAGAAAAGTATGCAATCGCCGCCGTGCGGGAATTGTAAACGAAAACTTCCTGCCCGTTTACTTCGAGTTTAAACTCCGGAGCGGGAACAAGGTCTTTGGGCATTTTGTAATTCACAAATCCATTTGCAAAAAGCGAAAAGGTGCAAAACAGAAATGCGATTGATGCGATTAATTTTTTCATCTCATTATAATTGTTTGTTTTTAATTGCATTCGATGTAACTCCCATGAAAATTATAATCGTACTCCAGTATGAATAAAATTTATTCATGGTCGTTTCATTTTTCTTGAATATTAGATATGGTTATAAGTTTTTCCTTTACAAGTTTAATTCTCTTTTGATTACAAAAGATTGTTGTTGTTTATCCATGATTCACTAAATCCACAAATTTGTGTTAATACGGCGTGCATTCCTTCGCTTTCAAATAACGATACAAACTCTATATCGGCTGGTAACAATAAGCCATTTTCATCTGTCGCCCTAAAAAGACATGCGATTTTCAAAACATGGAGAATTTTGTCGTAAGGCAGATTTAGTTCGATTGCGAGATTTATAGCGCCTGCCAATCTATCATTATAATTTAGTTTGCGCGGTAAGTCGCAACCAACCCTAAAAATGGTATCTCCCAATGCTTTGTTCTGAAAACGGTAGAGCAAATCATCAATGTGAATGGAAAGCGAATCCATAGTGAATTCGTTATTATATTTCTCAAGCAACAAATTTGCGGATTGCAACATGGTTTGTCGTACTTCTTCAAATATTTCAGGAATAGCAAGCGCTTCATGAAGATATATAAAGTCATGATTGTAATTGTAACCCAGATAGGCTGTTGCTGCGTGACCTAAGTTGTGGATAAAAAGTTTACGGTCAACCCAAGCTTTCATGTTATCCTTGGGAGCCAGTCCTTCAATGTTAGGAATAGGATTTTTGAATGCCTTTTTATCCACAATAAGTGTATTGTAAGGCTCGGCATAAACCAATAAAATATCTTTTTCTGTTTCTTTTTTCGGCATTATCGGCACCATTTTCCCGATACTTGTTTCCACCAGCCCAACTTGTTGGCGTAGTGGAAAACTTTCTGGTAGATGCTTTTGCAATTCAGTTTCGAAATAATTTGCCGCATCACGCATGTTTTCAGCAATGATAATATCCAGTGGTGTACAGTTTGAATTTTGCCGCTTTAATAATCCTTTGGCCAGAACGGAAAACACAGAGGGCAGACCTTGCTGACCTATTGAAACGGAACAAATGCTGGCACTTGCAATTTCGTCAACTACTTTATCAGTTTCCGTTGCCAATACTGCACGAACATTATTTATTTCAATAATCTGGTCTGTTTTGTCTTTAATAACTACATTATAACGCTGTCGTTCGTTCAAGGCATCCACCAAAGGTTTATACACTTCAACAAAAACCACTGAATAACCGCTCCGGCTAAAAAGTTGCCCGATAAATGAACGCCCAATCTTTCCCGCGCCAAACAGCACTAACTTTTTAGGGTAATTCATCGTCCGATTTGTTTTAAATACAACTGTTGGTAGATTTTTACCCTCTCAAGTTTTTCTCCTTCTTTTTCTTCGAACCATGTTCCGCCCACATAAAAACAGGCGAATCCTCCTGAAGCCACGCCCCATGAAATTGCCTCAATCATATCAAAACCACCTGTTTGTGAATGTTTGATTTGTTGCGCGACTGACGCAATCATTCCGCCAGCAAAATTATCCCCGCAGCCTGTGGTGTCGCCAATTAATGTTGGTTGTGAGCGCATATCGATACCAACTTGTTCTGAAACCGGAAAGGCGCGTACTGGAAGAGCCTTGAAAAATGAGCCATTGGAATAAGCCAGTAAATTTTTGTTGCCGTTGGTAATGACAAACGAAACCAAAGCTGTGGATTTAAAAAACGCTGCGGCCTCGTCCATGGTCGAACACCCGCTAATACTGAGCGCTTCCTCACAATCCATTATTAGTAGGTCGATATTTTTGTAACATTCTTCCGTTTGCCCCAATGGCCATTTTTCTCTTGGATTTTCTTTTTCGCTTCTAAAATCGAATACTGTATTGACAATAGTGATTCCACCACGAGATTTTACCTTACGGAGCAATTGCTCTAAGTTATCGTGGATTTGTGGAACCAAAGCTGTTCCGCCAAAACAAACAATGTCAGCATCAAAAAATGAATCGGGTAAAAGTTCCGACGTGTATTTCCAAGAGGCTCCAATGTTGTTGATAAAAGTCCGTTCACCGTGTCCATTGTCGTAAATTGGGTCAGTTAAAACATGCGTAAAAGCCGTATTTTCGGAATCAATAGCAACATAATTATCAGTGTTTAATGGCGTTTTGGCAACTTTATTTCTTATCACAGTTGCTGTTTCGTCAGTGCCAGTGCATCCATAAAAGCTAACCTTATATTGCGTTTGTGGAAGCATTTGCGCCACATGGATAAGTGAAACAAGAGACGGTCCTCCCAAATTAACACTTGAATATTCGCTTTTACCCACCAATTCTCGCAGAATTTCAGAATATGATTTTTGGGTAAAATTTTCCAACTCGTTGGTAAAAACCAATTTCCCTGGACTTAGCCCACCATCGCCGGATGTTTTCGAAGCAAATTTCTGAAACTTATCGGCGGTAAAATCAACATGATTATAAAAAAAGTCGGCCAAGGCACAACCAGTTCCAGCAATATTAATTACGCGATTGAGCATGTTTATAAATAGTTAGGATAATCGGAGGCTAGCAAATGAAGAGGTAACTCATCTTCTTCTATTTCAGGGAATCTACCCACCGGTTCAGAAAAACAATTGTCGGTATTGTCATCATTCACAGCGCTCACTTCACCCACGAGAACTTTCCCTTTGCCTGATTCACCATAAAAACGGTGATAAATGCCTTGTTCAAGACAAATACTTTCGCCAGGCGTTAGAATGACTTTACCACCTGGCTCAATGGTACGCAATATGCCGTCTGTTTTTAGGACGACTGGTGTGTCAAAACATAAATTATTACCCTTTGAATTAAACAACTCAATCACAAGGTTTCCACCACCCCGATTGATAATGTCTTCCATTTTGTGCCAGTGATAATGCATGGGCGTCTCCTGCATTTCTTCCACAATCATGATTTTTTCCGCATAGGGCTTTTGGTCTGTTTTAACATTTCCATTGCGGATAGTAAACAGGAACAAGCCCCGCGAATAAAAATCACCGGAACCAAAATCGGTAATGTCCCAACCCAGCATGTTGTTGATAATTTCTTCAGCACCCTTTTTGTTTTTCTTCCAATCGTCTGGACTCCAATACGCCCATGGGGGTAATATGAATTGTTTCTCTGCCATAAAAGCCTTGGCATCTTTCATAATCTGGTTAATCTCACTGCGTTTCATAAAGCTTTTTTTATTTTGAATGTGTAAAATTCTTTTTAATAGTTCTGATTCATCTTTCAACAACTATTTACTGGTTCATTTTTCGCTCGCCTTTCTCCTTTACCACTTCGTCAGCTTGACAAGCAAGGGTATATTCTGAATTGTATTCCGGATGTCCTTCTACCTCTAAAATTATTTTAAACCGTCCGGTTTTACAGCTCGGGATTTGACAGCGCACGGTTGGTCCCGCTTCGTTGACATTGGCTTTCATTTCGTGGAACTCCCAATTCAATATATTGATTTCTGCTCCGTCGGCCACTAGTTTTACAGTCATTTTTCCGGAAGGCAAATTCTTATAGTAATCGTTCAGCATCCAGATATCCGCCTGAAAAGTTTCGCCTTCCTTCCATTTGTATTTGGGGAAACTGGCACTTGCCAAAATGGGCCGACAAGCATTTTTTACAGCATAATATGCGGGTTTTGGCTTGTTAGGGTAACTTATAATACTGTTGTTTGCGGCAGTAGGCCATGGTTCGCTATAGCACCAGTTTGTTGCCATGGAGCAATACGGCTTTTGCCTGCGTGCTTCTTCGTAAATACATTTATAGCCTTCACTTTGTAACAACTGGCCATTAGCAACCAACTCTTCCAACGATTCCGATTTGCCAAAGTATTCTTCGATAATATCCTGACAAAGCCAAGTATTTCCCACCCATGCATTGAAAGCATGGTGGCTTTCCCACGAAGTGCCGGGCTTTGGAGGCCATAGTTCTTCTTTCGGGATAATCGTTTTTAATATTTCTACCGAAGCTGGGGCAGGCATTCCAAATTCAGTGTAGGCAGTGAATTTGGAACGAGCCATTTCCTGAAAAACTTCTTCTTTAGTGCTTATATCGTGGAAAACATAATTCCCATGCCCCATTCCCATCACTGGTGATGTTGGGATAAATGGTGTGGTCGGGTCGAGATTCAGACACTGACTGTTGAGTAAACGTAAGGCCAGCGATTGGTCGGTCATGCCGCTCCAACTGTTAAACAACTCATTGCCCCCACTCCACAAAGCTAGTGAAGGATGTTTCTTTACTCTATTTATAATTGATGAGGACTCTTGTTTAAGTATTTTTAAATAATGTGCATCGTCGGGGTAATTGTTGCAAGCCAAAGGAAACTCCTGCCAAACCAGAATGCCCATTTCGTCGCACAATTCAAAGAACGATTCCTTGTTGACGATCCCACCTCCCCAAACGCGCAGGATGTTAAAGTTCGCATCCTTGGCCAATACAAGGAGTTGCTCGTGTGTATCGCGAGTGATGATACCGGGAAATATTTCGGGATTTACCCAGTTGGTCCCTTTGCAGAAAATTTTCCGTCCATTCACTTCAAACTGAATTGGCGGAACACTGCGGGTCTTGGGAAACGAGATAGGTTCAGTCCAGGCACCTTCATTCATCACCAGTTTAATCCTCCGGAAACCTATATTTGAATTCTCTGTTTGGATAATTTTTCCTGAATTATCTAGCAATTGAAAAACGGATTGGTATAAATAGGGATCGCCCTGATCGTGCGGCCACCAAAGCTTTGGCTGGCTAATTTTACCAGCCGAGGCAAAGTCATCAGATTCAATTTTCCCTTCAATACTGGAAATGATTGCCCCGTCCTTATCCTTTAATTGCCATTGATATCGGTTGCCTTCTAGGTTCCTGCCGTTCACTTCCAACAAAATATCTGCCTCTGACAAATCGTTGTTCAGTTGATAATTGATGTGGACATCGTTAACGAAAGCATTCGCTTGGATTTCAAGGTAGGTTTCATCCCAAATTCCAAGCGGAATAAGGCGAGGATGCCAATCCCAACCATAACTGACGGCCGGTTTTACACTGTAGGAGGCCTGAGATCGGTTTACAGGCTTAGGATAAATTTTAGGTGCAGGAAAAATTTTGACCATCAGGGTATTTTTGTCTTTCAATTTTGAGGTAAGATCGAGGTTTACCGGCGTAAACATGCCTTCCTGTTCAAATATCTTCTCACCATTCAGGAATATTTCAAACTGATAATCAATTCCTTTTGAGATAAAATATAAGTTTTCGCCAAATTCCAATTCCGGCTTGTCGAAATCTGTACGGTAGGTAAAATAGCAATCTTCCATCCACAGGTAATCCTTCCAGTTTTCAGCATAAAAGTAAGGCTGATACTTTTCGGCCTTGGCAATATCTAATTGGACAGCACCCGGAACAGAGGCAGGAATCCATTTTTCGGGCTTTCCCTCATAATTCGATGAATAGGCAAGTTCCCAATTCATACGTATTTCTTTCTCCAAATCTTTAGCTTGTAATATGTTTGTTGCCATTATTAATGCCAGAAAAATGTTTATAATTTTCATATCAATTAGTTTTTATATTGAGTTTTCCCATTCCCTGTTTGCCATCTATTTTTATTGAATCGGCAGGCAATCCATTTGTTTAAATTCATTGCGTTTCATAATTTACTAATTTAATGTTTTTTTGTTCCAAATAAGCTAATCTTAGAACTCTTTTAAAATTGCAATTTTATTTCCTGAACTATGTCTGACCGTCAATACTCCGCCCTCTTCCAAAGCTTTCCAACTCCAACCTTCTCCATCCAGGTTTTTTAATTCTGAAATGTTTTTTTGATTGACCAAAACGGCTGCCGGTTTTTGAGTTAGGCGTAAAATTTCGGTGGAATTATTATCGAAAGTGCGATAGTTAAGTATAGTGTTTTCTAAAGACGTTTTGGTTTCGGGAAAATATTTTATCCATTGGATAACAGAAGTTGAACTCAATAAATGGTTCTGACTGGAAGGGGCGATTTCAGGCAAGAAAGACATGGCGCGCAAATAATGACGCACGTAATCGCCGTAACCATCGGAAAGCCAAATATCATCTTGGGGATATCTGTTTTCCCCATCATTATTGACCATATAGGTTGCCCAATTCAATTGAAGTATAGCATGATTAACAAAGGTATTATCTCCGGTTAACGCTGCATATTGAAGTTCGCAGGCAGCCTGTCTAGAAGTATGGCTATTACCGGGAACACTGAACGCTGTCTGTTCATTAATTACCGTAACGCCATATTTAAGCCACGATTTGTTCCCCAGATTTTTATACACCCAATCAAAAATCCCTTTTACCTCGGTCTTCCAATTGGGAAAATATTCTGGATGATTCATCATGAATTGCGCAAAAGTTATGGCATTAATCTGTGTTTCACTTTCGCCTACAATATCTTCGAAAAACGGCCCCCAATGGTTGTTTTTTAAGGGATACATTTTCATCCAGTTCAATAGCGTGTTAAAAGCCTTATGATATTCAGCAGTATTGCCTTTTTTCATTTCTATCAGTTGCAAAAACAACTCCATTGTTCCCGACCAATTGCTGGTATAATCGAACAATTCCACTTGTTTCTCCTGACCGTTCATATCAATGATTTTTCCGTCTTTCCCCAATATGGCATGAACTTTAAAAGGCAGTGGGGAAGTATTTTCATCGCCTTCAATCATATTTTGTGCAAGTGTGTTGGCAATTTTAACCGCCGTTTCCAAGTAAATGTTGGTTGGCGTTTGCCCGTGACTTTCATAACCTATTAGTTTATATAGATAAACCAACTCATTGGCAAACGACCCTGCCTTATCGGGTTGTGTATAACCACGACCGATTACCATATCGCCATCGTAAATTCCTGAGTATGATAATGTATTATACGGGTAGGGTAAATTCGCATATTTTGCATCGTTGGGCGAAAGGCTGTGACTAATCAAATAATCTGCAATGAATTTCATATTTTCTCTCACCCGAGGATTACCGGAATACTGGTAATACAAACGCCACGAAGAAAGTGCCATTTCGAACTGTGAGCCAGCCACCCCACGCGTATCGTTTACATCTTCCTGCCAAACCTGGTGGTTCATGTAATAAGGAAGCCCGTTGAAATCGGTGCGCATGGTATCCCAAAAATCCCACACTTTGTTAATAACAAAATCATAGGATTCGCCCGGATTATTTGAATACCAAGGAAGTAAGGAATTATCGACCGCATTGATGTGTACGGGATGATAAATGATGGAATCGCCCGCCAGCACCGTATCGCGCAAAGGTTTACTTGATGCAGAATTTTGCGGGATTCCTGTTATTGAAAGAGATAAAATGGCAATTATCGATAGAAAAAATGATTTCATAATTTAGAATTTTTAATATTGTTTTTTTATGATGCTTTACTGCAATCATCCCATTTAAAATGCAATTGATACCTTTTGCCTCGGATTTACAATTTTATCAAAAATTAGTAAATCCTTTTCGTAGATCATTACATGTATTTTAGTAAGACTTCTTTTTAATTGTATTGAAATTTCAGTATCAGCCAAATGTATTTTATTGAGTGCAAACTCGTTGAAACTGGATGGTAATGTAGGTCTGAACACGAATGAACGAAAACCCGTTTGTTCGAAACCTAAAAGACCTTCAATAAAAATCCGGCAATACAAAGCGCTCTCAGCCGAAAGATGCCTCATATTATTTTCAGGATAAGCTTCAATGACATAGGGAACATGATCGCCCAATAATCTTTTTGTAGAAAAGGCTTCAAGCTTGCTAAGTGATTTTTCGATTGCACCTGCCTTAAAAGTTCCACGAAGCGCATATAAAGTACCTCTGTCCCAAAAAACTTCAGCATTAGTCGATGAAGGATTTAGTTCGACCAGCACTCCATTTTCTGTCCATAATTTATCAAGAAGTGCTGATGCTGTAGCATCTGCCCGCTTATCAATACCCATTACCAATGGCAAGCAAATCCAATGTCTTAAATGCGTGTTGCCATCAAAATACCGATAGGTTTCCAAGCCCTCCAAATTGTAACCAAATTGCTTTTCAATGGCCACTTCCATATCTTTAAGGCGTTGCTGATATATTCTTGCTTCCTTATTCAAACCAAGTTCTTTTGCCAAGTAGGAGGAGAATTTCAAACCTCCATAATAAAGCGAATTTGTAGAAAGATTGGCACTGCCGGTTGCAATTCGTCCTTCCATTTCATCGGTTGTTGAAATAACTATCCCATCTTCATTCAACATTCTGTGGCAGTATTCCAAACTCCATTCTACCAATGGCCATAGTTCTTTCGCCATTTTTTTATCTCCTCTTAAAAGTAAAAACTGTGAAGTTCCAAAAGCTATCATAGCTGCATCACCTCTGTCTTTCCCACAACAAGGTATTTCTCCATCAATTTCAAAAGAGGATGATATTGGAGTAAAGTTGTCAGGCATATTTTTCAGAAACATTTTGTACGCATTATAAGCTGCTTCATTCCCAATATCATAGCCTAGAAAAGGGAAAAATGGACCACTATATTCAATTTGGTCGTTTGCCCAAACACCTACATAATAGTTTCCGCCACCTGGAGAATGTACTTTGCCCATTTTCGAATTATAAATGCTTTCGGCTGCACGTATCTTTGAAAAATAGAATAGCGTATTCAAAACTTTATCTGGAGTGTCAAGGATTAAGTTTTCTTGCATAGTCGATAAAAAATTATCCCTTTCATTTTCAACTTTTCTATAATCAAATCCGTCCGTTGCTTCATCATTTATGCCCGCAGAAAAATAAATAGCAAATGAATACTGTTGTCTTGGCAAAAGTGTTATTGCACCAATTGAATCGGAGTAAGCATGAAGATTATACTGGCCTTTATATCCTTGTATAGAAGTTTGATAGGATGTATTTCCTATTACTATCTGCTGTGCTGTATCACTCCGGTTAGTAAGTTGCCACTTTTCAACAAACAATCTTTCCGTCATTGAAGGCATCAAAGTTCTGGTAAGGGCAATTCCCTGAACAGGAACGTGATAAAATATTAGTTTACCCGCTATTTCTATCGAATCTACTTTGTCGAATATTAGAATTTTGTCCTTATGGTAAATGTTAGGCTGAATGTCATTTTCATATGTGTGCCTGAGATAGGCTCTATGCTTTTTCCATTCAGGTTCGTTGGATTTGTTGAATGTTCTCAATTGAGGATAAATTAAATCCCGATTGACCGTTAAATTTCTTGATTCATCAACAGCATAGTTAATAATGGCTGCGATATTAAGACCTGCCATTTCAATATTATCTGAATGTGCTGTCCGTGATTCTTTAGTCACATTCCAAACTATACTATTTCTATTGGAGATTTTCCATATTGATCCGTCTGTCAAATGTTGTGCATTTATGGAATGAACAATCAAAAGACTTATAACAAGTGGTAATAATTTCATCGTTTTATTTTAATTAATTTCAACAAACTATGTCCATTTACTTCGAGTTTAAACTCGAGTGGCGGAAAGAATCAAACTTTATAATCGAACCTTTTAATTCTTCAGCATGAATATTAACCACTATGTTACCGGGCATTTCCGTTGCCTGAACAGTTGCTAATAATCTACCATTAAAAGCTTTACGTGAATTCGTTTTATATTTTTCATGGCTGTATTGGTCACCACTATCTAAGCCAATTAACGTTGCATTTCCTTCAACAGAAATCGTTATTTCGTTATTAGCGTTGGGTACAGGAATTCCATTGTTATCAGTAATTAAGATTTCAATTATTGCTACGTCTGCACCATTTGGTTCGAGTGATTTTCGATTGCAATTGACATTAAAACCAGCAACTTCTCCTGCAGTGTTTAGCTCATGTTTTGTAATCGGTTTAGAATTTATATACCCAATTGCTTCGATTTTTCCGGGAGTAAAAGGGATTTTCCAATCCACCCTATTTTCATCTTTAATAACTTCCTTTTTTCCTTTAGAAATTCCATTGACAAACAATTCAACTTGTTCGCAATTGGAAAAAACTATTACATCTGTCAAATAGCTGGCATTCCATTTCCAATTCCAATGCGAAACTAAAGGCTGGGGATGCCATTCGCTCTCACGTTTTTCGGCAAAAGGTACGGCAATACGCACCAATGGCTCATCATTCCACATGCTTTTTCGTTTGTAATATTCCGGTCTTTCAGCACCAGCCATATCAATCAAACCTGCGTCCCAACCATGCTTAGGCCATTTTAATCCTTCGCCTAAATAATCGAACCCAACCCAAATAAATTCACCAATTACATAATCATTGTCTTTTACAGCTTTCCAATAGCAATCGTCATAATAAGTTTCCGTTCCAAGAAACAATCTGTCAGGATATTTTTGTTTTTCCGTCGCGTAACTGGCTTCTTCATAGTACCTTCCCAAATAATTATATCCGGCGATATCCAGTGCAGCCAGAAATCCGTTTTCGTTTGCATACGAAATAAAGTCGCAACCGGCAGTAATTTTCCGTGTCGAATCTTCGTCGTGACAAATATTCTGCAGTTTAATTGCAAGCGCAGCACCATCGGCATACAGTTGGTTCGGAATTTCGTTGCCAATACTATACATTACAACTGAAGGATGATTGCGGTCGCGCTGTATCATCGACCTTAAATCGGTCTCTGCCCATTGGTCAAAAAATAAATGGTTGCCATAAGCGGTTTTGCCACCCGACCTTTCCAACGACAAATCATATCCTTTATTCCATTCATCAAAAGCTTCGTCTAAAACATAAAAACCCATGCTGTCGCACATATCATAAAACTCCGGAGCAAAAGGGTGGTGGCTTGTTCGAATGGCATTTGCTCCCATCTCTTTTAATTTCGACAAACGATAATGCCAAATTCCATCAGGTACGGCAACACCAATCGAACCAGCATCCTGATGAAGGCAAACTCCTTTCATCTTCTCTTGTTTCCCATTAATTAGAAACCCTTTTTCGGCGGTAAATTCAATACTGCGAATCCCAATGGGCGTAATTTGTTCGTCAATAATTTGCCCGTCATAACTCAAACTGCTTTTCAAGTAGTACATGTTTGGAGTAGTTGCCGACCACAACTTTGGGTTCGAAATATCAAAAT
>Ga0265293_10011462_pt1 | contig 12052 bp, 9 predicted proteins | sample Munlanlewell138R_FD_192505 | JGI IMG/M metagenome (GOLD analysis project Ga0265293, IMG submission 192505) | Leachate microbial communities from a municipal landfill in Southern Ontario, Canada - Leachate well 138R | ecosystem: Engineered > Solid waste > Landfill > Unclassified | place: Canada... | reverse complement strand
TAAATGATCAGGAATGTTCGGTGTGCAAGAGAAGAAATCTCCTCTCGCCAGATTGGTAGCGATGTCGTGTGTCATGCTCTGCCTCCTGGCCACCATGGGATCCGCCGAACCTTACGTCTGGCCAAGTTGGCGGGCCCAAACCGCCGACGGCTCCGAATTCCATAGCCGGCAACTAGGAGGCAAGGTGGTGGTCATGGCCATCTGGGCCAGTTGGTGCCCTTCTTGTCGAAAGCAACTGCCCATCCTGGACACCCTGCAGCAGTTCTATCGCGAAGACGATGTGCAACTCCTGAGTTTTTCCTTTGACCGCTCCGAGCGTACTCACGAACAGTTCGTTAGAGAACAGCGGCTCAGGTTTCCTTCGATCTTTGCCCGCAACGGCGAGGGTCTGAAGGTGGTCAAGATGCTGCAAGAGAGCGCCGGAACGCTGGAAGCCGTGCCGACCGTTCTGATTTATGACAAACAGGGTCAACTTGCCCATCACTTGGTTGGATTTTTTAACCGCAAGCAGCTCGAAGAGCTGATCACTCCCTTGCTCAAGAACCCCTGACAAAAGGACGAACCACCCGATCTGAGGAACGCCTCGCTGTGAAAACTCAAATCAAGAAGATTGCCATCAATACGGGTGGGGGCGATGCTCCCGGGCTCAACGCCGTCATTCGAGCGGCCACCATCTCGGCTCTGGATAAAGGTTGGGAAGTCCTGGGTATCCGAGACGGATTCAACGGCGTACTCCAGCCGGAGCTCTACAATTCAGAATGCCCCGGAACCTTCAATATGACTCGGAAAACAGTGCGGGGTATCACTCATCTGGGTGGCACCATCCTGGGTACCACCAACCGGGGCAATCCGCTGGCTTTTCCGATCCTGAAAGAAGACGGTCAGTACGAGTATGTCGACCGCTGCCCGGAGCTGGTGGAAAAGCTAAGAGCCATCGGCATCGATGCCCTGGTGGCGATCGGTGGAGACGGCTCCATGAAGATCGCCCAGAGGATCTCGCAACTGGGGATGCCCACGGTGGGGGTGCCCAAGACCATCGACAACGATCTGCAGCACACCGTGGTCACCTTCGGCTTCGATTCGGCGGTGAATTTTGCCACCGACGCGGTGGATCGGCTTCACTCCACCGCTCACGCCCACCAGCGCACCATGGTGGTAGAAGTCATGGGGCGATACGCCGGCTGGATCGCTCTGCACGCCGGAGTAGCCGGAACCGCCGACGTCATTTTGCTACCTGAGATCCCCTACGACATCGAGAAAGTTCTGGCCAAGGTCAAGGAGCGTTACGAAGGTGGATTGGGCTTCTGCATCGTGGTGGTGGCCGAAGGAGCCAAGCCGATCGGAGGCGACCTCAGTATCATTGGCAAGAGCATCGATCAAGCCGAACGGTTGGGGGGAGCCGGAGCCGCTCTTACCGCCGTCATTGCCGAGAGACTCGGAGTGGAGACCCGCTGCACGGTACTCGGACATCTTCAACGGGGAGGTACCCCCACGGCCCACGACCGCCTGCTCTCCCTTCGCTTCGGCTCGGCGGCGGTACGCACTCTGGCGGCCGGGATCTCCGGCGTGATGGTGGTGCTGGATCCGCCCGAGGTCAAACACGTCAGCCTGGATGAAGTTATCGACAACATGAAAACCGTGCCGCTGGATTGTGACACCATTCAAACGGCCCGGGACCTGGGGATCTGCCTGGGGGATTAATGAAATGAAAAAGGCGGTAAAATCCGAAAGTGGAAACCTCTAAAGATACCCACGTCTTGATTGTGGGCGCCGGTTTTGCCGGTATGAAAGCTGCCCAGGTTTTGAGCCGAAACAAAAGCGTTCGGGTAACCCTGGTCGATAAGAATAACTATCACCTGTTTCAGCCCCTCTTGTACCAGGTGGCGAGTACCGGTCTCAACCCCTCTGAAATCTCCTCGGCCGTCCGCAGTACCTTTCGAAACCGTTCCAACGTAACCGTCTTACGCGCCGAATTAAGCGGCCTGGACAAAGAGAAAAAAGTCGCCAGCTTCAATGGTGACAAGTTTTCCCTGGAGTACGACTACGTGGTACTGTGTGTGGGAGGCAAGACCTGCTACTTCGGAAACGACCAGTGGGAAAAAGTCGCTCCCGGCCTGAAGAGCCTGAAAGATGCCGTCAATATCCGAAACCGCTTACTGGGTTCGCTGGAGGAAGCCGAACGCCTGGGGCGTTTGGAAGTCGACCTGGACCAACTTACCTCGGTGGTGGTCATCGGCGGAGGGCCCACCGGAGTCGAGTTAGCCGGAGCCTTCGCAGAGTTGCGCAGTAAGGTTTTGGCCCGGGACTACCGGGCCTTTGATCCCAAGAAAGTGAAGGTCACGCTGATCGAAGGGGGGCCCGCACTGCTGGGCGGTTATGACAAAAAGTCCAGCGACTACACCAAGAAGCGGCTTGAAAAGCTGGGGGTCACGGTCCATTTGGGGGAAGCCGTGATCGATATCAAACCCGATGGGGTCACCACCAAAGAGCGTTTTATCCCCAGCACCAACGTGATCTGGGCAGCCGGCGTGGAGGGGCACCCGCTGGCCCGCATGGTGACCGACAAGATCGACAATCGGGGCCGGATCCTGGTAACCCCGGAGCTCCGCGTGGAGGGAGAGAGCGACCTCTTCGCCTGCGGAGATATGACCTATTTCGGGCACGACGAACGCTACCCCAGAGGGCTGCCCGGCGTGGCCCCGGCCGCCACCCAACAGGGCGAACGAGCCGCCAAGAACATTCTGGCGCTGCTCCAGGGCAAGGAACTCAAGAAGTTCGAGTATTTCGACAAAGGGAAGATGGCCACCATCGGCCGCTCAGCCGCCGTAGCCGAAGCGGGCCCGATGAAAATGAGAGGATTCACGGCCTGGTGTGCCTGGCTTTTCATCCACCTGATCTATCTCATGGAGTTTCAAGATCGAGTGATCGTGTTCTTGCGCTGGGTCTGGTCCTACCTGACCTGGCAGTGGGGAGTCCGTCTCATCTTTGGTGCCGGGGAGGTCCCCATGTCTGTCCCCGACGACCACCCGGCGGTCAAGAACAAGCCGGCGGACTTATCTGCAGAGGCCGAGCCGCAAGAATCCAAACCCTGAAGGTTATCTTCGCCGATTTTCCCGATTAGGACTCGAGTGGTTTGACCTCCCGATAGACTTCCTCTAAAGAAAGTTCGTGGCCTATGGACTCCAGTGTCAGTGAGTTCTCTTCGATGATGTCGGAACGCCAACTGTTTCGGCCCGACTTGACGTGATACTCAATTTTCTTTTGATCCTGAGAGACTAACAGGTACTCTCGGAAGGATGGCAAGCCCCGATAGAGGAGAAACTTCTCCCCTCGATCGTAGAATTCCGTGGAGGGAGAAAGAACTTCCACGATCAAGGTCGCATCGGTCACGGTGTCTGTTCGCCCCGAAAGAAGGACCGGTTCACCACACACCACGTACAGGTCTGGATAGGTGAAGAGCCCGCTGGTCGTCACCTGCAACCGAAGGTCACTTCCGAAAACCTGGCAGGATGAGCCTCGCAAAGCGTTATGGAGGTCGGCAGTCAGGTTTCTGACGATCTGAGCGTGGGCTAGCGAAGCCCCCGACATGGCGAAAATTTCACCCTGATAGTACTCACTCTTGGTGGGAGACTTCTCCTCGATGGCGAGATACTCTTCAGGGGTAAACAGACGTCTCTGGCGTTGGGCTAGGAGCTTGTCGGAGTAGTCTCCCGTCGCAGAGGCTCGTTCATTATTGTCCATGCGAATACCTCATTTCACCCGAATATGACCCGATATTGGGGCAAAATTTCACTATCCGCCTGGCCAAAATGCCCTTCGCTCTGCTCGGTCCGACTACTCCGACAAGCTCCTAGGGTCTGTTGCTCGGCTGTTTTGGTCATGACGATAGGGCCTCTCCGACCGGGGCAGAAACCCCGGGCATGATCAAAATAGTCATACTAACTCTTCTTCTCCTGCTTTTCCAACCTGCCACCGCCCAACCGGAAGCCGAGTGGGCCATCGTGATTCATGGCGGTGCCGGGGCCAAGGCCGAATCCATGTCGGCCGAAGAACTGACCGGCTTGGAACAAGCCTTGCTGGAGTGCCTGAAAGAGGGTGCCGAACTCCTGGAGAACGGTAGCAGTGCTCTGGACTGCGTGGAGGCTGTGGTGAGACTCCTGGAGGACGACCCCCACTTCAACGCCGGCAGAGGTGCCGTCTTCAACGCTCGGGGAGAACATGAGTTGGACGCCTCGATCATGGACGGGACGACTCTTTCCGGTGGAGCCGTGGCGGGAGTGCGCACGGTAAAAAATCCGATCTCGCTGGCCCGTGGAGTCATGGAGAACACCCCTCACGTTTTGCTGGTTTCCGAAGGGGCTGAAGAGTTCGCCGGTCAGGAGGGTGTGGAAAGGGTGCCCAACAGCTATTTTTCCACCCCCGAGAGGCGGGCCCAATGGGAGAAGCGCAATCAATACAGCAAAGGAACCGTGGGGTGCGTGGTGCGGGATAAGCAGGGAAGGCTGGCGGCCGCGACTTCCACGGGGGGGCTCACCAACAAGAAGTGGGGAAGAATCGGGGACAGCCCCATCCTAGGGGCGGGCTGCTACGCCGACAACCAGACCTCCGCGGTTTCTTGCACCGGGACCGGAGAAGAGTTTATCCGGCGTGCCGTGGCCTACGACGTGGGGGCTCGCATGAAGTACTCCGGCCAGAGCCTGGAGCAGGCCGCAAAGCAGGCTCTGGACAACCTGCCCCCGGACTGCGGCGGGCTGATCGCGGTGGACGCCTCCGGTCAGGTGGTGGCGATCTTCAATACTCCCGGTATGAGCAGGGGGTGGGCGGTTAAGGGAGGTGACTTTTATATCGGGGTAGGGCCTGAAACCAGGCGAATAATAGGCCGCGGGGCCGGAGGACTATCCGACGCGGAGTGAGAAACTAAACAGAATAAGACAAGGAGGCTCTGTGAAGCGAAAAATATCATCTTTAGCACTTATGTTCCTTTCCATGGCACTGACACTCCATCTGACCGACAATGCGTTGCGGCGGGCCCAGGAGTGTCCGCAGATCACAGATTCGAGTGCGGCGAATAGAACCGCCCTTCACGCCGAAACATGGCTTCTTCCCAGCGGAGGCTTGGGCGCGATGATCGAGTGCGAGCCCAACGGAATCAGGATCGTGACGAGCCTACCCGGACACGCCGGAGCCAAGTCGGGTCTGCGGATCGGGGATCGCATTGTGGCCATCGATGGTCAGTCGGTCAAGGGTTGCAATGAACCCTGGGCGATCAAGCAACTGCGTGGCAAGATCGGCACCAAGGTGGTACTCGATGTAGAGCGCGGCGATGGACTGACTCAGCGTTGCTTCCGAACCGAGGTAGAACGACGTCACATCGACACCCAGTACTCGGTTTACTCGCGCCTCCGAGACAACGAGTTGACCATCCGCGTTCTGTGGCTGGCCCCGGAAACTCCCGACCAAATCGCCGAGCACCTGGCTCAACTCAGCCAGCGCAAGGTCGATCGTGTCGTTCTTGACCTCACTCACCTCTCTAACGGAGACCTCGAGAGCCTGACCGAAGTTGCCTCAATGTTTCTACCGGAGAACACCTTGATCGGGCAATACAGCCAGATCTCTCTTTGCGAAACTCAAAAAGTTGAGATCTACACTCAAGGAAATCAGTTTTCCGACCAGCTCACCGCCGTTGAGGTGGGTCCGTACACCGCCCGAACTGGAGAGTTGCTGGCCCGTGCTATCGCCGAGAACCTCGACGTTCAGGTGATCGGGAAAGAAACCGCCGGATTGGGTACTCTCGACAACCGCACCATCCGTAGTCGTGCCTCCAGGGCGGGTTACGGAGTGGAACTGTTCGACGCGCAAGGAAACTCCCTCGATGGGAACCCTCTGAAGCCAGATTTCTGGAGTTGGTCCAACCTGCTGAGCCCGGTTGCTACCGGTCTGGACTAAAGCTAACACAGCATAGTAAGAAAAGCGGGACAGCAGACACTGTCCCGTTTTTCTTACTTGAAAAACTTTCCTGACCCAGGTTGGTTAGACCGGTTTATGAACAATTGTGCGAACCCTTACGTCTTGGAACTCAACTCTCTGGATGGCAACAGTTTCGTCGCCTCTCAGCAGGTGGCGGACCTTACCCGCGAGGCTTCGGTGTCGGAAATACTCCAAAGCCTGGGAGCAGATTGTTTGGAAATTCGTTTTACCTCCAGCGAGTAACAGGCTTCTGGCCTGCCCTCCACAAACTCCCCGACCACAATGTACAAGACAGCTCAGATCATCGTGGTCGGTAGTGAATTCTTTTCTCGGGACAAGACGGATACCAATTCAATCTGGTTGACCGAGGAACTCGAAAAGCGTGGAGTGCGGGTGCTCAGCAAGAGTATCGTGGCCGATGACCTGGAAACTCTCACCAGGGTCATCAAGCAGGGCATGGAATCAGCCGATCTGGTGATCTCCACCGGGGGGTTGGGGCCCACCGAGGATGACCGCACCAGAGAGGCGGCTTCGCTGGCCCTCGGTCTGGAGTTGGAGTATCACCCCGAGATCGAAGCTGAGTTACGGCGCCGGTTCCAGATCCGGGGGCGAACCATGGCCGAAAACAATCGCCGTCAGGCTTATGTTCCCCGGGGGAGTCGAGTGGTGGAAAACCCCACCGGTACCGCTCCCGGCTTTCTATGCGAGACAGGGAACCGAGGATTTCTAGCTCTGCCCGGTCCACCTCGGGAGATGCAGGGGATGTTCCATAGTTTCCTCGGCAGCAAACGAGAGGCGCTGGGCGGTGAGATGGTGATCTATCGCAGAACCCTGCGGGTGTCCGGATTGGGCGAGTCCGACATGGATCGGATGATCTCCGACCTCTATCAAAACGTCAGCAACCCTGAAGTCACGATCAACTTTACTCCCCACAACCTGGAGATCCACCTCACCACCAGAGCGTCCAACGGAGAAGAGAGCGAGCGTCTGTCCAGCCCCATGCTGGAACTCATGAAAGAGCGACTGGACGGTTATCTGTTTTCTGATGATGATCGAAACCTGGCCGAGGTGGTGGTCTCCATGCTCCAGGCGAAGCGGTTGACCCTGGCTGCCGCCGAGAGCGTGACGGGCGGTCACTTTGCTCATCGCATCTGTAGCGTCAGTGGAGCCAGCCAGGTCTTTTTGGGCAGTCTGGTGAGCTACACCGAAGAGACCAAAGAATGTTGGTTGGATGTGAGGCGAGAGACTCTGGAGGCGCACAGCGCAGTCTCGGAACAAACCGCCCTGGAAATGGTCGAAGGGGTCAAAAAGAAAACCGGTGCTGACATTTGCCTTGCCTGCACCGGCTTTGCCGGACCGGGTGGTGGTACGGAGATAGACCCGATCGGAACGGTATACATAGCCTTTTCCACCCCTGAAAGGACCACGGTATCTCGCACCGGCATCGCCGGGAGTCGAAATCTGATGAGAGCTCGAACTACCCAGACGATGCTTTATATGCTGTTCCGATATCTGAGAAAACTTAATTAAGCGATTTGGTTAGTTTCTCACAGAGGGTCTGAAGCTGCTCTTGCTCCTGCGGTTCCAGGCCGTCGAGCGCTCCGATCACGCGTTTCACGTGGAGGGGAATGAAAGACTCGATGGTCTCTTTACCCAGATCGGTTAAATTGACATGCACGACTCGTCTATCTTCTTCCCATCTTTGACGATCGACGAGATTGCGCTTTTGCAGATTGTCGACCACCATCGTGATATTGCCGCCGGTTACCGCCAGGTTTTTGGCTATTTCTTTTTGTGGAAGTGGTCCCAGTTTGTAAAGAAGCTCTAAGACGTTGACCTGACTCTCGGTGAGTCGGGTGTCATTCAATCCTGCGTAGATGGTTCTTCGTAACTTACCTGCCGCCTTCGACAGGCGAGTAAATGTGGCCAGAGCCATGGCTTCTTTCTTAGCGGTCCGTGTAGTGTTGGACATCTTTTTTCCTTTCAACGTCATCCCCAACTGATGCCCCCACCGACTTTACAATCAGTAAAGCGATACCCACTCTCAATATTCACTGTTATATATCTAGCCTATTCCCTTTCTGTTTAGCTGTAAACGAATAAATAATACTAGCAGAGCAACCAAAAGTTAACGTTTGGAAAGTGTGTTTTGGGAAAGGAAGAACTTGCATGGGTTTCAGCGAAGCGCCCGTGACCCTGTGAATCAGAAAGTATTCATAATTGGGAAGTATCAGTGGAGGATACATTGTGAGAACGAAGCTTGAGAGAGTCGATGAGCAACTGACCCGACACGCGTCGGAGAAGGACGCCGAGTTCTATCGCGAGTTTAGTAAGAAAATTTTCGGGAAGGCATCCAGTGGCTTCCTGGATTGCCACGATCCGGAAACGTTGGCCGCGATTTTGCGCGGTGCTTTTAAATTCATGGAGAAGAAAGACCCCCATGAAATAAAAATCAGAGCGTTGAATCCCCGCTACGAAGTGGAAGGTTGGGAGAGCCCCAAAACGGCTCTTGAGATTTCGATGTCCGATCGACCCTTCATTGTGGATTCGGTCAGTCATGAATTCAAGAGAATGGGCCTGGATGTTCACTATCTGATTCACCCGATCCTGAGAGTCCAGCGTGACAAGTCAGGTCAGATGCTGAAAGAGTTCGATGACAAAAAGGGGGATGTCGAGGTCTACGAGCTTTACCTCATCGAACAAGTTCCCGAAGAGCAACACGAAGAACTGATCCGCCGGGTAAGGGCGATCCTCGAAGACGTGAAACTCGCCACCGACGACTATCAGGCGATGCGGCAGAAGGTAGAGGAACTGTCTCAGGGTTTGACCTCTATCGCCGAAAAGCAGAAGGACAGCAGCCAGGCTGCAGCCATTCAAGAGTGCGAAGAGTTCTTGCGTTGGTTGGACAACCATCACTTTGTCTTTCTGGGCTACCGGGAATACGACATTGAAGAGCAAGACGGAGCCCGGACTCTGCAGATCCACCCTGATAGTAGCCTGGGTATCCTGCGAGACCTGGGGGGCAGTCGCTTTGAGACTCCCGTACCCTTCGACGAAGTTTCGGAGAACCTGAAGCAGCGGGTGACCGGCGGACCTCTGATCATCGTGACCAAGGCCAGTCGAGAGTCAACCATCCACAGGCCGGTCAAGTTGGACTACATCGGATTGAAAAAATTCGACGACGATCTGAATCTGATCGGTGAAGCTCGCTTTGTAGGTCTTTTTACTTCTAACGCCCTGACCACTCCGGTCAAAGAGATTCCGATCTTGCGCCGTCGCCTGGATGAAGTCCTGATGCTCGATCAGGCTATCACAGGGTCCCACGATTTCAAACAGATCGTGACGATTTTCAACTCTATGCCCAGAGAAGAGCTTTTCTGGTCTGAGTCTGATGTCTTGCATCGTGACATACGTACTATCATGACCATGCAGCAGGAGCGTGATGTGCGCCTCACCCTGCGCCCGGACCCTCTTCACCGAGGTGCCCTGGTCATGGTCATCATGCCGCGAGACCGTTTTAACACCGAAGTGCGCCATCGAGTTCAGGAGCATCTGGAGCAGACCTTCCAGGCTGATCATTGCGACTACCAACTCTCCATGGGAGAAGATGAAGATCAGGTACGCTTCCATTTTTTCCTGACCACCGACGTGGATCTTTCTTCCGTGGACCTTCACGAGTTAGAGACCAAAGTGGTCGATATGACCCGCACCTGGAACGATCGTCTCAATGAGCGCCTGGTGGTGGCTTATGGTGATGCCGGCTTGAAGATGGGGGAGAACTTCGTCCGCAGCTTTCCTGAGGGCTATATGGCCAACACCAGCTTTGGTATGGCGGTTAAAGATATCGAGAACCTCACGGAGCGCATCGCCCAGGATGAGGATTATCGAGTGGGGATCTTCAATCCCACCGATTCTCAATTTGACGAAGACGCTACCTCGGTGCGGATCTATCACACCCACGAGACCCTGGTGCTCAGCGAGGTGTTGCCGATCCTGGAGAATCTGGGGCTGAGAGTGTTGCTCCAAAGCTCGTACCAGTTAGAGTTCAAGTACGAAGGCCAGGAACGGAAATCCACCATCGACGTGTTCCGGGTGCAGGAGCGATTGACCAAACAACCGGTGGATCTACGGGCCCACCAGGAGTCGCTGATGGCAGCCATGACGGCGTTGCTGAGCAAGCAGGCCGAGAACCACCCGCTCAACGGGCTGGTGCTGGCCGGTGGTCTGAGTTGGCGAGAAGTGAGCCTTCTGCGAACCTATCAAGCCTATCTGTCGCAGGTCCACGTGAGCACCAGTCGGCAGTTCATCACTCGCACTCTGCTCGCTCACCCGGAGTGTGCGTCACTCATTTATCGCTACTTCGAAGCCAAGTTCCGGCCGGACTTTTCCGACCGAGAAAAGATCATGAAGCAACGTCGGGAAGAGTTTTTTGACTCCCTCAACGGCGTCAGGTCGTTGGCTTACGACTCCACCTTGCGTGCCCTCTTCAACCTGGTCGAGGCCACCTTGCGCACCAACTTCTTTCTCAATAAGGACTTCATCTCGCACAAGATCAGCTCCCGGGAAGTCCTGGAGATGCCGGAACCCCGGCCTCTTTACGAGATCGTGGTGGTGGGCCGGGATATGGAAGGTATCCACCTGCGCGGTGGTGCGGTTGCCCGGGGCGGCTTGCGCTGGAGCGATCGCCCCGACGACTACCGCACCGAGGTGCTGGGGCTCATGAAGACCCAGATGACCAAGAATGCGGTGATCGTGCCGGTGGGCTCCAAAGGCGGCTTCGTGATAAAGAACGCGCCTTTGCAGCGCGAAGAACTCATGGCCTACGTTCAGGAACAGTACAAGACGTTCATTCGCGGCTTGCTGGACCTGACCGACAACAACAAGAGCGGTAAAGTGCTTCACCCCGCAGGCCTGGTGATCTACGACCAGCCGGATCCTTACCTGGTGGTTGCGGCCGACAAAGGTACCGCGACTTTCAGTGACATCGCCAACTCGATTTCCGCCGAGTACGACTTCTGGTTGGGCGACGCCTTCGCATCCGGCGGCTCGCACGGCTACGACCACAAGAAACAAGGTATCACCGCCCGAGGAGCCTGGGAGTGCGTGAAGCGCCACTTCTTCGAGCTCGGTGTGAACGTGATGAAGGACGAATTTACCGTGGTCGGTCTGGGCGATATGTCGGGAGACGTGTTCGGAAACGGCATGCTCTACACCGATAAGATCCGTCTGCAAGCGGCCTTCAACCACTTACACATCTTCATCGACCCGAACCCGGATGCGGCGGCCACTTACGCCGAGCGAAAGCGGCTCTTCGAGCTGCCCAGATCGGCCTGGACCGACTTCAACAAAGATCTGATCTCGGCCGGTGGCGGGGTTTTTGAAAGAGCCGCCAAGTCCATTAAGCTCAGCCCGGAGATCCAGGAATTGCTGGGAACCGATCGGGAGGAGATGAACGGTCAGGAGTTGATCAAGACGGTCTTGTCGATGCGTGTAGATCTCCTCTGGAACGGTGGTATCGGGACTTACGTACGCCACTCCGAGGAGTCCAACGCCGATGTGGGTGATAGCTCGAACGACGCGGTGCGAATCTCCGCTGCTCAGTTGCGAGCCCGGGTGGTGGGAGAAGGCGGCAACGGCGGTTTCACTCAGTTGGCTCGGATCGAGTACGCCCGAAGCGGTGGGCGCATCAATACCGACGCCATCGACAACTCGGCCGGAGTGGATATGAGCGATCACGAGGTCAACATCAAGGTCCTGCTCCAACCCCTGGTGTCTCACGGCGATCTCAGCTTCGATAAGCGCAATGAGATCCTGGGCAGCATGACCGATGAGGTGAGCCAGTTGGTCTTGAAGGATAACTACTGGCAGTCCCTCTGTCTCTCCATCGCCGAGATGCGCTCCCGGGAAGACCTGGAGCTGTTCTCTACCCTGATGGACTATCTGGCCGAGCGCGGTCCCCTGGACAAAGAGGTGGAGTACCTGCCCGATCTTCGGGCGGTTCAGGAGAGGATGCGGGCCGGTGCCGGATTTACTCGCCCCGAACTTGCCATCATCCTGGCCTACACCAAGATGGGGATCTTCCGTC
>Ga0265293_10011461_pt1 | contig 12052 bp, 11 predicted proteins | sample Munlanlewell138R_FD_192505 | JGI IMG/M metagenome (GOLD analysis project Ga0265293, IMG submission 192505) | Leachate microbial communities from a municipal landfill in Southern Ontario, Canada - Leachate well 138R | ecosystem: Engineered > Solid waste > Landfill > Unclassified | place: Canada... | reverse complement strand
GGGATTCCAGCCCGTCTATCGTGCCGGGGAAACTGAGATAGTCCGTAAACCCGTTCCGATGTGCGTAGTCGATGAACAGACGACCCGTCAGTTCAGGTCCGGCAAGGGGCCCGCTCAGCCACAGGCTGCCTTCCCGCCGTCCGTTATCGCCGATCGTTCCGGTCGCCTCGGCGCTGAGCACACCGGTGGGCGCCCGGCTGGTGAGGTTGATGACGCCGGCCGGCGTATTATGCCCATAGAGCGTGCCTTGCGGTCCGCGCAGGATCTCGATCTGCTCAACGTCGCCGAAGCGCCTGTTGAACTCGGCATTGGTGAGGGGCACACCATCGAGATAGATGCCGATGGCGCTGTTGAAATAGTCGTCACGGACGGTGCTGCCGATGCCCCTGATCGCATTGACCGAAAAACGCTGCGATCCCTGATCCGAAAGGACGATGTTCGGTGAGGACCGCGACAGGTCCTGCACGTCGTCGATACCGGCGTCTTCGATCTGCCTGCGAGGGATCGCCGTCAGGCTGGCGGGAACTTCCTGCGCATCCTGATCGATCTTCTCGGCCCTGACTATAATCGGCTCCAGCAGCGTTTGCGCCTGCGCCGCACCCGCCAGCAGACCCAGCACGGCAGTGCCGCCTGCAAGCAACGCCTTCCGGCGCAGGAAATGCCCCCGTCGAAACATGAATACCTCATTCATCTTTTGATCGACGAATAGTGGTCATGGAGGCGCTATGCCAGATGCAGAGTTTAGCGATCGGCCGGAACTGTTTAGCGATCCGCCAGAAGTTTCGCTGGCGCCGACAATAAGCTGCCGGACATCCGGTTATGTGCGGATAGCGGCCGAAGCTATCGCCTTGCGATCAGGCTCGGCGGATAGCCATATCGTTTGCGGAACAGGGTGGAGAAGTGCGCCGGCGTGTATCCGACATCGAAAGCGGCCTGCGAGATGGACCTGTGACCCTCGCGGATGGCCGCCATTGCCACAGCCAGTCGTTGTTCCTGAATGAACTCGACGACCGACATGGAAAACAACTGCCGAAACCCGGCGGTAAGCCGGGATGTGCTCATGCCGATGCGGCGGGCAAGCTCGTCAAGGGAGGGCGGTGACGAAAGCGATGCCAGCAATATTTCGCGACCATGCACGAGACGGTCAGTATCGCTTTTGGTGAGGGGGCGGGTCTGGCTCGGCGGGCGCCGGCCATCTGCGCGTGAGGCCAGCACTGCAACGAGCAGTTCCAGTGATTTCGCTTCAAGAAACAGACTCCGCAATGCACCCTCATAGGGGCAGTCTGCAATCTGCTGCGCGATGGCGCCCAGAAAGCGGCCCGGAGACCAGCTGTCAAATCGCGTCGTGCGGGCAGCTCCTGCACCGCTTTCTTCGGCCGGGATTCCCAGCCTCTCGAAACTGGCATCGGGCACATGAAGGAAAACGCCGCGCAAATGGCTTCCCGCCTCGATAATATGGTTCGTCACCAGAGGCTCGGCTGTCGAAAGACAGAAGCCGAAGCCCCCGCTGATCCGGGTTTCCCGCCGGTTGTCGAGCGCAAATTGCATGTGCCCGCGCACAATGCCGATCGAAAGCCCTGCTTCTCCCCTCGCACTCCACCTTGCTGCTCCCCGGGTGGAGATCAGGCTCGATGACAACGTCACTCCGGTCGAGGACGCCAGAATCTCATGCGCGCAATCCGCATCTTCGGGAAGAGCGCCACGCTCGTTCGAGTGGACATGGAAGGCGTTGAATGTGGTCATCGGGATCAGGGAACGCCCAAAAACATGAGTTATATTCTCATATTAAGGCGCGACAATCAATGTCTGCTGTTTCCGACAGGCTATGAGGCGATCACATTCAGCTTACCGGCATCGGCGCCGACAGTGCGGATGGACAGGAGAAGGTTTTCTCATTCCTCCTTATTCAGGCGACCGACTTCCGGCAGAAGCAGGAGACTGTGACGCTGACATCGGCAAGGCCTTCCACCCGCCTGATCTTTTCCTCTATCCTGCTGGCCTCGTCGTGCCTGCCCAGAAGGGTAAGACACTCGTGATAGCCCTTCAGGCTCCATATATTGTCGGGATGCCGGCACGGACGCGGCAGCACGGGATCGAGGCCAAGGTCGGCCCGATAGACGGCGAAAGCCTCTTCCACGCGCCCCTGTTCCAGCAGAAGCGCGCCGAGTGCATGGCGCGCCGGCTGCATCCAGCCCCATGGCTCGTCATAGGGCAGGTTGTCGTCAAGCTCCACCGAGCGTCGCAGATGCGCGAAGGCAGTCTCGTAATCGGCCTCGCGATAGGCGATCTCGCCCAGCATCATCTGGCGGCCGACATCGAGAATGTCGAGACAGCGATTGTTGAAGATGTAGCGGCTGGGCGGCACCTCTGCATAGGCGGCCTCGAACTGGCTGGCGCATTCCCGCGCGGCCCGAACATCGCCGATCACGCCATTGGCCACCGCCTTCGCATACCAGGTCATCGCCGTGGTGACGGCGAAGAGCTTTCGGTTCGCAGGCAGTTCCTGACGGATGATGTCATGCCATTTCCCGAAGCGCACGAGAACATGCTGGCGCACGGACACGAAACCCTCCAGCCAGTCGGCCAGAGGGGGCGATTCGATGCGCAGCACCTCTTCCGGCAAGGTCGACACCATCTCGTCGGCGGTTTCGATGGCCGTCTGGTACTGGCCGGCAAACATCGCTCCATAAATCCTGAAGTGATAATTATGGCACCGGTAAAGCGAATAGAAATTCGCCGGTCCGGCGCGCTCCAAAAACTTTCGGTCAGCCTCGATGGCCCGCGAATTGGAGCGGATGACGGCGTCGTAATCGCCAACAAGGACATCGATATGGGTCGGCATGTGGCGCAGGTGGCCGGCATCGGGAACGAGATCGCGCAATGCGTTGGCTGCGGCGAGCGCCCGCTCGGGATATGGCGACATTTCCAGTGCGTGGATGTAGAGATGCAGGAGACCGGGATGGGCGTGCCCGCCCGGCAAACGGAGGCCTGCCTCCAGCACCGCCACAATCTCCCCGGTGTCGGCGCCCGGCGCCGGCGCCTCGGCAACGATGTCCCACAATTGCCATGGCGTGCGGTTCATCAGCGCTTCGGCGAAGATGGCCGCGATTTCAAGGTCGTGCGGCGCAGCCTCGTAGGCCGTGCGCATCGCACTGGCAAAATCGTCGTTCCAGCGCTCCAGATCTTCGGCCGGTTCGCTTTGCTGGTAGCGGTGCGGCAGGGCCCCGATCAGAAGAGCTTCCTCGCGTGTGACCCGCTCCTGGAGCGCCAGCGCGGACCGGGTGGCGGAGAAGGCGACTTCGATCGATCTGCGGGCATCGTCGGGATCGAAGGCTACCCATGGCTTGTTGTAGTTGCAGCCATTCACATAGGCGAGGCCCCACCACGCCAGAGCACATTCCGGATCATGTGCAAGAGCATTCCTGAAGCAGGTCTCGGCCTCGGCATGATGGTAGCCGTAACACCAGTTCAGCCCCCTGTCGAACCAGAGCTGCGCTTCGGGGGAGGACGTGGTGACAGGCCGCGAATAACGGCCGAGATCGTAATAGCCAAAGGTCATGACGGCACTCCGGTCGGTTGCGCAGCCGTCCAGCAGCCCTGTCGGGTGCGGAGCTGCTGCGGTGCATGCTCATGGTAGTTTGAAGACGGTCATGCTGAAAGCAGTACGATGCGGGACAGCCTGAGGCCATCCCGCCCTGATGAAGCCCGGCAATACGCTTTCAGGCAAGGATATCGACCGTGACCCTGTCCGCGAATTCCGAGGTGACCGTGGTGGGATCGAGAACCTTGATCAGCGCCAGATCATCGGCAGCCCATTTCACCTGATCGCGCAGCTCGGCGCCAACTGGGTGAACATGAAGCGTCCACGAAGCGATCTGCTCCTCAAGGTCTGCAACAGGGATTCCGGGGTTGAGATTGTCGATAAACCACTTCGCCACCTCGCCCGGATGCCGGGCAGCATATTCGTGGATCTCGATATTGGCTTCGGCGAGCCGGCGCACCGCATCCTTGTTGGCGGCGAGATAGGATGAATTCACGCCAAGAATACAGCAGACCGCGCCGTCGAAGAAACCGGTCTGGGTGTTCGCGACCTCGTGGAAATCGAACTTCTTCTTTGCCGCGAAAGCCCACGGGTCGAGATGTGCAACGGCATCCGCGTCACCACGCGCGACCGCCTCGCCGACGATGTCGAACGGCAGGTTCACCCAGTCAACGTCGTTTTCAGGATCGAGCCCTGCCTTTGCCAGTGCTATCTGGAAGGAATGCTTGGGCGGACTTGCGACATCGTATGACGCGATCGACTTGCCCTTCAGGTCGGCAAGGGTTTTGATGCCTGAATCCTTCGGGGCCAGCAGACGGGTACAGCCACCATGCGAACCGACGAACAGCTTGACATCAAGCCCCTGTTCCAGCGGTTTCACCCAGTCGAAGAGCAGGCCGATGCCGGCATCCGTCTTGTCGGTGGCGATGGACTGGATGAGGGTCTGCCCGCTCGCTCCCTGATAGAAAAGCTCGATATCGAGATTGTGCCGGGCATAAAAACCGGTCTGGACCGCGAAAGCAGCCGGTGAATTGCAGGCCGCGATCTCGTCCCAGGAAAGGCGCAGTCTGGTGGAGTTACCGGCGATGGCATAGCTGGCAGGCTTCATCAAGGCAGCGGTCGCCGCAATTCCTGCGCCTACGGCGCCAAAGGTGCGCAAGGCTCCCCTGCGCGACACTTTTGCGGTTTCGCCTGCTGCGGGCCGGACCTTATACCTGCTCATTTTATTTCCTCAGAACCAGACATTTTATTGAATGATTCATAAGTAAAAACTCATTAAATAAAAGAAATTACAGATTAAATTACAATAAATGATGGAAATATTTTCCAAATATTTATTTAATCACTTATGTAGCTGAAGATTTTTCAGCTCCTGATTTCCCCGCTGTTCGGTTTATCTTCCAGAACCTTTTGGCCGCTGATCGTGGCCAATGCCAGAACAGAGATGAGTAGAGGCCAATGCGCGGGGTCAATTCCGTGCCCCTCGTGCCATCAGCGCTGCAAAGGCCGGATGTGGTGTTTGTATCTGCTCAGGTCCGAGCGCCTTTATGACCCGCTCACCGAACCGCTCGATTGCGCCCGCATCATGAAGGCCCGAGACCATGAATTCGCTCACACCCGCTTCGGCAAGCCGGGACAGGGCCGCCGCGTCGCTGGAGAGGTATTCGTCCTGCATATGAACCCAGCGGGAAAAGCTGATTTTTTCCGCGCGGCCAAATTTGCTCGCCGCATTGCGAACCCTGTCGATGATCGCCACCGTGTCGCTGTATGGAACCGCCGGAAGCTCGAAGACGCTGGCGTGGCGACCGGCCACCTCCACCGCCTTGCCGGAGTATCCCGCAATGCGGATTGGCAGGGATGCTCCCTGCGGCCCCTTGTCCGGAACGACGGAACCGGCCAGCGAATAGAACCTGCCCTCGTAATCGATCGGCAGATCATTCGACCACAGGCGTTTCAGCAGCGTAAGATATTCGTCCGTCTTCTGCCATGCCACCAGTGAGCCCCGCGCGCCCGGCCCTTCTGCGGAGGAGCCGATGATGCGCAGCGCCAGCCGTCCGCCCGTATGACGGTCCAGAGCGGCAATATCGGATGCCGCGATCAGAGGGCTGGTGACATCGATCCAATGGGTGACGGCGATGTCGAGAGCCTTGTTCCACCGCGCCACGCTGGCGACGATGTCGAGATTGGCGAGCGCACCCGCCGCATCGTCTATGAGAACGGTTCTGAAGCCTGCTTCCTCGGCAGCCGCCAGTTGCCGCCGGGCAAAGACAGGATCGAAGAAGAACAACGAACTGACGGCATAAGACGAATGCGCGTCGGAATGAGGAACAAATACAAAGTCGACCGACATTTGAACTCCTCCTTGGCCGGGAAGCTGAGCCCCCGTTTCGCGATGTTCAGCCCTCAGCCCAGAAGGCCGAGAACGACTGCGGATGTGAACAGGAAGGAAAGTGCAAAACTTGCATAGGCAAGCACATGCGTGACCTGCCTTGCGGACCTGCGGGTGTTCAATGGATGGTTCATGTCATCCTCCAACCCGAATAGTCTATAAATATGGTAGACTTTGTCTATTGCGTTTTCGAGCCGGTTTGGGGCACTGGATTTTCCCGGCTCAGGGCGCCCGGAGAAGTTTATTCCCGGTCCCCACAGGTGTTTCCCGAATAGTCAGCAAAGCAAATCCGACGAAAATCCGCAGCGGTTTGATGCCCGGAAGCGCATCGCAACAGGCAGCCGGAAAGGTCCCGCGATTCGATGAAAAGCGGGAATGTTCCGGTCTGGGGCACCGGAAGGATTGCAGGCTGTCTGCGCGGGTGGACCAGCCAGCCAGATCGCGAAGTGGGGCCTTCGATCGCAAATCGGCTGGCCAGTGCGTTGTCTGTACACCTTCAAGATTGGCCTCTTGAAGGTGTACAGACGGTCGGCACCATCCCCGCATATGCCCATCAAAGCCGGGAACTTGCGACAGTCCCTCGCCGTCGCTTCCTTACCTTGATTATTGCGCAGATGCGTCGCGATGCAGCTTGTAGGCCAGCGTTCCTGCGGCGAGGTCCGAAAGTGCGGTTCCGACGGCCTTGAAGAGCGTAACCTGCGCTGGGTCCGTTCTCCCGGCCGCTGCGCCGCTGCACAGGTCGCGCAGCCTGGCCCTGCAGTTTTCCTGCCTGAAGGCGCCCGAGCGAATGGGCTGCACGAGGTCGCCAGCCTCATGAAACGCTTCCTCCGCATCGACGAAAACATCGGACCTGGCGATCGCCTCGTCATCCGCCTCGCGCATGTCCGGCGTGAAGGCTCCGATCAGATCGACATGCACGCCGGGCTGCAGCCAGGCACCCCTGATCAGCGGCGTGGTCGCCAGCGTCGCGCAGGAGATGACGTCGGCCCAGCGCGCGCCGGCTTCGAGATCGGTCTCGGGGCGTGCGTCGAGGCCTTCGCGGCAAAGCTGGGCGGCAAGCGCTGCCGCATTTTCCGGGTTGATGTCCCACACCCGCACCTCGGCGATGGCGCGCACCGCGCGGTAGGCATCCGGTATCAGTGAGGCCACCCGCCCCGCTCCCACGACGAAGAGCCTGGTCGCATTCTCGCGGGAGAGGAACGAAGCCGCCAGCGCGGAGACGGCCGCGGTGCGGCGGGTGGTGATGACGTTTCCGTCGATGGTGGCGAGATGCGCGCCGGTGCCGCTGTCGAAAAGCAGATAGCTGGAGGTCAGGCCGGGAAGCCCTTTGGCGGCGTTGCCCGGAAACACGTTGACCAGCTTGACGCCGAGGAAACTCTCTCCCTCGCGCTTTTCCTGCCAGGACGGCATCAGCAGAAGCGTGGCGTCCGCCTCGCCCGGCACCGTGATCGTATGGTGGTGGCGGGCGGGCACGACACAGCCGTCGACGAATGCAGCACGCAGCGCGCCGATCAGTTCCTTCATGGGAAGAAGACGTGCAGCCATAGCCGTATCGATCGATACGGGTGAACCCGAAAGAGACATATCCGCTATCCGTTCTGTGCGTGTTGGTGCCCGGATGACGGCGTCACCCGGCGGCAGTCATGGCGATGCGCCCGAAAAGAGGTCAGAGACCTTCCAGAGACCGCTTGCGCGTCATCTCCAGATGGTTCGCGATGATGCGCGACAAGGCTGCTTCATCCCGCGCCACCGCGGCATCGACAAGCGCGATGTGCTCCCGGGCGGCTTCGATGATCTCGTCGCTTCCGAGACGGGCGCGCAGCCCGATCAGCCGCGCGCGGTCGCGATAATCCATGATCAGGCGCACGAGCATCGGCATTTCCAGAACGCTGAGAAAGCGGCCATGGAACTCGCGATCGAGCTCGACATAGCTGACCAGCTCGCCGCTTCTCGCCGCCTCGACCGTCATCTCCGCGATCTCGCGCAACTCCGCAACGTCGGCGTCGCCAAGCATCATCCCGGCCCGCACCGTCGACGGCGCTTCAAGCAGAAAGCGGATATGGTGGATCTCTTCCATCATGGAGCGGGTCAGAACCGGAACCGTAAAGCCCCGGTTCTTGTGAACCGTCAGCAGTCCCTTGTCGGCCAGTTCCAGCACCGCTTCGCGCACCGGCGTCGGCGAGATGCCGAGATTCGATGCGACCATGGCAACGGAATAGATCTCGCCCTCCTTCAGTTCCCCCGACATGATCTGCGCCAGAAGGATCTGAGCCGCAGATTCACGCAGCGTAACCTGCTTGGGAATGGCACCGGGCTTGAACATCAGTTCCGTCATTACTTTCAAAAATTCCTGTTTCTCTTATCACCGAGTATTGGCGAAGACCATTGCACAACAGGTTTGCTCCGGGCTGCCGCGTCAGCGCCGCACGGAACGCAAAAATGACCGGGTCCGCTCGCTCGCGGGGTCTTCGAAGACCTGATCGGGCCGGCCTTCCTCCACGATTCTGCCCTTCTCCATGAAGATGACACGGTCGGCGATGTCGCGCGCGAACCCCATCTCATGGGTCACCACCAGCATGGCCATCCGCGTCTCGCTGGCAAGCGAATGGACGACGTCCAGCACTTCCCCGATCAGCTCGGGATCCAGCGCCGACGTAATTTCATCGAGGAGCATGATCTGCGGCTTCATCGCCAGCGCTCGGGCGATGGCCACGCGCTGCTGCTGGCCACCCGAAAGCTGGGAGGGGTAGGAATCGGCCTTGGCCCCCAGTCCGACCCGGTCCAGCAGGGCCTGCGCCATCGCTCGCGCCTCCTCCTTCGCCATGCCCAGCACCTGCATCGGCGCCTCCATCACATTGCCTATGGCAGACATATGCGGGAACAGGTTGAACTGCTGAAACACCATGCCGATATGGGCGCGGGCGGCGCGCACATCCTGCTCCCGCAGGCGCGGGCCGGTGCCGGAACTCAGGGGCTTGCCGAACACCCGGATATCGCCCGACGTCGGCTGTTCCAGCGTCATGAGCATTCTCAGGATGGTCGTCTTGCCCGATCCGCTGGGTCCGATCAGCGAGACGCGCTCGGCCGGAGCGATGGAGAAGCTGAGATTTTGCAGAACCTCCAGCGTGCCATAGCTCTTGGTCACGTCGACGAATTCAGCGGCGGGTGTGGTTTGGTTGTTCATGCTGACAATTCCTTCGCTCACGCCAGACGCCGTTCCAGATAACCAACCGTTCGCGACAGGCTGAACCCGACGATGAAGTAGATTATGCCAAGGAGCGTAAAGGCCTCGAAATAACGGAACGTCTCGCCTGCATAATTCAGCGTGGTCCCGAGAATTTCCACCACGGTGATCGTCGCAAGCAGCGAGCTGTGCTTGTAGATTGAGATGAAATAATTCCCGACCTGAGGGAGGACGATCCGCACCACCTGTGGAATGATCAGCCGCCGCCAGGTCTGGAACCGGTTGAACTGCAATGCGATGGCGGCCTCCCACTGGCCTTTCGGAACGGCGTCTATGCCGGCGCGGAATACTTCCGACAGATAGGCGCAATAGTGGATCCCGAGCCCGAGGATGCCGGTGGCCATGGGCGACATGGCCGGGCCATAGAGCGGCAGCACGTAGAACAGAAGATAGAGCTGAACCAGAAGCGGGGTGCTGCGCACGACCGTCACCACGCTGTCGATGGCAAGGCGAAGCGCCCGGCCCGCAGAGCGGCGCACGATGGCGATCAGCAGCCCGAGCGCGATCGCCACGATCACGGCGCCCGTCGAGGCGACGACGGTGACTTTCAGCCCCTGCAACAGCAGCGGCAGAATGACGTTGATGCTGTTCAGGTCGAAATTCACTTGTCCCGGACCTTTCCCTGCCAAACTCCGCCCGCACGGCGTTCGATGTGGTGGTTGAGAGCCACAAGTGGCAGCGCCATCACAAGGTAGATCGTGAACACCGCCAGATAGATTGTCGTCGGCCGCCCGTAGAACTGCACCAGTTGCGATCCGGCGAAGGTCAGCTCGGTGATGGTGATGAGCGAGACCAGCGACGTTGCCTTGAGAAGTTCCAGCGCATAGTTGCCGAGCGCCGGCAGCATCACCGGAAAGGCCTGCGGCAGGATGATGCGGCGGAAGATCTGCGCGCGCTGCATGTTCAGGGCCACGCCTGCCTGCCACTGGCCCGGACCGACCGACTGCACGGCCGATCGCACCACCTCGGAGACATAGGCGCCAAAATTCAGCGACAGCACCAGCGTTCCGGTCAGGAACGCATCGAGCCTGATGCCGACCAGAGGCAGGACATAGAAAAAGTAAAATATCTGCACCAGCGACGAGGTGGAGCGAAAGAGCTCCACATAAGCGACGAAAGGCAGGCGTACATACCAGTGCGGCGACAGGCGCGCGAGCCCGGTAACAAAGCCGATGAGCAAGGCACCCACCGCCGATACGAGCGCAACCTCGATCGAAACCAGAGCGCCCCGGCCAAGGGCCGGTGCGATCCGCATCAGAAACTCTGCAAGGCTGTAATCGTTCATCTGGTAGCGCACAGGCTTTCGGCGGTGATGTCCGCAGGCGGAATGTCGGAGGCCTCCAGCCCGTAGGGCTCAAGCAGACGCAGCAGCTCGCCCGAGCTCCTGGCCTCGCGAAGCCAGCCATTCCATGCAGCGATCAGCGCATCGTCCCCTTTTCGGAAACCGATGGCACCATAGCCGATTGCCGGCTTCCCATCCTTGCCGACCGGCTGTTTCGTGAGGGAGACCATGTCGAGATCGCCCTGGCTCTGCGTCTTTACAAAGCCGCGGATCGAGATGGCCGCGAACATCACCGCGTCGATGCGGTCGGCACGCAATCCGGACGCGACCGTCGCCAGATCGGGAAACACCACGATCTGATCGTCCGGAACCCCGTTGAGGACCGCATATTCGCGCTCGGCCCCGCCGCTGACGACCCCCAGACGGGCTTTTTTCTCAATGATGTCATCAAGGCTGAAGAGCTGCTTTGGATTGCCCGCAAGCGTTGCGAAGGCCTGCTGGCTGATCCACTCCGGATCGCCGAAGGCGATCTGCTTGCAGCGCTCCGGCCGTATCTGCATGCCGGCGCCGATCAGATCGAAGCGACCGGCCTGAAGCGCGGGGATCAGGGAGACATATTGCGTCAGAACGCCGTCCATCGATTTGACGCCCTGCGATTCCAGGAAGGCGCCCACCAGCGCCGCTTCGACGCCTTCAAGCTCGCCGCTCTCGCCAACGAAACCCCATGGCGTGAGATTGGAAAAGCCGACCCGTGCGAAACCCTGCTCCTTTATGGTGCTCAGCGTATCGGCTCCGGCATTGCCGGCCAGAAAAGCCAGCAGCAGCGGAACCGCGATCATTCCGGTACGCGCAAACCTTCTTGTCATGTGCGATCGCTCCCGTTGTTATTTTGTTTCGCTGCAGATCTGTTCTGCCGTCACATCCGATGGAGGCAGCGATTCACTGCCGAAGCCGAAAGGCTCCATGATCTGCGTTGCCCGCCCGGACTGCAGTTGCGCAGCCAGCCACTGGTTCCACGCCTCGCGCAAGGGCTCATCCTGCTTGCGGAAGCCCATGCCGCCATAGCTGACGACCGGGTTTCCGTCCTCGCCCCGCGGCTGCTCGGTTAGCTCGGCATATTCGAGCTGCGGATCGCCCAGCCGCGCCAGCGCGTTGCGGATGGTGACGGTGGAGGCCACGACCGCGTCCACGCGCCCGGCCTGCAGGCCGGCCAGTGCAGCCGTGAAGTCCGGGAACAGAATCCGGCGCCCGGCCGGAACGCCTGCCAACTCGGCATAGCGGATATCGCCGGCTCCGGTGAGCATGCCGATCCGCGCCTCGCCGTTCGCCGCGACGGCCTGATAGCTCGTCAGCGCCTTCGGGTTGCCTTTCCTGACGGCGAAGGCACTGACGATCCTGTATTCGGGATTGCCGAATGCAATCTGCCGGCAGCGTTCGGGCTGGATCAGCATGCCGGTGGCGATGATGTCGAAGCGTCCCGCCATCAGGCCGCCGATCAGCGCGCCCCATTCCGTCACCACAGGCTCGACCCGATCCACGCCCATGTCGGCAAAAAATGCGCGGGTGAGCTCAGGCGCCTGCCCGGTTACCTCTCCA
>Ga0265293_10011460_pt1 | contig 12053 bp, 8 predicted proteins | sample Munlanlewell138R_FD_192505 | JGI IMG/M metagenome (GOLD analysis project Ga0265293, IMG submission 192505) | Leachate microbial communities from a municipal landfill in Southern Ontario, Canada - Leachate well 138R | ecosystem: Engineered > Solid waste > Landfill > Unclassified | place: Canada... | reverse complement strand
ATTATCTGGGCGGGCGTGGCGTCCAGCATGCGCGCGCTGCGCAGGTGCAGGGTGGATACGTGGCGCGCGCCCGCCGTGGCGTTGAGCAGGATGGGAAAGAAGGCGCCGACGGCGACCAGCGCGATGGCGGCGGAACTGCCGATTCCAAAGAAAATCAGGCAAAACGGTATCCACGACGAGGTGGGGATGGGACGCAGAACCTGCAGAATCGGGTCCAGCAAGTCCGTCGCCGCCTTCGAGCGGCCGATCAGCATGCCCAATGGGGCTCCGATGACCAGCGCAGCCAGGAAGCCGCTGATCACGCGCAGCGAGCTATCGCGCAAGGATGCGAGCCACGTGCCGGAATATCGTCCGCCGTTGCCGGCGATCCATTCATAAAGCGCAGCAATGACGTCGGAGGGGGCGGGGATGAAGCCGTCGCCCAGGCCGAACTGGCGGACCAGGACTTGCCATGCGGCCAGGGCGGCGAGAGGGGGGAGGGCCAACCGTATGAAGCGAGGGGAAGAAGACAAGAAGTTCACAACGAAGAACGCGAGCGAGAAATCGATGAGTTGACGCCTATTCTACGTAGTTGTCGTTGTATTCATTAGCTGCGTTTTTCATTTGCTTATAGCCTGCCGGGTCGTTGATGCCTTCCGGTTGCGGCTTTTTCAGGGTGATAGAATCCCTGCATCGGTATGCAGGAGCGAAGACGTATGTTCACCGGGATAGTCCAGGGGGTGGCGACCCTAGCCGCGATAGAGGATCGTGATGGGTTGCGCACGTTCACCATCGATTTTCCGCCGGGCTTTTGCCAGGACCTGGCGATCGGCGCCAGCGTATCGGTGGACGGCGTCTGCCTGACGGCGACCGGCATGCCGTCGGCGACGCAGGCGACGTTCGATGTGATGCTGCAAAGCCTGAGCGTGACGACGCTGGGCGACTATACGGTCGGCTCCAAGGTCAATGTCGAGCGTGCGGCCAAGGACGGCGCGGAGATCGGCGGGCATCCCTTGTCCGGGCATATCGATTTTTCCTCACACATCCTCTGCGCCAGGACGTCGGACACCAATCGCGTGCTGCGTATCGGCATACCCGCTGATTTTCGCAAGTACGTCTTTGCCAAGGGCTATATCGCGGTTAACGGCGCCAGCCTGACCGTGTCCGAGGTCGACCGCGTCGAGGGCTGGTTCGAAGTCTGGCTGATTCCGGAAACGCGCCGCATGACTGTTTTCGAAGACAAGGACGAGGGCGACCGCCTCAATGTTGAAATCGAACGCAGCACGCAGGTGGTCGTGGATACGGTGCGCGAGGCCGTCGATGAAAGCCTGGGCAGACTCAGGCCGGTACTTGAGGCGATACTCGAGGAAAAGGGCCTGGCTCTCGAGGACTTCGTCGATCCGCCTCTATTGCCGAAGCGCTGAAGTTCAGGCCGAGTAAGCCATGACGACATTTGCCCGCGGCGTTTCGTTCATCGGCGTGGCCGTGTCTTTGCTGATTCTCTTGTCGGGCATATGGGCGGCGCTGGCGCTCTGGTTTCAGTCGTTGCGCCTGCATCCCGTCTTGCACTGGCTGCTGCCCTGCGCATGGCTGTTGTTTACCATGCTCGCGCTGGCATTCTATTGGCACTCATTGCAATCACATCGCGCGCCGCTGATCTATCTGCTGGCCTTCGCCGTTTTGATGGTGTGGTGGGTCGGCTTGGCGCCGTCTCGGCATCGCGCGTGGGCGGACGACGTCGCCCGCGCGCTGCATGCCGAGGTAAACGGAGATGTCGTTACTTTGCACAACGTCCGGAATTTTTCATGGCGCAGCGAGACGGACTACGACGCGCGCTGGGAGGACCGCCAATATGATTTACGCCGCCTGACCTCGACCGACATGGCGCTTTCGTACTGGATGGGGCCGGCGATCGCGCATACTCTGGTTTCTTTCGGCTTCGATGACGGCCGTTATCTGACCTTTTCCATAGAGATACGCAAAGAGCGCGAGGAGGCATTTTCCGCTATAGGCGGGATGTTCAAGCAGTTCGAGCTGAGCCTGGTCGCTGCAGACGAAAGCGACATCCTGCGCGTGCGCACGAATATACGAGGCGAGGACGTCTACCTGTATCGGGTCGATCTGGCGGAGCGGGACAGGCGCGCGCTCTTTCTGGCGTATGTGGCGCAGGCGAACGAACTGGCCGGGGCGCCTCGCTTCTACAGTACCTTTACTGCGAACTGCACGGTCATTGTTTATCAGATGGTCAAAAGGATAATCTCCGGTCTGCCCCTCGACTATCGTTTGTTGGCCTCCGGCTATTTGCCCGAGTACCTCCATGGCATCGGAGGGTTGGCGTCGGACGGAGAGGGCATTGGCGTTTTGCGCGAGCGCGGCCGTATCACGCAGCGCGCCCGCGCCATGCCCGAGGGAGAGGATTTTTCCCGCTACGTCCGGCAAGGCATTCCCGGCATGAAGGATGCGCGGCGCGCGAATGGACAAGGAACGGCTTCCTGACGGCCGCCTCGTGCGTCAGAAGCGATAGGCGGCGTTGAGCGACACCGTCCAGTTCCTGCCCATGGCGGGTTCGTAATAACGGCTGTTGCTTTCGTTGACGATGACCGACCCGATGTACCGACGGTCGAAAACGTTGTCCACTCGGGCCATGGCCGAGAGTTCCCAGTTCTGGTAAGTGTGCTTGTAGCCGGCGAAGAGTCCCGTCGTGACGTAGCTTGGCGCTTGGGCCGTGTTCGCGCTGTTGGCGTACAGCTTGTCCATGTAGCGCCAGTCTATGCCGGCCCGCCATCCTTGCCTGGGGAGCCAGCTCAACGCGGCGTAGAGGCTCTGCCGCGCGACGCCGGGTATGTACTTGCCGTCGCCGGCCTCGGGATCGCGCACCACCGCGTCCAGCCAGGTATAGCTTGCCTGGAAACGAAGGTCGTCCATCAGCACCGGGCCGTCCCAGCTCAGCTCCAGCCCCTGCCGCCGGGTTTTTCCGGCGTTCTTGAACGTGGAGCGTCCGCCCTCGTTCGTATCGCTGACGATTTCGTCGCTCGTGTCGATGTGAAAGAGCGCCGCGGTAAGCAGGCCCTCGCCCAGGCGCGCCTTCGCGCCGATTTCGTAGTTATTGCTGGTGGCCGGCTTCAAATCGAAATTCAAGCCCGGCAATCCGCCCGGACGATAGGATATTTCGTTGAATGTCGGTGTTTCGAATCCGCGGCCCGCCGATGCGTACAGACTCAGGTCGGGCGTGAGCGCGTAGCGCAGCGCCGCGACCGGCAGCAGCTTTTTATATTGTGCGTCGCCGCTGTCGTCGCCGTTGCCGCCGGTAACGTAGTGGTCGCGGGAGGAGAAGCGCACGGTGCTGTAGCGCAAGCCGCCTTCGACGGTCCAGCGCTCGCCCAGTCGCCAGGATGCCTGGATGTAGGGATCCAGGCTGCGCAAGGTGTTGGCTTCGTCCCGGCGCAGCTTGCCTTTGACCCCCAAGGCCGTCGGGGCCGATGCGGGTCCCAGGAAGTTTTCGTAGCCCAGGCGGTCTTCGTTCATCTGCTCGTAGGACAGTCCGCCGATCACGGTGAGAGGACCGGGCGCCAGCTCCAGGCGCGACGTCCAGCGCATGTCCACGCCGCCGTACTGGCGCTTCAAATCGATGACGCCTCCCGCGTGGGTGGGCGAGCGGCTTTGCACCGCCGCCGGGATGGCCTGGTATTGGATCGTTTTGCGTTGACCGACGTAGAACATGGCGTTGAGGGTATTGCTCGCGTCGATCTGTTTTTCGTAGTTCGCGCCCAGCTGCGTCTGTTCGATGGTCTTGCGGGTATTGTAAAGAGTCGCGTTCGGCGTCGCGGATCGCGGATCGCGGTCGTACTCGGCTTGCGTCAGACCCAAGGGATCGTCGGCCCGGATGTCCAGGTGGTTGGCGATCAGCGTCAAGCTGCTGTCGTCCGAGAGCTGCAAGCCCAGTCTGGCGTTGCCCAGGTTTTTGCGCATGCCGCTATGTTCTCGATAGCCGTCCAACGCGTAGCGGCTGGCGCTTACGTTGTAGTCGGTCAACCCCAGGTCGTAGGGCGTGGCGCCGCTGGCGTGCAGGCCGTAGCGCCGGCTGCCCGCCGTGCCGGCGCTGAACTCGGCGCCAAGCTTGGGAGGTCCTTCTCCGGGCGCGGTGAATACCTGGATGACGCCGCCCGACGAGTTTCCATATAACGACGAGTAGGGACCGCGCAGAATCTCGACGCGCTCGGCCGAGGCGATGTCGATGTTCGATATCTGGCCCTGGCCGTCGGGCATGGTGGCCGGGATGCCGTCCACATAGATGCGGATACCCCGTATTCCGAAGGTGGACCGGGCGCCGAATCCGCGCATCGAGATTTGCAGGTCTTGCGCGTAGTTGTTGCGGTTCTGCGCTTGCAGGCCCGGCACCGCGGCCAGGCTTTCGGAAAGATTGACCTGGGGCTGGCCTTCGTGCAGCGAGCGGCTGTCTATGGTGCTGACGGAGGCGGGCGTATCGATGGGGGATTGCTGGATGCGAGTGCTGGTGATGGTGATCGCGGGCAGGGTCGTGACCGGCCCGTTCGTCGCCGCGGCTTCCTGGCTCCATGCGTTCGATGCGCCGCCAAGTCCGCAGGCCAGCACCAGCAGGCCCGGGACGAGGCGCCGGTCGGCGAGACCGTTCGCCGCGCTTCCCATGCACGAGGCATGCGCGTGTGTATCGGTCATGTATTTATGAGAAACAAAATGTGATTTATGTGAAAGCATGGACCTGCCAGTCAGCATGGGGAACGTTCGCTTCAAGGCCGGCGTATTCCCGTCGCTGCGTTAAAAAGAGCCTTCGGCTTCAGGATGAGATTCGTTCGTTTCGGCCAGCAACATTGGCATGCGTCTAGCCGAATGTTTCCCAAGGGTAAACCCTTTCAATTCTACAGGGTGAGCGTAGAATGGCGTCATATTCCAGCATACGCAAGACGGTTTTTTTTAGAGCTATTTTGCATTTTAAGCAGGATAAGTGTTTGGAGTAACGGGCGGTATGACGGCCCTTAAGGAGAGGATGTATGTCTGTGGACAACAGCAATGTTGAAGCATCGTCGAGGCATTGGGCCTTGATATTATTCGGGATAATTCTGGCGCTGATCGGAGCGGCCTTGCTGGTGCGCGGCGTTTCGCTGATTACGGTGGGCGGATCGTGGTACTACGCGATCGTCGGCGCGCTGCTGATCGCATCGGGTATTTTGTTTGCGTGCAGGCGCGTGGCGGGCGCTTGGCTATATGCCATCGTGTTCATAGGCACGCTCATCTGGGCTGTCTGGGAAGCGGGCTTCGCTTTCTGGCCCTTGGTTCCGCGTCTGGCTCCCGTGATCGTGCTCGGGCTGATCGCCGCATTGCTGTTGCCCGCCCTGACTTATGGCCGGGTGCGCAAAGGCGCCTACACCCTGGCGGGCCTGCTGTTGCTTGCGTTGATCGGCGGCGGGGTTGCCATGTTCCAGCCTCACGGCGTGATCGAAAATCAAGTCGCCGCGGCCCAGCCCGGCGCCGCGCCGGCCAGCGCATCGCAAGACAATTGGCAGTTCTATGGCCGCACGCCGGCAGGAACGCGCTATACACCGGCTGCGCAAATCAACCGTGAAAACGTTTCCGAGCTCGAAGTCGCTTGGACGTTCCAGACGGGCGAAGTCGCCGAGAAGGGCTCCGAGTTCCAGAATACGCCCACGCAGATCGGCGACACGGTGTATGTTTGCACGCCGTTGAACAAGGTCTTCGCCCTGGATGCCGATACCGGTACCCAGCGCTGGATGTATGACCCGCAGGTGAAGGACAACAAGTTCTGGAATCGCTGCCGCGGCGTCGGTTATTACGAGCCGGCCGCGGTGAAGAGCCCCGTTTCCGCGCCGGCATCGGCGTCTGCCGACGGCATGTGCGCGCAGCGTATCGTCCTGACGACGGCCGACGCGCGCCTCATCCAGCTGGATGCGAAGACCGGCGAAGTCTGCAAGGATTTTGGCGACAACGGTTCGGCCAACCTGCTGGAAGGCTTGGGCGAAGTCAAGGACCAGTATTACATGCCCACCTCCATGCCGACGGTGGTGCGCGACCTGGTCGTGATCGGCGGCTGGGTCTGGGACGGCAAGGAAATCAACGAGCCGTCGGGCGTAGTGCGCGCCTTCAGCGCCAACACCGGCGAGCTGGTCTGGGCTTGGGACCTGGGCAACCCCAATATCACCAAGCTGCCGCCCGAAGGCGAAACCTATACGCGCGGCACGCCCAATATGTGGTCGACACCCGCGTTCGATGACGAGCTGGGCCTGGTCTACTTGCCTTTGGGCAACGGCACCCCGGACTTCTGGGGCGCTCACCGCAGCGAAGCCACGAACGAATATGCATCGTCGGTGGTAGCCGTCGACGTCACCACCGGACGCGAGCGTTGGAAGTTCCAGACGGTGCATTACGATACATGGGATTATGACGTCGGTTCCCAACCCACGCTGTACGACATACCCGACGGCAAGGGCGGTGTAACGCCCGCCTTGATGCAAACCACCAAGACCGGCCAGATCTACGTGCTGGATCGCCGCGACGGCAAGCCCATCAGGGAAGTGCAGGAAAAGCCGACGCCGCAGAAACACGACCCGGCTGACAGAGCCGCTCCGACGCAGCCGTTCTCGGTCGGCATGCCGGCCTTCGGGGGCGACGTGCTGACGGAAAAGGATATGTGGGGCGCCACGTTCTTCGATCAGCTCGAATGCCGCATCGCATTCAAGAAGCTGAACTACGAAGGTCCGTTCACGCCTATCCTGGCCGAGCAGACGACGCTGATCTATCCCGGCTACTACGGCGGCATGAACTGGGGCAGCAACGCGGTCGACGAATCGCAAGGCGTCATGATCATCAATGACATCCGCATGCCGCAGATCGCGTTGCACGTTCCGCAAGACCAAGCCACGCCTGAAATGGCCAAGGCGTTCGCGCTGGACGGCGCGCTCCACGCGCAAAAGGGCACGCCGTATTCGACCGCGCGCGGCGGGTTCTATTCGCCGCTGGGTATTCCTTGCCATGCGCCCCCATGGGGAACGATCTCGGGCGTGGATCTCAAGAGCGGCAAGCTGATGTGGCAGCGTCCGGCCGGCACGATCGAAGACACCGTCGTCAAGGGCATGAAGGCCAACCTGCCCATGCCTTTGGGCATGCCCACGCTGGGTGGGCCCTTGGCAACGGAAGGCGGCCTGGCGTTCTACGCGGGCACGCAAGACTATTACTTGCGCGCCTATGACACGGCAACCGGCAAGGAGTTGTGGAAAGGCCGCCTGCCGGTCGGCGCCCAGGCCGGCCCCATGAGCTACGTTTCGCCGGCCAGCGGCCGCCAGTACGTGGTCATCGCCGCGGGCGGCGCGCGCCAGTCGCCGGATCGCGGCGATTATGTGGTCGCCTACGCGCTGCCCAAGAAGTAAAGCGGGCGGGCCGGCCGGTATAAGACAGGCCGGCCTGGCGCAAGGCTTTTCGGGCCGGTTTCCCAAGGCTGGGAGCCGGCCCGATTTGCGTCGGCGGCAAGCAAGACCCTGCTCGTTTCGAGTATGCTTCTGCTTGGCCGATTTCCGCTTCGACAGAATGATGAGCCGTGGATGGCCCTTCTATGGGGCCGGGGATGGGCGTGCGGCTCATGCTGATTTTTACTGGACGCCCGGACTTGTCGCGGCAAGTGCGAGGCTAGGGGAATATAGAATGATGTTCAATCAAATGAAAAAACGCTTCGTCGAGCGTGCGTGCCGACGCGCGGCCGCCGGCGTGGGAACCGTGGTCGCGGCGCTGGGCGTGGCCGTTGCCGGATTGGCGATGACGGCTACGGCACAGGCGAAGGAATGGACCAAAGTGCGCGTGGCGTTGACCGGCGCTTACGAGCCTTGGAATTTCACTTTGCCCAACGGCAAGCTGGACGGCTTCGAGCCCGAACTGTTGGCCGACTTGTGTGCGCGCATCAAGATCGAGTGCGAAATGGGCACGCAGGATTTCAACGGGATGATTCCCGCATTGCAGATCGGCAAGTTCGATGTTTTGATGGATTCCCTGAGCATTACGCCCGAGCGCCAGAAGGCCATCGCGTTTTCCAGGCCTTACGCGACCACACCCGTCGCATTCGTCTCGGCCGATCCCAATGTGCTGCCGAAGGCGCCGGAAGGCGAGCCGACGGTATATCTGACGGGCGAGGCTGAGCACGACAAACCGGTGATCGACATGCTGCGCGAACGCCTGAAGGGCAAGACCATAGGCATGCAATCGGGCGTCAGCTATCACTCTTTCGTCGATCAGCACCTGAGCGACGTCGTCAAGGTCCGCGACTACAAGACCGCCGCCGAGCACACGCTGGACCTGGTCGCCGGGCGCATCGACGTCGCGTTCGATGCCGTGACGTATTGGTCCTCGGCGCTGGGTCGGCCGCAGAACAAGGGTCTGGGCTATGCCGGTCAAATCATACGCGGTCCCATCTGGGGGCCGGGCGAGGCGTTGGGCTTTCGCAAATCGGACGACGATCTACGCCGGAAATTCGACGAGGCGATCGAAGCGGCGCTGGCGGACGGCACCTTGTCCCGTTTGTCTGAAAAATGGTTCAAGGTGGATATCACTCCGCGAGCGGAGTAAGCGGTTTGCCCCGGCGCATGGCGCTTGGGGCGCTCACGTTGGGAAACAGTGTCGGATGGCGCAAGCGGGTATAGTCGAAATGCTGGGTTTCGGCCCTCAGGGCTGGGGCCAAGTGTTGCTGCTTGCCGCGATGGTGACGTTTTTGTTGACGCTGGCGGCCATGGCGGCAGGCGCAGTTTTCGGCATTGCGATCGCCGCCGCCAAGAGCTCCGCTCACCGCGGCCTGCGCGCGCTGGGCGAAGCCTACACCACGGTCTTTCGCGGCATTCCCGAGCTGCTGGTCATATATTTGTTCTACTTCGGAGGATCGTCGCTGCTGACCTCCGTCGGGCGCTTGTTCGGCGGCGAAGGCTTCATCGGCATGCCGCCGTTCATCGTCGGCGCCTTGGCCGTCGGTTTGATTTCAGGCGCCTACCAGGCCGAGGTCTACAGGGCGGCCGCCTTGGCCGTCGTGCCCGGGGAAATCGAAGCGGCCCGCGCCATCGGGATGTCGCGCTCTCAGGTCTGGCGCCGCGTGCTTGCGCCGCAGGTGCTGCGATTCGCTTTGCCGGGACTGGGCAACGTCTGGCAGCTCAGCATCAAGGATTCCGCCCTGGTGTCGGTCACGGGCTTGGCCGAGCTCATGCGCACCAGCCAGAAAGCGGCGGGGTCCACCAATGAGTACTTCCTGTTCTACATCGCGGCGGCCGTGCTGTATCTGGTGATGACGACGTTCACCGGCCGGGCGTTCAGCCGTCTCGAAGCGCATACGGGACGTTCCCTGCGGCGCGCCGCACGATGATCATGGATGTCGATTTCCTGTTCGAAACGTTGCTGAAATTGGGGCGGGCCGTGCCGGTGACCTTGTCGCTGGTCGGGTCGACGTTGTTATTGGGCGCCGTCCTGGCCTGTTTGATTCTGGCGTTGCGCGTGAGTCCTTATCGCGCGCTGAACCACGCAGCCCGACTTTATGTTTTTCTGTTTCGGGGCACGCCGCTCCTGATCCAGATATTCCTGATTTATTACGGGGTCGGCCAATTCCAGATCGTGCGCGAGAGCGTCATGTGGCTGGTGCTGCGAGAGCCCTATGCCTGCGCGGTTCTGTCGTTTTCATTGTGCACGGCCGCTTATACGTCAGAGATCTTTCGCGGCGCTTTGCGCTCGGTGCCGGCCGGCCAGATCGAAGCAGGCATGGCTTGCGGCATGCCGCGCTGGACGTTGTGGCGGCGCATTATCGCGCCGATCACGTTGCGGTATGCCTTGCCCGCCTATTCGACCGAAGCTGTGATGATGGTCAAGGCCTCCGCGCTTGCCAGCCTGATCACGGTGTGGGAAGTGACCGGCGTGGCCCAGCAGATCATCCAGCAGTCGTATCGCACGCTAGAGGTATTTCTCTGCGCCGCCTTGATTTATTTGTTGATCAACTTTCTTATTACGCGGGGTCTGGCGCTGCTTGAGTACAGACTTTCGCCTCATTTGCGCGCGCGTCGCGCGTCCCAGGCATCGTGATGACGACCACATCCAACCCCGGCGGCGTCGCCGCCCTGTCCGTCCGTGATTTGCATAAATCGTTCGCGGACGTGCCGGTGCTCAAGGGCATATCGTTTTCCGCCCATCAAGGCGACGTGATCTCCATACTCGGATCCAGCGGTTCGGGCAAGAGCACGCTCTTGCGATGCATCAATATGCTGGAGACGCCCGATCGCGGCGAGATCGCCCTGGACGGGGAAGTCATGCGGATGAAGCGCCGCCCGGGCGGCGGGTTGAAACCCGTGGATGTTCGCCAGGTCCAACGCCTGCGCTCGCAGTTGGGCATGGTGTTCCAGAACTTCAATCTCTGGTCGCACATGACGGTGCTGCAGAACGTCATGGAAGGACCGGTGCACGTCTTGAAGCACGGCCGAGCGGATGCGCAGGCCGAGGCGGAGAAATGGCTGGACAAGGTCGGCCTGTACGAAAAGCGCGACGACTATCCCGCGTATCTTTCCGGCGGGCAGCAGCAACGCGTGGCGATCGCGCGCACGCTGGCCATGCATCCGCGCGTCATGCTGTTCGATGAGCCGACCTCGGCGCTGGACCCCGAACTGGTGGGCGAAGTGCTCAAGGTGATGCGCGCGCTGGCGGAGGAGGGCCGCACGATGCTGGTGGTGACTCATGAAATGGGGTTTGCCCGCCACGTTTCCGGACGCGTGATGTTTTTGCGCCAGGGATTGGTCGAGGCCGAGGGAACACCGTCGGACATGTTCGGCGCATCGGGTCCGGAGCGCTTTCTCCAGTTCGTTTCCAGCCAGCATCACGGTTGAATGCCGGCGGTTCGGCGGGATCAGCGCGAGGGTACCGGCGTCGCGCCGGGCGTGCCGGTCTTCAGCGCGGCCTCGCGGCCGCCGAATCGTTCGATCAATGCGCGTTGATCCGATTTGGCGAGGCGGTCGACGGCTTCCGGGTCCAGCATATCGCGCAGCCTCGCTTCGAATCGTTTCAACTGCTCGGCATGGGCGGGATCGCCCGCCAGGTCGGTCAATTCGTCGGGATCCTCGGTCAGGTCGAAAAGCTCGGGTTCGTGTCCGACGTAATAGTGATACTTGTAGCGGTCGTCGGCCAGCATATAGCCCGCCGTTTCGGAGCCGATGGCATGATATTCGCTGAATGCCAATCGGCCTTGGCCCTGGTCTGTCTTCGCGCTGTCCAGCAGCGACAGGCCGGGCAGGTCCGCATCCTCGGGAGCGGGTGCGACGCCTGTGGCATGCAGGATGGTCGGGAACAAATCCACCAGCGACACGTTGTAATCGACCACACGCCCCGCCGGTATGTCCGGTCCTTTGACGATCATGGGTACCGCCACGGATTCGCGATAGAGCGTGCACTTGTTCCAGAGCCCGCGTTCGCCGAGATTGTCGCCGTGGTCGCTCGAATAGATGACGGTCGTGCTGTCGTCCAGGCCGGCTTCTTTCAGGGCGTCCAGCACGCGCCCCACTTGTTCGTCCATGAAGGTCGTCAGCCCCAGATACGTGGCCAATGCCAGCCGCCGCCGCGCATCCGTGCCCATTTGTTCGTCGTGCTGGCTGAATCGGGCGTGCCGCTCGACCCAGGGATGGCGCCGATAGCCTTGGTCGGGATGTTGCTTGGGCAACGGCATGTCGTCCACGGGATAACGGTCCAGATAGTCTTGGGGAACGATGAGCGGGAAATGCGGCGCCACGAATCCGACGAAAAGCACCCAGGGATCGTCTGCGTCCGCGCTTGCGCCGCGCTCGCGCAGCCATTGCGCGGCCAGTTCTCCCGCCGCGCGGTCGAACCTGTTGTAGCTCGATTCGCCTGCGCCGATCTGCTTGAACAGCGGCGCGGGAGGAAAGGGATCGGGCAGAGGGTCGCGCACCGAACCCCAAACCTGTCCGATGCCGTCCATGATGTGAGCGGCCAATTGCTGACGATCAAAACCCGTGCTGTCGGCTTCGTTGCGATAGTGCAGCTTGCCTATCGATTCCACCGGT
>Ga0265293_10011457_pt1 | contig 12056 bp, 11 predicted proteins | sample Munlanlewell138R_FD_192505 | JGI IMG/M metagenome (GOLD analysis project Ga0265293, IMG submission 192505) | Leachate microbial communities from a municipal landfill in Southern Ontario, Canada - Leachate well 138R | ecosystem: Engineered > Solid waste > Landfill > Unclassified | place: Canada... | reverse complement strand
AAGGACTACCCTGAGTTATTGACGCTTTAGTGGTTTTTCGTTATTCTACCAAGCGTGTCAAAATTTTGAATGGATAATAAGAGGATTACGTCATGGCAACACCCAAATATAAGACTTCGAAAGCAAGAGCTGCGAGCCGAAAAGCGGCGAACATGAAACTTGCTGCCCCCACGCTTTCACGCTGCGGAACGTGCGGGAACATGGTTGTCCCTCACCGAGTATGCCCTAAGTGTGGCTTCTATCGGGGTGTGCAGGTCATTGAACTGCAAGACAAATAAGTAAATCAGGAGTAAACAATGGACAATACCCAAGTATTTGAAAAAGTTAAAGCGTTAATCGCTGAAAAGCTTGAGATCGATGAGTCCAAAATTACGATGGAAGCATCGTTCCGCAAAGACCTTGGTGCCGATAGTCTCGATACCTATGAATTAGTCTATGCGATCGAAGAAGAGCTTGGTATCTCTATTCCCGACGAGAAAGCAAACGAGTTTGAAACCGTTAAGGATGCTGTCGAGTTCCTCGCCACTGAACTGTAATAATTCAATGGACGAACACCGAATCAAGGAAGCTCCCACTCTTGCTGCTGAGCGAGAACGGGAGCTTCTTATCTTTAATGAAGAGAGTGGGATTGGGATCGATGATCTGAATCTTCTCGACCTTGCGTTCACCCACCGTTCCTACGCCAACGAGATGGGGGACCGCACCCACAACAACGAGCGCCTTGAATTTCTTGGAGATTCAATCCTTGGCCTCGCCATCGCTGACGCCTTAATCGAAGCGTACCCAGAAAAAGAAGAAGGGGAGCTTTCAAAGATTAAATCCATCGTTGTTAGTGAAGATAGCCTCGCCTTAGCGGCAAAAAAACTAAATATTGCCGAGTACCTTCACCTTGGAAAAGGGGAGGAGCAAACTGGTGGGCGACGAAAGAAAGCTCTGCTTGCTGACTGCACCGAAGCGCTCTTTGGAGCGTGCTACGTTCATAACGGCTTTCCTCGAGCGAAAGAGTTTGTCATTAAAACTCTTGGCGAGCGCATTATTGCTGTTGTTGAAGATGATTACCACCGTGATTACAAAACAACACTGCAGGAGTACATGCAAAAGAAGTGGCGTATTGTTCCTACCTACACCCTCGTAAAGAAAACAGGACCCGATCATAACTTCATTTTTTTTGTTGAAGTGATGGTTAATGGGCAGATGTTTGGCCCAGCAGAGGGCCGCAGTAAGAAAGCTGCCGAGCAAGCGGTTGCGAAGATTGCCTACGAGTCCTTAGTAAACCCACAAAACTCCTGATACTTTTCAGCGATATCCAGAAGCTGTTTTTTAGTGTTTTGAGCAGGGTCATCTAACACTGTTTCTAGTAAAAACTTCAGTGTCTGTCCAATCTGTTTTCCAGCAGGAATTCCCATCTCGATGAGCTCACGTCCGTTTATCGCTAAATCTTTAATACTCAGAGCGTCATCTGCTTCAAGAATTGCGTTGATCCGTTGGCTGAATTCATCTAATAGCTCAGTATTAGCGTGTCCACTAATTGCGAGTTGATCAGCAATACGTAGGCGGAAGAGATCAGGGATTGTCTCCAATCCTACTGTTGCGATGAAGCGCCTGATCGCACTATCACTCATATCAGGGGTGTAGTGAAACATGTGGTGGCGGATTAAGTGGGTGACGGTATCTACTTCTTCGTTGGAGGCTTTGAGGCGGCGTAGGATTTTACGAGCGACTTCGGCACCAACCAATTCATGGTTGTAGAAAGTGTACCGTACTCCATTATCCCCGCGGGTGAGTGGCTTTGCGACATCATGGAGGAGGGCTGCGAGGCGAAGGTAGAGTGATGCGCCTAACTCAGCGACTTTTTCAAGGGTGGTAAAGGAGTGCTGTAGCACATCCTCGTGGTGATGGCCTTTTTGTTCGACACCAGAACCCTGGGTGAGTTCGGGCATAATTACTTCAAGAGCTCCACTGCTATACAGGTACTCTAATCCTTTCCGTGGGTGATCACTCATTAGAAGGTGGGTAAGCTCATCGTGGATTCGCTCTACCGAGATGTTCTGTAAGTTCGCAGCGAGTGAACTCATCGCTTCGAAGGTTGCCTCTTCAATATCAAAGTTGAGTTTGGCGCTAAAGCGGGCAGCACGCATGATCCTTAGTGCATCCTCTTCGAAGCGCTCGATGGGGTTTCCAATTGCTCGGATAATTTTATCCTGTAAATCTTCATACCCGTGGTGATTATCAATAATAACTCCCGTTTCACACGAAGCGGCGAAGGCGTTAATGGTGAAATCGCGGCGTTTTAAATCTTCTTCTAACGAACGAATAAAGGTTACTGAGGATGGTCGTCGCTGGTCGGTGTATTCACCGTCACTGCGAAATGTCGTTACCTCGTAGTGCTCGCCTTCAAAGATTACCGTGACTGTCCCATGGGCGATTCCTGTGGGAATAACACTGCGAAAGAGGCGTTGGACTTCATGAGGTTGGGCATCGGTGGTGTAATCGTAATCGCTATTGGGAATCCCTAAGAGGTAATCACGAACCGCCCCTCCTACAACGTAGAGGGAAAAGCCAGCATCACGAAAGATACTGGCAAAGCGTTTGATTCGATCACTTAAGGAAAAGACTCGCATACCCTGACAGTACTCGTTCATTAGGATGTGGTCAACTCTGAGATGACTGTTGTCATTTATCCCTCTTATGAATAGAATAACAACATTACAAAATGCCTTTAGAGGCGAGGAGTACGTATGTTTCGTCCGGTAAATCCAAGAGTAGACTTTCCAAAGATGGAAGAGGGAATCCTTCATTTTTGGGAGGAGAACGATATCTTTAAGAAGTCGATTGAATTTCGGCCAGAAGAGAAGGAGTACGTCTTTTATGACGGGCCTCCCTTCGCTACGGGTCTTCCCCACTTTGGCCACCTTGTACCAGGAACGATTAAGGACGCTATTCCCCGCTACCAGACGATGAAAGGCCGGCGGGTAAACCGCCGCTTTGGGTGGGACTGTCACGGTCTTCCCGTTGAATATGAAATTGAAAAGAGTGAAGGCATCAGTGGCTATTCAGCAATCGTTGAGTTTGGAGTAGCCAAGTTTAACGAGATGTGTCGCTCCATTGTTCTGCGCTACACCAAAGAGTGGGAGTCAACAATTAAGCGTACCGGACGCTGGGTCGATTGGGAGGATAGCTATCGGACGATGGACCTTTCCTTCATGGAATCGATCTGGTGGGTGTATAAGACCCTCTACGAGAAAGGGTACATCTACGAAGGATACAACATTCTTCCCTACAGCCCGAAACTTGCCAGCCCCCTTTCAAACTTTGAAGTAAACCTCGGTGGGTATCAGGATGTTGAAGATCCAGCCCTTACGGTCCGCTTTAAAGTTGATGGTGAAGATAACACGTACTTCCTCGCCTGGACGACAACACCGTGGACCCTCCCATCGAACCTCGCCTTAGCCTTTGGTCCTGACATTGAATACGTAAAGATTCATGACCTCAGTGATGACGCTTTCTACATCCTTGGAAAGGAGCGCCTCGGGCACTACTACAGTGATGAGACGATGTACGAAATCATCGAGACCCACAAAGGCTCTTACTATGAAGGGAAGCACTACGAGCCACTCTTTCCCTACTTCGCCAACTTGAAAGAAGAGAGTGGGGCGTTTGTTACTGTCTTAGGCGATTACGTTTCTACCGAAGATGGATCGGGTATTGTTCATACCGCCCCGGGTTTTGGTGAGGACGACTATCAAGTCCTCAAAGGCACCGGTATTCCTACCGTCTGTCCAATCGACATGGAGTGTAACTTCACCAGTGACGTTTCTGACTTTGAAGGGCGCTTTGTTAAAGATTGTGATAAAGACATTATCACCTATCTGAAAAACGAAGGCGTTCTCTTCCGAGAAGAGAAGATCATTCACCCATACCCGTTCTGCTACCGGACAAAGATGCCCCTGATCTATCGAGCGATGAGCAGCTGGTTTGTTGATATCAATAAGATTAAGCCGTTCATGCTCGCTGCGAATGAAGAGATCTACTGGATGCCTGAGCACCTCAAGCACGGGCGCTTTGGAAAGTGGTTAGAGGGCGCCCGCGATTGGGCAATTAGCCGGAACCGCTTCTGGGGCAACCCGATTCCCGTATGGAAGAGCGATGATGGTGAGCACATCGAAGTCATTGGAAGCTTAGAAGAGCTTGAGGCGAAGTGTGGACAAACAGTAACAGATTTACACAAGCACTTTGTCGATGAGCTTACGTGGCCAAGTCCCGATGGTAAGTCGACGATGCGGCGCATTCCTGATGTCCTTGACTGCTGGTTTGAATCTGGGTCTATGCCCTATGCACAGCTACACTATCCGTTTGAGAACAAAGAGTACTTTGAAAAGCACTTCCCCGCTGACTTTATCTGTGAAGGCTTAGACCAAACTCGCGGATGGTTCTATACGTTAACGGTGCTTGCTGCCGGCCTGTATGAAAAACCAGCGTTCTACAACAACATCACCAACGGAATCGTCTTAACTGCTGAAGGCAAGAAGATGAGTAAGAGTGAGCGCAACTACACCGACCCGATGGAGATGATTAACCAATATGGGGCGGATGCTCTGCGCTTCTCCTTGATGAATAGTGCAGTTGTTCGAGCAGAGGATTTGAAGTTCAGTGAAGACGCCGTTAAAGACGTCTTAAAGAGCCTTCTTCTTCCGCTGTGGAATGCGTACTCATTCTTCGTTACCTATGCAAATATCGATTCTTATGAACCATCAGTAACTCCGTACAGTGAGCTGAAGAATCCAATGGATCAGTGGATCGTCAGTGCGACTGCGCGCTTAGTTGAAAACGTGAGTGCGGCCTTTGATGCGTATGATATTCAGAAAGGGTGTTCATACTTCACCCCATTCCTTGATGAGCTGAATAACTGGTACATCCGTCGCTCACGTCGCCGGTTCTGGAAAGGGGAGAACGACGATGATAAGAAACAGGCGTATGATACCCTCTATTCCGTCTTGATGACGTTCCTCAAGGTTGCTGCCCCAATCATCCCATTCACCGCCGAAGAGATTTACTTGAACCTTAGATCGGATGAGATGGCGGAATCGATTCACCTCTGTGATTACCCAACCTACGATGAGAAAGAGCGAAACTTCACCTTAGAAGAGCAGATGGGCTTAACGCAGAAAGCGATCGCCTTAGGCCGGGCACTGCGGGCAAGCCATACCCTGAAGATTCGCCAGCCTTTAAGCACGCTCTTCCTCGTTGACCGCGATGACCATGAACGAGAAGTACTCGCCTCGATGCAGGATATTATCGCCGAAGAACTCAACGTGAAGAGTGTCTCGATCGAGGCAAATGAGAGTGCCCTCGTCAGCTACAGTGCAAAGGCAAACTTCAAGCTCCTTGGAGGGAAGCTCGGTAAGAATATGAAAGAAGTAGCTGCGTTAATCCAGGGTTTTGATTCATCAACCATTAGCGCAATCCTCGATGGGGGAGCCCACACACTTTCCTACTCCAATGGAACGATTGACGTAACAGATGAGCTCATCATCGTCCAGCGTAGTGAAGTGGAAGGGGTGAAGGTCATTAACGAAGGTTCTTTAACGGTTGGCTTTGATACGACGATCACCGAAGAGCTCCTCGCCGAGGGGTTGATGCGTGACCTTATTCGGGCAATTCAAAACCTCCGTAAGGAAAGTGGCTTTGAAGTGACTGACCGCATCACGATCACCTACGATGGTGATGGCCGAGTTGAAGAAGTTTTCAACTCCTTTGAGCAATCGATCAAGGATGAAACGTTAGCTGATTCAATCGAAAAGAAAGCGTTGAAGAATGACGCACTTGAGCTGCAAGGTAGCCTCGTGCATCTTGAATTAAAGAAGGCGTAAGATGACTAGAACGAAGGCGTCACTGCTAACTCTTCTCATCGTATTTCTCCTCAGTGGATGTGCTACGACTGAGGTGAGAAAACCTGTAACGTTTTCCCTTGATCACCTTCCAACAGATCAGACGATTCTTGTAACAACGAAAGATCAAGCATTGATCCAAACACTCATCCCCGACTTTGGGGAGAAGAGTGAGCGCCTTAGTTTGGTAATTGAACCCTCAAGTTCTGCGTATCCGATCGACTTAGAAACAAGTCGAATCTATGGAGTGCTCGAGACGACGTATCCAAAAGTGGCAGTGAACACCGCCTTGTTGTGGTCCTCAAAAACCACAAAACAAGGCAGTGATGATCTACCGTTCTTTCGGATGAAGAAGAGTCCTTTAGAGCTCTATTCGCCAAAGAATGGGAAAGTCCTCTTCTCATTAGGGGAGTATTCCCTTGCTTACGCCCTTCTTTCAGCACCGAGTGGCAAGATCCTTCCCGCTGATATTGCTCCATTGATGAAAGAAAGCGCGATCGCCCTCTACGCCGAGAATCCTCAAACGTTCTTTGACTTAGATTTGGGCCTCAGTGAAGAGGTGATTCGTCAAAGCGAATCGATCCTTCTCCTCTTTGACGAAAAAGAAGAAAACACCTATGCTTTACATGCGTTGATCACGATGGAAGATGAGAAAAAGGCGAAGACCCTTTCTCAGCTGGTTCGTAGTGGCTATTTGGCGAATTTGAAGAAAGCCAATAAGAGCTACGTCCTTTCCGAGTTGATGAAGATGTTCCTCCTTGATGGTCAAGTAGTGACAATCAAAGGAATCGAAATAGAAAAAGATGATCTATTCAAAATCCTTAGTACGTTGGATAGTTTTTTATAGAGGAGTCAGGTAATGCCGTCTTATGAGTACCAATGTCAGTTGTGTAAGGCAACAATTGAATTGATTCAATCCCTTGAAACGCACAAGACCCCTGAGGTGTGCCCATCCTGTAATATGGAGCACACGATGGTTCGGGTGAATATTCCCACCTCGACGAAAGAAGGGGAGGATGAGGCGATATGAGTGAAAAGAAACGAATTCTCACTGGGGATCGAACAACCGGGAAACTCCACCTCGGTCACTATGTTGGTTCGCTGAAGAGTAGGGTAGAGCTTCAAGATGAGTATGAGACGTTCATCCTCTTAGCGGATATCCAAGCACTTACCACCCACTTTAAAGAGCCCGAGCTCATTAATCAATCGATCTTGGATGTCACGATGGATAACCTCTCTGTTGGTCTTGATCCCGAAAAAGTGACTTTTGTTCAGCAATCACAGATTACCTCAATCGCCGAGCTCACCGTCTTCTATTCGATGATTGTCTCTGTGAACCAACTTCGGCACAATCCGACGATTAAAACTGAAGCTTCAAACTACGGCTACGAAGATCTCTCCTACGGGTTTTTAGGTTATCCGGTGAGTCAGACCGCTGATATCACGTTCATCAATGCGGACTTAGTCCCCGTCGGTGAAGACCAAGTTCCCCACATTGAGCTTTCTCGAAAGATTGTTCGAAAGTTCAATAAGCTTTATGGAACGAATATCACCGAGCCGCGGGCAAAGCTCAGCGCTGTTGGGCGCTTAGCTGGTCTTGATGGGAATGCGAAGATGGGTAAGTCGATGGGGAATGCCATCTACCTCTCTGATCCTCCTGAGGTTGTCTGGCAGCACGTGCGCAAAGCGGTAACCGATCCTTCGCGCATCCACGCTGATATGCCTGGTCATCCAGAGGTGTGTAACGTCTATAAGTACCACCAAGTCTTTAACCCTGAAGAGGCAGATGAGATTTACAAAGGATGCACCAACGCGACGCTTTCATGCTTTGCGTGTAAGCAGCGCCTCAACGAAGTGTTAAATGATCTGCTCGAGCCGATGCGCGAGAAGCGAGCGTACTACGAGAATCACCTTGATATCGTAAAAGAGTTGATTCACGAGGGCTCGAAAAAAGCCAATCGGATTGGTGATGAGAACCTTGAGAAGATCAAGGAAAAAATGCACATTCTCATCTGATGGTGAAAAAAGACGCCACCTATCTCAAAGGGATCCTCATCACATTTGTGGGGGTCCTTGTTTTAAGCAGTGATGCACTCTTAATTCGTCTCAGCAACGTCGCTGGATTCAAGGCGGCATTTTGGCGTGGGTTGTTCACCTTTCTGGTTGTTTCAACGATCTTCGTGGTTACCCATAAGAAAGAAGCGGTACTCATCATAAAGACACAGCATCGGAAGATGATCTTTCCTGCCCTCCTTTGGGGGACGAGTGGGGTAGCCTTCGCCACTGGTGTCTCAGTCAGTGGCGCGGCGATCGCCTTGGTGATGATTAGCCTCGCTCCGTTCTTCGCCTCCCTGCACTCGCTCATCTTCTACAAGCAAAAACCGCCCATAATCACCCTCCTTGCTGCCCTTGGGGCGCTCTTAGGAATTGGGTACATGTACAGCTCCCAGCTTGGGCACATTGAAGCAAAGGATTTCTTCTTTAATATGTGGTCGCCCCTGCTCTATGGAACAAACCTCTCATACCTGAGGCAAAACCCCAAGCTTAACCGAATGGGGATCAGCGCTCTCGGTGGCTTTGTAGCTGCGCTAATCGCCCTTTTTATCTCATCGTTTCAAATCCAGATTCCCCTTCAAAACCTTCTTCCGCTCTTCATCCTAGGAGCGATCGTCATTCCCTTTGCTCAGCTTTCGATTAGTCACGGAACCCGCTTTATCGCAGCAGCAGAAAGTGCTTTGATTAGCTCCTTAGAAACGATCATTGGGATTATCTACGTTTGGATTATCCTCAATGAGACGCCCTCTGGTCACACCATCATTGGAGGAGTGATTGTCTTTGGATGCATTCTCCTTAATACACTATTTCAAGTAGGAATAGTTCAAAAAGCAGCAGTAAGATCTGACTGAATGAGCTGTATTTATTTTAAAAGAGTGCTACTATAGGACTATATACACGACGCTGAAAAAGACGGAAACCCCGTCTTGTTCCAACGCGAGGAGCTACCGTGGAGCAAGCCTCTACTTTACGTGCTACATCACTTGATGATGAGCCTCCGCTTTCCCTCGTTTCTGGTGAGATTTTTTCCACCAAGTCACATCCTATTTCCCGAACAACGTTCTTCCGAAAACGCTTTTTCGCTGAAACGCCATTAGCAATGTGGAATAGTTGGCATTGGCAGCTATTAAATCGGATTCGAACGCCCGAGCAGCTCTATCGGTTCTTAACCCCAACGCCCGAAGAGCTCCAAGCGCTTCAGAATTCAGCGGATCAACTACCATTCTCTGTTACCCCTTATTACCTGAGTCTCATCAACCCCAATGACCCGGATGACCCATTGAGGAAAACAGTCATTCCTCACGCCTCAGAGCACGTCATTTCCATAGGGGAGTCAGCTGATCCCCTCAGTGAAGAACAAACAAGCCCAGTTAGGGGAATCGTTCACCGTTACCCTGACCGTGCCCTATTTTTGGTGACGAGTTTCTGCTCAACGTACTGTCGCTACTGCACCCGCTCGCGCCTCGTAGGCGGGCATAGTGAACACCTTCCATCTCACTGGGAAGAGGCGTTTACCTACCTCGAAGACCACAAAGAGATTCGGGACGTCATCATCAGTGGGGGAGACCCTCTTACCCTCAGTGATGAGCGAATCGAGTACTTGCTTAATCGCTTGAGTCAGGTCAAGCACATTCAAATGGTTCGAATTGGAACGAAGGTTCCCTTTGTTCTTCCTCAACGGATTACACCCCAGTTAATTAAAATCCTGAAGCGATATCGGCCACTGTACATCAATATTCATGCAACCCATCCTAACGAGTTCACTGACCAAGCAGCGTTAGCGTGTAATCGCCTTGCTGATGCCGGAATTGTCTTAGGGAGTCAAACCGTCCTCCTTAAAGGGGTGAATGATTCTGTGGCGGTGATGAAAGAGCTCTTCCACAAACTCTTACGCCTGCGAGTTCGCCCGTACTACCTCTTTCAATGTGATGCGATTATCGGCTCGGCTCACTTTAGGACTACGATTGAAGAAGGTAAAAAGATTATGGATGGACTGAGGGGACACACCAGTGGGCTTGCGATTCCATACTATGTCATCGACACCCCCGGTGGAGGGGGAAAGGTTCCTATCCTCCCAGAGTACGAAATCGCCCACACTGAAGGGGGGTATCTTTTGCGCAACTACGAGGGAAAACACGTTCTCTATCCGGATTTCATGATATGAAGATCGCTCTTACCTATGATCTTAAGGAGCGATACCTCCAAGAAGGATACACCCCCGAAGAGGTCGCCGAGCTCGATAGTATTCACACCATTGAGGCGATTGAAAATGTCTTACGTACCTTGGGCCATGAATCAGAGCGCATTGGCAGCATCTTTGATCTTACTGCTGCCCTTGTTGAAGGAAGGCGATGGCCACTGGTCTTTAACATCGCTGAAGGGCTTCATGGCCTGTGTCGGGAGGCGCAAATCCCCGCCCTTCTTGAGGCATATCGAATTCCCTACGTCTTCTCCGATTCCTTCACCCTTGCGATTACTCTTCATAAGGCGATTGCAAAAATGATTGTCCATCAACACGGCGTTCCGACAAGCCCGTACGCTTTCATCCAAAGTATCGATGATTTGAACTCTGTTACACTCACTTATCCTCTGTTTGCAAAACCCATCAGTGGGGGAACAGGGATGGGTATTAATGAGCATTCAATCATCAACAAAGAGGGTGAGTTACAGAACGCAGTAGCAAATCTTTTGGTTCGCTATCATGATGGAGTCTTGCTTGAAGAATATCTTCCAGGGCGGGAGTTCACTGTGGGAATTGTTGGAACACACAAGAACGCTCGAGTCATTGGCGTAATGGAGATCGTTTCTAGCAAAGGAGTATATTCTTACGAATCAAAACAGAACTACCTTAACGAAGTGCGTTATCTTCCCGTTGATCCTGAAGTATCAAAAGAGTGTAGCTATGTAGCCCTTAATGCCTACCGCGCCCTTCAGTGCCGGGATGGGGGGAGGGTGGATGTGAAGATGGATCAACGGAACGCTGTAAACTTCATTGAAGTAAACCCCCTTGCGGGTCTTCACCCAATCGATTCAGATCTGCCTATTCTCGCCAAAATGGCGGGGATTGAGTACCACACGCTAATCAAACAAATCGTTGATTCTGCACTTGAGCGAGTAAGCAATGAACAGTGAAATCATTATTCTTCACGATTGCGATGAACTCACTACCGCACCTGACCAAGTAGATACCCTTGAGGAGGCTCTTCAGGTTGCTCGGGCGCTGAAAGATCTTGGCTATAAGGCCAAGCTTCACTCCTTTGATCGTGATCTTTCCTTCTTTGCGACAGTAAAAAAGGAGACAGTCATCTTCAACCTTGTTGAAACATACCTCGGTGCTTCCTTTCTCCACCTCATTCCACTCTTTGCTCAAAAGGCAGGAATTCGCTTTACTGGAGGAAGCGCCCACGCCCTCTACCTTAGTGGTGACAAGCTCCTGGCTAAACAATTAATGAAAGCAGCCGATATCCCTACTGCCCATTGGCTCACTGAATCAAATGGGGCGGAGTTTGTGGGTAAAACCGTTATCTGCAAGCCTCGAACAGAGGAAGGCTCAGTAGGCATTAGTGATGACTCGGTAATAACCCTTCACTCCCTAGAAGACATACGTACGTTGATTGAGAGGGCGAAAAAAGAGCACCTCCTCATTGAGGAGTTTGTCGGGGATCGGGAGTTTAACGTTTCGATCATCACGAAGAACCGTGAACCGATACTCCTCCCTATTGCCGAGATGATCTATAGTGAGTACCCCGAAGAGAAAGTAAAGATCGTTGGCTACGATGCAAAGTGGGATAAAGATTGTTTTGCCTATCAGCACACCAATCGGAGCTTTGATGTAGAGTCCACACTCAAAGAAAAGATTGAAGCAATCTCACTAAAATGTTGGAGCATCTTTGGTCAAAGAGGGTATGGTCGCATTGATCTGCGGGGAGATGATGAAGGTAACATCTGGGTCCTGGAAGTGAATATCAATCCCTCGATTAATGAGGATAGTGGCTTTATTGCTGCAGCTCATGAAGCGGGGTATAACTACCCTGAAATAATTGATGTGATCATCCAAGAGGCTTTTGATGAATAAGATAACAGTTAGAGAAACACTAACCCCAGAAGATCTTC
>Ga0265293_10011455_pt1 | contig 12057 bp, 10 predicted proteins | sample Munlanlewell138R_FD_192505 | JGI IMG/M metagenome (GOLD analysis project Ga0265293, IMG submission 192505) | Leachate microbial communities from a municipal landfill in Southern Ontario, Canada - Leachate well 138R | ecosystem: Engineered > Solid waste > Landfill > Unclassified | place: Canada... | reverse complement strand
TGCGGTAAATGTTTGGAATAAATAAAGAAGCATATCAAATTAGATTGCACCAAATAATTTAACGATATGCTTCTAAAAAATATCAGCGAAGCTGAAATCCAACAGCTAAATTACGAAAGATATAAATACCCATGCCCGATTATTCAAAAAAGGATACACGCTGTTTATCTCAAAGCTACTATCGGTATGACCAATAGTACGATAGGCAAAATTGTTGATTTACACAGGGATACGGTCGGGCGCTGGATAAGGGTTTATGAAAGAGATGGGTTTGATGCCCTTTGCCAATACAATTATGGCACAAACAAGAGCGAGTTGGAGCCGCATGCAACGGGTATTTTGAAATCATTTGCTGAACGGCCACCCATGAACTCAGGAGAAGCAAAAGCCCGGATTGAAGAGATGACGGGAATCAGCAGGAGCCCCACCCAGATACGTGCATTTATGAAACGCAACGGGTTAAAGTACTTAAAAGCAGGCCATGTCCCGGCCAAAGCAGATACGGTAAAGCAGAAGCAGTGGGTAAAAGAAACCTTAGAACCAGCAATAGAACAAGCACAAAAAGGGGAATGTTATTTGTTTTTTATGGATGCCTCGCATTTTATCTTGCAACCTTTTATTTGCGCCCTTTGGTGTATGTCGCGGTTGTTTATTAAAGCATCGTCCGGGCGCAACAGGATTAATGTGTTGGGGGCAGTGGATGCAATCTCAAAAGAGGTCATAACCTTATGCAACACTACTTATATAAATGCCCAAACCATTGTTGATTTTTTAATGCGGATAAAAGAACGCTATGCGGACAAGCCCGTGAAAATAGTCCTGGACAATGCACGTTATCAGCATTGCAAGTTCGTTGAGGAGACAGCAAAAGGCTTGGGGATTGAGCTTTTGTTTTTACCTTCCTATTCTCCAAATTTGAACATCATAGAACGGTTATGGAAGTTTACCAAGAGAAAAATATTATATGCAAAATATTATGACACACCGGCAAAATTTCATTCAGCAATAACCGGCTTCTTTAATGATGTCAGTTCAAAGTACAAAGAAGATTTGAAAAATTTATTAACTTTGAAGTTCCAGTATTTTGATAATTATTCTGCTGAAATTTATGCCGAGTGAAGTATAAGTGAAATGGAGTTCTCTAATGACAATTGATGCCAGACTGATATGGAAGTTTGTTATTTTTGTTCTTTTAAACTAAAAAACAAGCAAATGGCACTCATAAAATCAATTTCAGGAATCCGTGGTACAATTGGCGGCAAGCCGGGCGAAAACCTCACCCCGCCCGATGTTGTTAAATTTGCAGCCGGGTATGCTACTCGTGCTAGGCAGGTTTCAAAATGCAGAAAGCTCAAAATAGTTGTTGGTCGTGATGCACGGATCTCTGGCGAAATGGTCAGCTCACTGGTTATCACAACCCTTACAGCTATGGGATGCGATGTGATAAATGCCGGACTTGCCACCACACCAACTGTTGGAATTGCTGTTGCCCACGAAAATGCAGACGGTGGAATTGTCATCACCGCCAGCCACAATCCAAAGCAGTGGAATGCGCTGAAACTTTTAGGTGTAAACGGTGAATTTCTCAATGCGGAAGAGGGAGCAAAAGTGCTGGAATTTGCTGAATCGGGAAATTTCAGTTTTGCTGAAGTGGATGAGCTTGGAGCAGTAACAGAAAAAGACTTTACTGATATTCATGTGCAAAAAATTATTAAGCTGGATTTGGTGGACAAAGCTGCCATTGAAGCAGCCGGTTTTTCTGTAGCAGTCGATACAGTCAATTCTGTAGGAGGAATTGCCATGCCGGCTCTGTTAAGAGCCTTAGGAATTAAAAATATTGTTGAAATCAACTGCGAGCCAACCGGCAATTTTGCACACACTCCGGAGCCGATACCCGAAAACCTGACAGAAACGATGGAAATTATCAGAAAAAGCAATGTGGATGTAGGATTTGTAGTGGATCCGGATGTGGATCGTCTGGCGATTATCAACGAGGACGGGAGCATGTTCGGCGAAGAATATACCCTGGTGGCTGTCAGCGATTATGTTTTACAACATACGCCGGGAAATACGGTTTCCAACCTCTCTTCAAGCCGGGCACTCCGTGATGTTACGGAAAAGCACGGACAAAAATACTCAGCGGCAGCTGTGGGCGAAGTGAATGTAGTTGCCAAAATGAAAGAGACCCATGCGGTTATCGGCGGCGAAGGAAACGGTGGAGTCATCTATCCGCCAAGCCACTATGGACGCGATGCACTGGCAGGAACCGCACTATTTCTAACACATCTTGCCAAAAGCGGACTGAAATGCTCGCAACTAAGAGCTGTATATCCTGATTATTTTATTTCAAAAAACAAAATTGAACTCACTCCGGCAGTTGACGTGGACGCCATTCTACAACAGATAAAAGAAAAGTACAAATCTGAACAAGTGAATGATATTGACGGTGTAAGAATCGATTTTGAAAACTCCTGGGTGCACCTTCGCAAATCCAATACAGAGCCGATTATTCGCATCTATTCCGAAGCCCGGGCATCGGAAGAAGCAAACGCACTGGCTTCAAAAATTATTGACGAAATCAAAGAAATTATCTAAATTTTCACTTATTACCAATGAATTAAATTTAAAATGCACAAAATGAAACAGAAGAAAAATATTGGAATCGTAGCACACGATAACCGCAAGGTTGATATCTTGGAATGGGTCGAATTCAACTGGCAGGAATTGATTCAGCACAACCTGATTTGCACCGGCACCACTGGAAGATTGGTTGAAGAGGCACTTGCCGAAAAATGTCTGGAAAACAATATGGTGCCACCCGACATCCTTCGCCTGAAATCGGGACCGTTAGGCGGTGACCAGCAATTGGGAGCAATGATTGCCGAAGGAGATGTTGACATTCTCATCTTTTTCTGGGATCCGATGCAGCAACAGCCCCACGATGTGGATGTTAAGGCTTTGCTGAGAATAACGGTCTTATACAACATCCCCACAGCATCAAACCGCTCAACGGCAGACTTTATCGTGTCGTCTTCGCTTTTTCATGCAAGCTATCATCCGATTTTAAAGGATTATGAAAATTATATCAGACGAGACATAAGTTTTGACTGAAGATTTTTAGCCAAAAGTCTTACTTTTGCAGCCATGAAAGAGAATTGAATTACCCATTTACAGGTTCCATCACCCTGCGCAAAAAATTAAAAAAATGCATAATGAACTTCTTTGGTTAGCCATGCTGCTGGCAAATTTTCTGCTGATAATTTTAGCCTACAAGCTGTTCGGTAAATGGGGGCTTATCATGTGGATTCCCGTTTCGGTGATTGTTGCAAACATTCAGGTGGTACAAACCGTAGAGCTTTTTGGATTTGCCGCCACTTTGGGAAATATCGTTTATGCAACATCTTTTCTGATAACGGATATTCTCTCAGAGAATTACGGGAAATCTGAAGCAAAAAAAGCGATATGGATTGGCTTTTTCAGCCTCATCTCCATGACACTGCTTATGAACCTGGCACTTAATTTCAAACCGCTGGAAGGCGACGAATTTTCGTTTGTTACCCACGAAGCCACCGGAACAATATTCAAGCTAATGCCCAGGATTGCTTTTGCCAGCCTGACAGCTTATCTGCTGTCGCAACGCCACGATGTGTGGGCGTTTCATTTCTGGAAATACCGGTTCGCCAAAGAGAGCCAGCTCTGGATGCGCAACAATTTCAGCACCATGATCTCACAACTTATCGACAGTTCAGTTTTTGTGTTCATCGCCTTTTACGGTGTGTTTGAAAACAATGTTTTAATAGAGATTTTTCTCACTACTTACTTCCTGAAATGGATTGTTGCCGTTGCCGACACCCCCTTTGTTTATTGGGCAAGAAGTATTTACAAAAAAGGTAAATATTGGATGGGATAAGTGCTGGCAGAGGAATATCTGCTCCCTGTGAATATTATCCTGATTGATAAAGGTTTGTCAAAGATGAAATATTTCTATTGACAGTTTTCATCATTTGCTACAAATAGGACTATTTCACCTGGATTGTTCTCTCTAATTGAAACCAGATATTTTTTTGGTTTAATGTTTTGGCAGTAATGAAAAACTCAAAAAGTAATATGGTCCGGATGCCCGCCCAAGCGGTTATTTTTGTCAAGTCCGTCAATTTTAGCAATGTCTTCACTACTCAGCTCAAAATCAAAAATGTCGGCATTTGAAATAATCCGTTCCGGAGTAACTGATTTCGGTATGGTAACCACTCCCTTTTGAATATCCCATCGCAAAACAATCTGCACGGGAGTTTTCCCATATTTTACCGCCAAAGCCTGCAGTACCGGAATATCATTCACTTTTCCACGCATGATCGGGCTCCACGCTTCGGGGCGAATTCCTTTTTTCAGACAGTATTCAAGCAATTTAGGCTGAAGCAGTTCCGGGTGAAATTCATACTGATTCACTGCAGGAATGATATTACATTCCGGTAAAAAATCCTCCAGATGATGCTCTAAAAAATTGCTCACACCGATTGCACGCACCCGTTTTTCCTCATACAGCTCCTCCATGGCTTTCCATGTTTCCACAGAGCGCTTCCCTTTTGGCCAGTGAATCAGATACAAATCGAGATAATCTGTCTGCAAACGCTCCAGACTCTCTTCAAATGCTCTAAACGTGGATTTATAACCCTGATCTGTATTCCATACTTTTGATGTGAGAAAAATTTCTTCGCGCGAAACTCCGCTTTCTATCACCGCGTTTCCAACACCTTTCTCATTGTCATATACTGCTGCCGTGTCAATACTCCGGTAGCCGTGTTTCAATGCAGTGAGCACTGCATTCTCAACCTCTTGTCCGTCTTTTGCCCTGAAAACACCCAATCCGAACCAGGGCATTTCCACTCCATTATTTAGCTTAACTTTTGAGAAAATATTCATTCTTTAATCTTTAAAATTTATATTGATACTCTAAAATACATCTTTTTTTGGATTTAATTCTTCAAATCAGAATAAGATATGTTATGTTTTACTTTTTTTACTGAAATTTGGTAAATTTAAGAGTAATGAACATGAAAGTATTTAAGTTTGGAGGCGCATCGGTAAAAAATGCAGATGCTGTAAAAGGTCTTGTAAAAATTCTAAACGGATACAATGAAAATCTGGTAGTTGTTGTTTCGGCAATGGGAAAGACTACTGATTTACTGGAAACGCTGGTAAAGGCTTACTTTGAAAAAGAGGAAACAAAATGGGAAATTTTCAATAACTTCAAGGATTTTCATATGGCGGTTTGTGAACAGCTCTATGAAATGCAATCAATCCCTGCCAGTGTGCTAAAACAATTTGAAGAGCTTGAAAACAAACTGCACAAAGCTCCTTCGTTAGATTTTAATTTTGAATATGACCAAATCGTTTGTTTTGGGGAATTGGTTTCAACCTGCATAGTGAGTGCTTTTCTGAATTCATCGGGAAAAACCAACCAACTGGTGGATGCCCGTTCGGTAATCCGCACCGACTATCAATACCGGGATGCCAATGTTAATTGGGAGCTGACAGAAAAATTCTGTCGTAATGCTTTCACATTCAACGACTGCCAACTTTATATTACACAGGGCTTTATAGGCTCAACACCTACAAATCTAACCACTACATTAGGACGTGAAGGCTCAGATTATACGGCGGCAATCATCGGGAATGTACTGAATGCCGAAAGTGTTACTTTTTGGAAGGATGTGCCCGGAGTGCTCAGCGCCGACCCAAAAAAAATGAAAGGAACCATCAAAATTGATTCACTTTCCTATCGTGAAGCTGTGGAAATGACTCACTCAGGTGCAAAAATTATTCATCCAAAAACCATGAAACCACTGCACAACAAAGGTATTCCACTATATGTAAAATCATTTCTCGAACCTGAAAACCAGGGAACGGTAATCTACGAGATTAAAGGAAAAATCCAACATCCGCCAATATTTATTCTGCGCGAACATCAGGTACTTATCACACTAACGCCCAAGGATTTTTCATTTATCAATATTGAAGATATTGACCGGGTAACAAAGTTTTTGGTTGAGAACCGCATAAAAATCACACTGATGCAGCAATCGGCAATTGACCTGAATCTTGTTCTGGATGCGGGAAAGCCAGATTTAAAACGGCTGATACAGGAATTATCGTCTTATTACACAATTCTTTACAACACAGGATTAACCCTGATTACCATCAGGCACTATACGGAAGAAGTGTTAGACTGGATGGTGAAGGAGAAGGATATTTATCTGGAACAGCACAGCCGGCTGACTGCCAGAATGTTGGTAAAAGAGTAAAAACAGCGTTGTGTGAGCTCCGGTTAAGCTTTCAAAAAGGCAGAAAATATTTCTCGAAATTAAAAGCAATTACTCGGCAAAATAGTCGCGCGAAGCAATCTCTTTCACTTTGTCAGTTTGCACATGATTAACAATGAGCTGGGAAGTTTCCTCAACCCTTTCGCCCTGATATTTATAGTTTTTGCGGATAACAAACTTTTCAGGTTTTAGCTTTGAATAGGATATTTCAAAAGTGTAGGAAACATCTTCAAAATAATGATTCACTAAATTTCCCACTGCCAGATTTTTCCCCTGCCGGCTTTGTTTTGGCGACTCTGCTTTCCCCTCAATTCTCTTAACAGAATAATCATCTTTTGAAATGGTTATTTTCCCTTCAAAAGAGGTGGCATAAAAATCCTGAGACCCGGGCAGTGTTGGTTCATTTTGGCTGAAAGATATCACCCATGCAGGTGTTCCGTCAATTTGAGGCTCATCTTCAAGTGACAAATTAAATTTGCTGAGCAGTGCCGGATTCATCACTGACGTTGCTGATCGCACCCAGTCCAGTTCAAGTAGCTCATCAAAATTGGTTATTCCACTTGCAAAACTGTATGCAGGTTCATATTTTTGAAATTTATAATTTCTCATTTTGAAAGCATCTGTTTTTGAAGGATTTCTATAACCCGAGCGGTCAAATATTAAAGCATCTGACTGAAAAACAGTTACAGTATCAGCAGTGGATTTTTGATTTAAAAATGTTGTCTCCAGATTGAACGGGCCTCCTAAAAAATTGTAAGGAACATTTTCTGCAGCCATTCTCAAAATCCGGATCAAAACTCTTGACTGTGCCTCAACATCCACCTCGGCAATATTATAAGACATTGGAGACAGTTTAACCACACTGAACTCCTTGTCAAAAAAGCTTCGCACGGCAAAAGTGTCGTTTTTGAAGCTCAGTGCCGAAAAAAAGATCTGTTTGTTCATCATCTCCTCAGGAATTTTCAACTCAAAATTTCCTTCAGAATCACTGGCAGTGCCGTAAAAAGTTCCTTCAATTCCAATGTTGGCGTAGGGGATAGCCTCATTGGTTGCCAGATTAATGACTTTCCCCCTGATACTCTGAGCTACCCGGGTTTCGGTTTGGGCAAAAACAACTTGCGGAAAAATAAACAGAAAAATAAATATCAGATATTTGTTCATTATTTTCAAATTTTGCAATAAAAGTAGTAATTTCATATCAATCCCTTCAATAAAAACGTTTCTATAGCGGATTATTATTTACTATCTTTGCTGAAATTACAAAAAAATATGGTCAAAAAACATCTTATATTCATAATTGTCCTTTTTCCGGTATTTTTCTCATCATGCGTTTCCAAGAAAAAATTTATGGAGATGCAAAACGGCCGTATTCAGGCAGAAGAGCAGCTCAGGCAGACGACAGCCGAGAGCAATGCCCGTGCAGAAAGAATTAAAACAATGATTGCAGATTTTGAAAGCATGAAAAATGAGCTGATGGCAAGCAATGCGGAAAAGGATCAATACATTGACAACCTGAATAAGGAGATTGCCGGCTTGAGCGAACAGCTGAAGGAGCAAAAAAAGTCCATTCAGGAAAGCAGCTTCACCTTTGGCTTTGAGCGCGAGAGATATACAGAAAATTTGCAGGAAAAAGAAAAGGCGATTCGTTCACTACAAAGAGAAATGGCCGAAATGGAAAAGGAGATGTCACAGCAGGCTTCAACACTGAGCGACCGAAATGTTAGAATCAGCTCATTGACAGACCAGTTACAGGCGCTTGAAGGCGAAAGGATAAGGAGTGAAAAACAGTTAAATGAGTTGCAACAACAATTAGGCAAACTGCGTGATGAAACAAATTCATTAAATGCACTGATAAAAGAGAAAGACGAAACCATTACCCGTTTGCAGAATAATGTAAATCTGCTAAAGAGGGAAATAGGAGAAAGAAATTAATTTAATTTTTTAAACTGTTGAATATGAAAAAGTGTATCACTTTTGTATTTACTGCCCTTATGGCTTTTCTTTTGATTTCATGCAGCGGAAAATGGGAAGACCTGTTTAATGGTAAAGACCTGACCGGATGGATAATCCATGGAACTGAAAAATGGTATGTTGAAGATGGGTTGCTGATTTGCGAAAGCGGTCCCGACAAAGAATACGGGTACCTTTCCACTGAAAAGTTCTATGATGATTTTGAAATGGAAGCTGAATTTTTGCAGGAAGCCGACGGCAACAGCGGAATATTTTTCCGTTCCACCTTTGATGGCACCAAGGTGAGCGGCTGGCAGGTTGAAGTTGCTCCACCCTACCACGATACCGGCGGTATTTATGAATCCTATGGGCGCGGCTGGCTGGCTCAGATTCCCGACGAAAAAGAGGAGATTCTTCAAATGGGCGAATGGAATAAGATGAGAATCCGGGTTGTGGGAGGCCACGTAACAACATGGCTCAATGGACACGAAATGGTTGATCTTGAAGATGAGAAAATTGCGGAAGGGAAAGGCGCCATAGCATTGCAGATTCATAGCGGAGGCGGCATCAGGGTAAAGTGGCGGAACCTGAGAATCAAAGTCCTATAGGGCTACTTACCTCTTTCTTCCAACCACATTTCATAATAATAGACAATTGAAGCCCTCACTTCATATTCCGTTGAAGTGTAGGGCAAAATATTTTTTGCATTGAACCAGACCATAAAAGTATCTGCAAGGGACTCATCTGCTCCGGTGAGCTTCATCACCATCTCCTTGTTATAGTTCTGCGAATGCATCTCCCAGTTTTTCTGAATCGATATGGCTTCCCGCACATCGCGCTTGCGCCGTTCCTTGTCGCTCAGATAGTATTGCAGAAAAGAGACCGGATTGAACAATGCTGCCAGAATAGGCGGTTTTTCATTAAATGCATCGCCACGCAGTTCAACGGGAATATCAACAGGTTTTCCGGTTCCCAATCCCATATCCACCGATGGACGCTCTCCTTTTACCTCTACTTCGCCAACAGCGTAACTCATCGGATTCATTTTAAAAACAAGCACCTCTTGTCCCGTATAATTGTGCGGAACGTATATCACAAGCTTTTCATAACCCACCGATGTCAGTATCAGACTGTCAATATTGAGCACATCAAGGGAAAAATACCCATCTGTATTGGTGATGGTCCCTCCGCGGTAGCGGTTGTTTACTATATTCACATAAGGAACTCCGGTGCTGTCCGCAGCGCTCACAATTCTCCCCTTTAGCCGGACAAGGATAGGATCAACTAACAGCGGATCGGTTTGCGCATGGCTGTGTTGCCTCGCAAGCAAAAGCAAAAACAAAAGCAAACCGATTAAATTGAAATTCCTCATTCCACAAAAAAAATAAAATCCGGAAAAATATTTTCCTCTGCATTTATTGACTTATGCAGAATTTAAACAACAACTAAGCCATACTACTTCAGTGCCGCAATCTGCTCTTCAAGCGCTTTAATTTTTGCTTCGGCATCAACCTGTTTAGCTTTCTCCTTTGCAACAACCATTTCGGGGGCGCTGTTCACAAATCGTTCATTTCCTAACTTTTTCATCACCGATTGCAAAAATCCCCTGGCATAATCCAGCTCCTCTTCCAGCTTCTTCAACTCCTCTTCCACATCGATAAAACCATGAAGAGGAATATAAAACCCGGTTGATTTAACCCGAAACGAAGCAGCGCCCTGCACATCTTCAGCTACTATTTCAATCCCGGAGAGATTACCCAATTTTTGCAAAACCGGCGCAAAAATTTCCTCAAATCCTTTATCTCCCGGTTTAACCTTAAGCGCTAAGGCTTCCTTGTTGGGAACACCTTTCTCTTTTCGCACCGTACGAATTCCCGATATTGCTTCTTTCACATTTTCAAATGCGCCAAGCATTTTTTCATCGTATTCTGAAACTTCCGGCAACTGACTAATCATAATACTTTCACCAGCATTGCGTTTTTCAAGCATCTGCCAGATTTCTTCGGAAATAAACGGCATGAACGGATGAATCAGCCTGAGTAAATTATCGAACAATTTGACAACATCTGCATATGTCTTTGCATCAATTGGCTGCTGATACTGTGGCTTTACGATTTCGAGAAGCCATCCGGAGAACTCATCTGTAACTGTTGTATAAACAGTCATCAGCGCTTCTGAAATTCGAAACTGACAAAACTGATTATCAAGTGTTTTCACCGCCTCTCTCAATTTGTTCCTAAACCATTCAGCAGCCAGTTTTGAGTGTTCCGGCTGTCCAATTTCCGCAGAGACGTCCCACATTTTAATCAGGCGGAAAGAATTCCATATTTTGGTGGCAAATCCTGCACCCTGTTGGGGTAAACTTTCATCAAACAGCAAATCTCCGCCGGCTGGTGAGCAAAGCAACATGCCAACCCGCACACCATCGGCGCCATATTTTGCAATCAACTCTAACGGTTCAGGAGAATTACCTAACGATTTTGACATTTTCCGGCGCTGGGCATCGCGTACCATTCCGGTAAAATAAACATTCTCAAACGGGAACTGATTCTCATATTCATATCCGGCAATAATCATGCGTGCCACCCAGAAGAAAATAATATCGGGCGCTGTTACCAAATCTGAGGTGGGATAGTAATATTTTATGTCGGGATTATCCGGTTCACGGATTCCGTCAAACACCGAAATGGGCCATAACCAGCTTGAGAACCAGGTGTCCAGCACATCTTCATCCTGATGCAAAGTAAAGCCTCCCCCGTCCCCTCCGAGGGAGGGGTGTTTGGTAACTACAAGTTTCCGTGCCTCTTCCTCATTTTCTGCAACCACGAAGCCCCAGTCTCCCCCCCCGGGGGGATTGAGGGGGGCTTTTATATACCAAACCGGAATCTGGTGTCCCCACCACAACTGACGGCTGATGCACCAGTCTTTGATATTGCCCATCCAGTGGCGGTAAATATTTTTAAACTTTGGCGGATGAAACTTTATAGTGTCATTCATCACATTTTCAAGGGCAGGTTTCACCAGCTCTTCCATTCTCAAAAACCACTGCGCCGAAAGCTTGGGTTCAATAGCCACGTCTGTCCGCTCAGAAAAACCAACTTTGTTGGTGTAATCCTCAATGAGATGAAGGTTTCCGGCTTCTTCAAGTGCAGGAATTATTTTTTCACGAACATCAAAACGGTCATCTCCTATAAAAATCTCTGCCGCCTCTGACAAAGTGCCGTCATCATTAAAAATATCAACAATTGGCAGATTGTGGCGCAGTCCGATTTCATAATCGTTGACATCGTGTGCCGGAGTAATTTTCAAACAGCCGGTTCCAAACTCCATATCCACATACTCATCTTCAATTATCGGAATGGAGCGGTTAATGAGCGGCACCAGCACCCGTTTCCCTTTAAGATGTGCATAGCGCGGATCAGCAGGATTTATGCAGACTGCCGTATCTCCCAAAATAGTTTCCGGTCGTGTGGTGGCAATGGTGATAAAAGCCCCCTCAACTCCCCCGGTGGGGGAGCTTTTAAGAGCATCCTGAATCGATTCGATTACTGAATCAATGTTTCCTAATACTTCTTCATTTGTAAATCGAATTACTTTATATCCCAGTTCATTTAGGATTTCAGTTTTGAGTTTATCCAATTCCTGAGTTTCAGGATTGTTGTGGTATCCTCCATCGACTTCAATGACAAGCTTTTTTGCAAGACAAACAAAATCAACAATAATATCATTAATGATATGTTGTCTTCTGAATTTCTCTCCTAACTTTTTTTTACGTAGCATTTCCCAT
>Ga0265293_10011449_pt1 | contig 12062 bp, 11 predicted proteins | sample Munlanlewell138R_FD_192505 | JGI IMG/M metagenome (GOLD analysis project Ga0265293, IMG submission 192505) | Leachate microbial communities from a municipal landfill in Southern Ontario, Canada - Leachate well 138R | ecosystem: Engineered > Solid waste > Landfill > Unclassified | place: Canada... | reverse complement strand
AACAGGATTTGAACCTGTGACACTTCGGGTATGAACCGAATGCTCTGGCCAACTGAGCTATACCGCCGTTTGCCTTCCAGCGCAACACACTGAATGATATCAGTGTCATTTCGCTTTTGTCAAATCATAAATCCTCTTTTTGACCGGCTTTTGCCTGTCCTTTGTAAACCTGGCAGACAAGGTCCAGCATGGGCAGCAAATAGAGGGCACCGCCGGCTCCTGGGCCTGGCATGACATGGTCGGCAAGAGGGACCAGGCCTAACTCCCGGAGCGCCATCTGGCCTCCCGGATCGGTGACCTGGTGGCCGGCAAAGAAGATGGACCGGGACTGGGGCAGGAGCCTGGTCAGAATCAGGGCGGCTGTCAGCGAAGCCGTACTGCCCAGGAGAACGGGCAGACAGTAGAGGGCGGCTCCCGCCATCAGGCCTGTCAGGCCGGCAAGTTCCAGGCTTCCCAGCTGTCGCAGGAGATCCAGGGTATTATGCGGGTTGATAGAGTGCTCCTCCAGGGCCTGGGCAAGAATCCCGGCCCTTCTTTGAAAGAGGGAGTCAGGGAGGTCCGGCCCCCGTTCCAGGAGATCCTCCGGCGTCCGGCCAAAAAGTACGGACAGGAGGGCTGCCAGGTCAAAGTCAGCCCCTTGCGGGACCGAGTCCGCCAGAAGGAGGTCAAGGCCGCTGGCCCGTGTCTGGGAGGCAAGTTCCATACCCAGGCGGATGGCCGTCATCATGGCTTCCTCAGTCATGGCCTCCTGTTTGAGCATGTTGGAGGTCCCCTGGTCTTCCACCGGCAGATGAAGGATTCCCGGGGTTTCCGGATCCAGGCCAGGGATGCCCAGATTGACTGTTACCAGGCGGGTCCCGGTCAGGCTGGCCAGGCGGCTGACAGGATGCTTGCCTGCCGCCAGTTCTTCGAGAGTTTTGGCAAGCGGAGCCGGTTCCGCTGAGGTCAGGCCGCCTTCTTCCAGGAGGGCGTGGTCGGAGGCAAAGAGGAAAAGGGCGCGGCGGGTCAGGTCCAAGTCCCCCTGATCTGCCAGGAGGCCTGACAGGCGGGTATGGACGGTCTCCAGAAGACCGGCCGGCCCCTCCAGGCCGGCCATCTTTGACCAGCCGCGGGCTGTCTCCTCCTCCCGCCTGCGGTCGGGCTGGGGGAGGTCGGAAAGCTGCAAAAAGAAGTCTGCCCTGCTGAAGTTTTTCATAGGGCCGCCGTCTTAAAGGCGCCCGACAGGGCCAGGCCCAGGATCAGCAGGGCCAGGAGGATGCGGTAGAAGGCGAAGACCCGGAAATCGTGCCTGCGGATGTAGTCCAGGAGGAAGCGGATGATCAGGGTGGACACCAGGTAGGCCACCCCCATGCCCGTGAAAATGGACAGCCACTGGATGGTGTTGAAGTGGAGGCCGATCTTGAGGATCTTGAGCAGGCTGGCCCCCGCCATGACCGGCACCGCCAGAAAGAAGGTGAAGGTTGCGGCAGCCGGCCGCGACATACCAATCAGGAGGCCGCCCACGATGGTCGCGCCAGACCGGGAAGTGCCGGGCAGGACGGCGGCAATCAGCTGAAAGAGCCCGATGAGGACCGCCGTTTTCCAGTCGATCTCTGCCACCGTGCGGATGGCAGGCTGGCGCCTCCTCTGCCTGACCAGGTACTCCACCACCAGGAAGGCCAGGCCGACAAGAAAGAGCATGAGGGCCACGGTCCATGGGTTATAGAAAAGCTCTTCGATCTTCCTGTCGAAGAGGACGCCGACAATGGCAGCCGGGACACAGGCCACAAGGATCATGACCCAAAGCCTTAAGATCTCCCGGTCTACGCCAAAGGACAGGCTCCTGCCCCCGCCCATCTGCCTTCTCTTCCTTGGGAAGGGCCAAAGCTGGTTCCAGAAGGTGACGACAACCGCCAGAACAGCGCCAAGCTGGATGACAACCAGGAAGAAGGAGAAGAAGTCCGCGTTTCCTGCCGCATCCGCTCCGGCCCGGAAGGGGACGAAACGCTCCAGTATGAGCAGGTGGCCCGTACTGCTGACAGGCAGCCACTCGGTCACCCCTTCGACGATCCCGTACAGGACACTCTTCAATACATCAAGCCAGGCCATGGCATACCTCTTTCATATATCCGGCGGCTAGGGAGTCCGCCCCGCCTCCTCGCGGATAACAAGGAGGCCGCCCGGGAGAAGGGTGAAGTCATCCCTCCTTCGATCGGGCACCCCCTGACTGATCAGCGTCCCGCGGTGATCGTAGAGTTCATAGGCCAGCTGACGGCCGTGATCCAATCCCTGGATCGAAAGAACATGGGCGTAGCGGCCAAAATTCAAGGCGAAAAAGACCCGCCTGTCGCGCGATCCGTAAGCCTGGAAGAAGAGGGTGGAATCCCCTGTCTGGTCTGCGTCCGTTTCCTGCTGCGCCCCTGTCCCGCTTCGGATAAGGGAAGGTTTTTGCAGAAGCTGCAGGCCGGATAGACCCCGGACAGCCTCCAGGGAATAGCTGGTCAGATGCTTGCCTGACAGGTAGGTCCTGGAGGCCAGATTGACATCCATAAGGGCCAGGGCCGTATTGGTTCCCAGATCCATGAGCAGACAGGCCGCCGTATCGGCCAGGCGCGCCGGCTCATCCTCATAAGTGATCTCCAGGGTCCGGATCAGTTCCGGAACAATCAGGCCGCCGGACATGCCCCGCCTTGGAATGCGGTTGATCCACTCATTGCGGACCGTTTCCAGAATCTCTTCAGAGAGGATGGGCTGGTCCAGGCTGAAGTCACCCGCGTGGTAATCGGCGGTTGTATGGCTGCGGCCGTCATCGTAATGCATGCCGTCGATGAAGAAGATCTGGTTTTTGACGGCTGCAAAATCCGGAGCCGCCTTGATGCGGTCCATGATCCAGTGAACGTAGTTGGCACGGGAGGCATCGTTGGGCAGAATCCGGCCGCCGTCCCTTATCTCTATGTAAAGGAGACCGAAGGCATCCGTCCAGCGGCCGATGGCGCCGTCCCTGGAGCGCAGCTTGCCGTAAACGGACAGAGGTGAGCCGGCCAGATACTCGATCAGATGGGCAAGCTCCTTGTCCGTGGCGTGCAGGTCCACAACCAGCCAGGGCAGGGCTCCCTGGGATTCAACAAAACCCAGGGCCGCCCCCAGATTATGGGCGGACCTATCCTGACCCCCGGCATGACCCGTCCCCTCAGGCAGGCACCAGAATTCTTCACGGAATCCTGAACGGCCGACAGGTACTGCTTCCAGCCGGATGACATCCGCGGACAGGCTTTCCGGCAAATCGGTCAGCAGGGAAGAGAGGGCCCCCGGGGCGTCCTCGTTGCGGCCAAACCAGACGTTGTCAAGGAAGAGAGTCCCCTCTCCCTGAAAACCGAAGTTGATATAGAGCTCATCCTCCGGCTTCAAACCCCGGGGAAAGAGCAGGGTAAGCCGTCTGTGCTGCCAGGCATCACCCTGCAGGCGAACCGATTCACCCACCTGGGGGATGGAGCCTGAGAACCAGACTTCCACCGGCCCCTGGACCGCGCCCTTGATCCGGATATCGAATTCCAGCCGGTAGAAGGGCAGGGTATCCTTGTCGATGAGCCTTGATAAATCGAGCTTTTGAGTCAAACGGGCACTCAAATAGGAGCGGTCCGGATTGTTGATGGGCGACGCTGTCATGACGCCAGAACGTATTGAATACAGCATGTCTTTGGAAGGAGTGGCCGACAAGCCTTCCCCCACCTGACCCGCCCCCTCGCTGGTCAGGGAAAGGGCGCAGGCACCGCCCGAATCGTAGCCTTCCCGTCCTTTGGCCGCGTCACTTGAGATCTCAAAAGCCGCGCCGCCCGAAATGGCCCACTCCCCGACGGCTATAGCTTCATCGCTTGGAGTGTTGGAGGCCTTGCCGGTATCCAGGCTGGTGAAGACAGGCTGGCTGATGGTCAGCAGATCCCCAGGGATCACGCTGCCGCCTTCCAGGGCAGGCTGGAAGCGGAACTGTGCCGTCAGCTCCGCCGACAGAACTGTACCGTCCCGCCGGGTCATGTAGAGGTCGCCGGAGGGGAAGAGGCGGAAGCGGTCAATCCTGGTTTCCTCCAGGGGATTCTCCCGGTTCCAGGTCCGGCCGCCGTCGCGGGAATGGAAGAGACGCCCCTCTGGTGAAAGGACCAGGAGCTTGCTGGAGGACATGACCATGATCTGGGACAGGTCCGAACTGCTGAAGACGTTGGTCCCGTCTTCGACCAAACGGATTGCGCCCTTGTCGGTCCGAAGGGCCAGTTGGCCGTCCTGTCCCGCAAAGCAGGTAAGTCCGCCTCCTGCCTGTGCCGCCAACCATCCCTTTTCCGCCTCCAGCGAGGCTTCAACCTGCCACTGGATGCCGTTGACGGAAGAGGCCGCCCCGCCCAAATTACCCAGGGCATAGATGATGCCGTCGCCGGAACGGACGATGGCGGTCACCTGATCCTCCAGGGGGAAAGACAAGGGTTCCATGCCGGAAGGATGGCCGAAGAAGAGTTCGCCGGGGCCTCCCGAGGCCAGATAGAAGCCGTTTTCGTAATCGGGCAGATCGATGTATTGGATGGAGCGGATGGCATTGCCGGGTGAGACCGATGTAATCAGGTTCCAGCTGGAACCCGTGGCGGAGGCGTAGAGATTGCCGCCGGAGTCACCCGCCAGGAGGCCGGCCGGGCCGGCCGCGATGGCGGTCAGATCGACATCGAAGCGGAAGGAAACCGCTTCGGGATCCCCGCCTTTAGGGATGCGGAGGAGTGCCCCCGAAGTACCGCAGAGGAAAACAGAACCATCCAGCTGGGTAAAAGCGGTCCAGCGGACGTCCGCGTAGGAGGATGGCAGATCCAGGGCACGTTTTCCGGAGACAACCCCCGTGTCATAGCCGGCTATCCTGCCCTGGCTGATCAGTTTCATCTCCGTCATGGTTTCCCGGTAGAGAGAGAAGGAAGCGCCCGTATAGTAATCCCTGGCCAGGGGGACCTGGGATCTGGCCTCCGACATCTTGATATGAAATTCGTCCTGGGTGCCCCCGCTGGCAAAGAAGTGATCGTGTTCGATCTGCGGGGAGAAAGCCCCTCCGGTGACCAGGTTGGCCGCGGGCATACCGGTCAGATTAACTCCTGTCCCCGCCAGAACCAATTGGCTGTCCGCCTGATCATTCAGACGGATCAGGGTGGCCTGGCCGCTCCGCCTGCGGCTGGCAATCTGCAGGGCCAGGGGAAGGACAAAAAGGGCGATGACCAGCAAGGTCACAAGGGAGGTAATCAGGGTCCTCCGCCGCAGGCTGTAGGGAATGGTCCGGAAGCGGGCCATGATCAGGCCCTTTGCCGGGCGGGCTGCCTGCCCAGGCGCCGCAGGAGCAGGGCGGCGGCAACTCCAAGGAGAATACATCCATAGAGGACAAAAACCAGAATGGCATCGGCTTCTTCACCAAAGCCGGCCAGGCGGGAAAGCCAGCCGGAGCCGATGAAGTTGTAAATAATATGCAGGACAATGGGCAGGGCAATCTGCCGGGTCAAATAGTAGACCATAGACAGGGAAAAGCCCGCGATCAGGACGTAGGATCCCTGGATCAGGTCCAGGTGGAAGACGGCGAAGAGCACGGTGGTCAGTAAAATGGTGACGGAAGGCCGGAAAGCCTTGCCAAACTCTCCCTGGATGATGCCGCGAAAGAGGAGTTCCTCGCCGATGGGGACCAGGATGACGGTTGCCAGTATATCCAGGACCGGGGCCACGCCATCCGGCCCCACCAAGGCAACCTTATCCAAATAATCCTGCAGGAGCCGGCCCGGCAAAGAGAGAGGGTCAAAGGAGGATAAAAGCGTCATCCATAGCTGAGTCAGACCCATGGCGCCCAGAATGACCACAAGCGAATAAAGCCACTGAGACAAGGTGGCGGCCTCTTTTTTGAGCAGGAGGTCCTTTTTCCTTTTGCGCAGGAGAATATAAAGCAAATACAGAGGAATCAGGATCAGCATGCCGATCAGGGAAGCATAAGTCAGTGCCCCGCTTTCGGTCAGCAGTTCCATTGGAAGTGTGCTGTTATACGGATCCATGAGGAATTCGGAGCTCGAGACCAGGTTGACCAGCAGATAATAGACCAGCCAGCCTATGGCAACCACGTTGAGAACCAGGTGGTGCAGGACCATAAGGATAAGGGGAACCAGGAAGGTCCGGGCCCTGACCCGGCTTGCAGGGGCAGGCGGCGTCTCTCCCTGCGGGCTTTCAGTCCTGTGAATGAATTGTTCCGTCTTTTCCATCATCGTCAGCTGCCCCTGTCGGTTCACCGGCAAAGCAACCGGCCGGCCGGTTACGGGCGGATGACCGATTCCGTGTACCGTTCAAAAAAGTAATCAAAGGCCCGGTCGAGTTCCTTCTTGTTGGTCACCGATGAGAAGACATGCTCGCCGTTTTCGTCTTTCCACGAGCGCATGATGACGACTTCAGGGCTGGCTCTGGAACCGTCATCGGGCTCGTAGTTGTACATGACCGTATAGGTTTGCCCCCCGATCGAAAAGGCGTCAAGGAGCGACACATAGTATTCACGGCCGTTCCGGTCATCCACCAGGATGGCCAGAACGCCGTCACCCGCGCGCTGCCGGTCATTTCCCCGATCCGGGCGCTTGCGCGGCGCCGGTTTACGCTTCTTCGCTGTCTCCGTCATCGTCGCTCGCTTCCAGCAGAGCCTGGTAGGCTTCGTAAACGGCGTCATCCTCATCGTCTTCCAGACCGACCAGGACTTCTTCGCCGTCATCACCGACAACAAACTTCATGAAAAACAGGCTCATTTCGTCCTCGTCACCCTCGTTGGGGTCCACAAGCACGCAGTATTCTTCTCCGTTATGGGAAAAGGTATCCGCCATGATGAAAGAGTAATCCTCTCCTGTCTCCGTGTCGGTCAGAACGACATAGGCGTCCTCGTCGAACAATTCATCGACTTCTTCTCCGCAGCAGGAGCATTCGTGATCATCTTCATGCATGTACATCACCTGAAAATTATTCATTGGTTGATTCCTCCAAACAAAGGCTTTTTCTTATTTGGATCACAGGGCTGCCCTCTCGGACAAGCCCTGTGATCGAAGGCATTATATCATGATCCGTAAGGACCTGCGGTCAAACCGCCCCGTTCATTGTCCAAAAAGTCCTGGAGAAGAATTTCGGCGGCCACCCGGTCAACCAGGCTCTTATCTGTCCGCTTTTTCTTGCGGGCGGTCTCCATGATCAGGCGGGAGGCCAGAAGAGAAGTGTAACGTTCGTCAAAAAGCTCCACCCTGCAGCCGGTCGCCTGCTCCAGGGCCCGGGCAAAGTCCGAGGCCAGAACCGCTATCTCCGAATGGCGGCCGTCGGTCCGGTGAGGGAGGCCGACCACAATGGTGTCCACCCCCTCTTGCGCGCAAAGATCCGCGACAGCCTCAAGCGGTCCGGGGCCGTCATCACGCTGGCGTTCCAGCGTCATGAGGCGGCGGGCATAAATGCGCAGGGGGTCACTGATGGCCAGACCCACCCGGCGCAGGCCGAAGTCAATGCCCAGGACGCGGCCGGCCTTGGGATCAGAGGCGGTCAACGTAGTCTCTGACGACGACTTCAAGCAGCTCATCGCGTTCCAGGCGCCGGATCACGCCCCGGGCACCCAGGTGATTGGTGATATAGGTCGGGTCACCGGAAAGAAAGTAGCCGACCAGCTGATTGATGGGGTCATAGCCCTTTTCTTCCAGGGCCCGCATGACTTCCGCCATGATCTGGTGCGCAGCCAGGCGTTTATCACTGCCAATCTCAAAACGATTTGTATCCTGTTCTTCCATAGGCACCTCCGGTTTTCAGTTTACCACGTAGACCGCTCTCATGACCCGGTCTGGACAAGAGTGACCCGGGCCGACTCGCCCTCATGGCCGCAGAGGAGGACCCGGCGGATCTGGCCCCGGGCAGGAGGCCGGGCTTCTTCCGGTTCCGCTTTTCCGATCACATGAACGTATTCAGGGGTATAGCCTGTAAAGCTGCCGTCCTCCAGGATCTCCTCGACCAGAATCTCCCGCTCCTGCCCCAGGCGCTCCTGGATGGCAGCGGCGGCCAGGCGGCCGGCCTCTTCCCTGAGGCGGGCTGAACGCCAGGCAGCAACCGCCTCCGGCACCCGGTCGGCAAAGGATGCTGCGGCCGTCCCGGGTCGGGGTGAAAAGCGAAAGACATGGATACGCAAAAAGCCTATCTCCCGGCAGAAGGCAAGGGTCTCTTCAAAATCCTCCTGGGTTTCCCCCGGGAAGCCCACGATCAGATCTGTGGTGATGCCGGCCCAGTCCCAGGCGGACCGTATCCGGGCTATTGCCTGACGGTAGGCCTCTTTGTTGTCCCGCCGCCGCATGGACTGGAGAATGCGATCGGAACCGCTTTGCAGGGACAGGTGAAAGGAGGGGCATAAATGCTCCAAACGTGAGGCCCGGTCGACAAATGCCCCGGTCATGGTGCCTGACTCCAGGGATCCCAGGCGCAGGCGGTCAAGACCCCGGACCTGGTCCAGGGCCTCCAGGACATCAATCAGATCGGGCAGGTCTGCCCCTTCCATGCCGTAGGCGTTTAGATTGGTCCCGGTCAGGACCAGTTCGCGGTAACCGCGCGCCGTCAGCTCCTCCGCCTCAGCCAGAATGGCTTCCAGTGAGCGGCTGCGGGCCGGTCCCCGGGCCAGGCAGATGGCGCAGTAAGCACAGCGGTTGTCGCAGCCGTCCTGGATTTTCAGGAAGGCCCGGGTCTCCCGGGTCAGGGCCGGGGCACCCAGTTCCTCATAAACCGCCCCGTCAAGGGAGATCTGGGTCCTGATAATGGGGCTGTGCGCCCCTCCTGCCAAGGCTTCCAGAATCATGTCCGGCAGGCGTCCGCGCAGACTGGTGCCGGTCACAAGGTCAGCCAGGCCGTCCAGGTCCTGGCGCTGCGAATAACAGCCGCAGGCCACAATCAGGGCCCTGGGGTTCTGCCGCCTGAAACGGCGGAGGATCTGCCTGGATTTGCGCTCGGCCTCGCCGGTCACCAGACAGGTGTTGAGCACATAAAGATCGGCCTCCTCTTCCGGGTCCACCTGTGTGAATCCCCGGCGGCGGAAGTCCTCGGCCAGAGCGTCCATCTCATATTGATTGGTTTTGCAGCCCAGAGCGGTAACCGCGATTCTCATCTTCTCACTCCCTCAAGGTCAAAAAATGGGAAAAAAAAGAGCCGGAAGGCTCTCCTTGTTATCGAATTCCAGGAGGTCCGGCTGAATTTAAGCCCCGCGCCCTGTCAAAAGATAAAGTACCAGTGTGAAAACAGCAAAAGCGATGGCGAAAATGGTCGTCAGGGTCTTGAGGACACCTTCTTTGGTGCGGCCCTTGGTTTTGCCGTAGAAGGTATCAACCGAGCCGGAGTCACCGGAAAGAACGCCCAGGCCTTTGGACTTGCTCTCCTGCATCATGACCGTCACAATCAGGCCGACACAGGCCAGAATGTCCAGGATGATGAAAATAATCTGCGCAGCGTTCATTGCTGTTCCCCCTTTGGTGCGTCACACGCCGGACAATCATAGCATAAGGCGCGGACAGGCCGCAAGCCTGCCTAGCCATCTGCCGGCATGGAGACGAGAGGCTCCGCCTGGCGGGAGGCCAGCCGGCGCATGAAAAGCGGCAGGGCGATGACCAGGGTCAGGCCGGCCAGATTGGTCGTAATGGAGAAGGACCACCAGATACCGGTGACGCCCAGGGCTGTTTTGGCCAGGAGGGTTCCCAGCGGGATCCTAAGCACCATGAGGCCGGTCACAACCAGGGAGGGAACCAGCGACTGGCCCAGGGCCGAGAAGGCCGAAGAGGTCAGGAGCTGGAGGCCCATCAGGAGCTGGGAGGCCGACAGGACCCGCAGATAATCGGCGCCGTGAGAGAGAGCCTCCGGATCTTTGAAGAAGATGGCCACCAGGGGGCCGGCCAGGAAAAGAAGGATCAGGGTGGTCAGGACGCAGACCGCCGACACCAGCCAGAAACCCGACCAATAGCCCTGCTGGACACGGCGGTAGGCACAGGCCCCGAAGTTCTGAGCCATGAAGGCATTGACCGCGGCGGCAAAGCCGTCCGCTGTCATCCAGGAAATACTCTCAATCTGCGCGCCCAGACGCTGGGCGGCTACCGCCAGATCGCCGAAACCGACAATCATGCGCGAGATCAGGATGGTAACCGTGGCATGCACGCCCGACTGCATGGCAACAGGGGCACCCAGTTTGACCATGGGCTTGAGGCGGGAGACTTCCAGGGGTGAGCTGAAAAGCCGCAGGCCGGAAAAGGTGTCGTTTCGCCGGATGGCGGCCAGCATCAGAATAAAGGCCAGAGTCTCGGCGATCAGGGTAGCCAGGGCGGCGCCCACTACATCCATATGGAAGTAAAGAATAAAGAGGGGGTCCAGAGCCATGTTGACCACCAGGCCGGTGACAAAGATGACAAAGGGCGTATAGCTGTTGCCCGAGGCTGTCAGAACAGCGCTGTAGAGCCTTCCCCCCACCCGGGCTGTCATGCCCAGCCCCACCAGCCACAGATAGGTCTCAGTCCGCGCGATGGTTTCCAGGTCGTTGAAGTGAAAGATTGAAGCCAGAGGCCCCCGGAAGAAGACAAAGACAAATGTCAGGGCCAGGGCCATCAGGTAGCCCAGCCGAAGGGCCGACCGGGCCCAGGATCGGGCCTCTTCAAGCTGGCCGGCTCCAAGGGACTGGCCGACCAGGACCTGGCCCCCGATCCGGGGCAGGGCAAAGAAGCTCTCAACCAACCAGAAAAGGATGCCGGCCGATCCGACCGAGGCTACGGCCCTTTCACCCAGGGAGGCCACCCAGAACATATCGGTCAGGTTGTAGGCCAGGCCTACGAAAGAGGTGGCCATGATGGGCATGGCCAGTTTGATCAGGGTGGGCAGGATGCGGCCCTTGAGCAGGTCTTGTTGTTTTTGTCCGGTCATGGATCTCTCTTCACTGGGATAATTTCAACTGATTCTAGCATAAGCAGGCCCCGTCGGACCGTGCCCGGAGGGAAGCCCTGCGGGCCGCAAAGCATGGAAGCGGGATTATCATCATTGAAATGGGGGGTCAATTGTCCTACACTATTAAAGGATTTTCGGTCAACACAATGGTGCGCCCCTATGAAAGGCGCACGGCAAGAGGAGTTGGGAAGAGAAAGATGAGAATGAACTTGCTTGGATTGTCTCGGTCCATTCATCCGAAAGACAACAAGAACACAGCCGGAATGGCCATCAGGCCGCTTTCCGGTTTTTCAAAAGTAACCATCCCGCTTGATATGCAAATCGGCCCCGGCTGTGAAGCCATCGTGGCCAAAGGCGATCACGTGGATATCGGCCAGCCTCTGGGCCGGCCCCTGGGTGACTGGAGCGTTCCGGTTCACGCCAGCGTATCCGGGGAGGTTACCTCAATCAGCGTCGAGATCCTGAGCGACGGAAGCCATGCCGAGTACGTCACCATCGTCCCCGATGGCCTGGATACCGTCAGCCCCCTGGTCAAACCGCCGGTTATAACGGACAAGGAGAGTTTTCTCCAGGCAGTCCGCGACTCCGGCCTGGTCGGCCTTGGCGGCGCCGCCTTCCCTACCCATGTCAAGCTCAATCCCCCGGCTGACAAGCCGGTTGATACCCTGATCATCAACGCCGCTGAGTGCGAGCCTTATATCACGGCGGATTGCATCGTCTGCAATGACGGGGCCGGAGAGATTATCGAGGGTGCCCTGGCAATCTGCAAATGGTGCGGCTTCGACCAGGTCATCGTCGGCATCGAGGACAACAAGAGAGAATCTGCCAAGGCCCTGGATGCTGCCATTGAAGCGGCCAAGGATGACCCTGACTTTCCTTCTGGAGGCATGAAGGTCCGCGTCCTCAAGACCGCCTACCCCACCGGGGCTGAAAAAGTTCTCATCCGTCTCCTCAACGGCCGCATCGTCCCTGAAGGCGGCCTGCCATCCGATGTCGGCGTCATCGTTCAAAATGTCTCGACTGTTCACTTCCTGGCCCGCTATCTCAAGACCGGCATGCCCCTGATCAGCAAGGTCATTACGGTCGATGGAAGCGCCGTCGCCACACCCGGC
>Ga0265293_10011447_pt1 | contig 12063 bp, 10 predicted proteins | sample Munlanlewell138R_FD_192505 | JGI IMG/M metagenome (GOLD analysis project Ga0265293, IMG submission 192505) | Leachate microbial communities from a municipal landfill in Southern Ontario, Canada - Leachate well 138R | ecosystem: Engineered > Solid waste > Landfill > Unclassified | place: Canada... | reverse complement strand
AACGCGCCGAAGGCGTGCTGGCCCAGCTTGAAGCCTGGCTGCCGCCGCCGCTGCCCGCCACGGACTGGCGCGCGCACGCTTACCGCTGGCGCCGCCGCGGCTACCGAGGCTGGCTCGAAGCCGTTCTCCATCTGGCCACGATTCATCCCGCGGACCTCCATCACATCGATCGCCAAAAAGCCACACTTGACCGCAACACCCGCCAGTTTCTCGCGGGCCTGCCCGCCAACAACGTCTTGATGACCGGCGCCCGCGGCACCGGCAAAAGCTCGCTGGTGCGCGCCATGCTGGCCAGCTATGCCGACCAGGGCCTGCGCTTGATCGAGGTTGACAAGTCGGACTTGGCGGATTTACAAGAAATTGTCGAGATCATTGCGTCCCGGCCAGAGAAGTTTTTGATTTTTTGCGACGATCTTTCCTTCGAGGAAGGCGAGTCCAGCTATAAAGCGCTGAAATCCGTGCTTGATGGCTCAATCGCCTCAACGTCTCCGAACGTCCTCATTTATGCCACGTCAAACCGGCGTCACCTGATGCCGGAATACATGCATGAGAACCTGCAGACGCAGCGGCATGACGATGGTGAAATCCATCCCGGCGAGACCATAGAAGAAAAAATTTCGCTGTCCGAGCGTTTCGGCCTGTGGCTGTCCTTCCGCCCTTTCAGCCAGGACAGCTATCTTGACGTCGTCGCACATTGGCTCAACACCATGGGTTGCGATCAACAAAGTATCAGCGCGGCACGACGTGAAGCGCTGCAATGGGCGCTTGAACGAGGCTCCCGTTCCGGACGCGTCGCCTGGCAGTTTGCCAAGGACTGGGCCGCCCGGCAGCACCAACAACAAGGGACATGATGAGTCTTAATGCAGTAATCGATGTTGCAGTAGGTATTCTTCAACGCCAAGACGGCGCTTTTCTTCTCGCCCAACGCCCCGACGGCAAACCCTACTCAGGATGGTGGGAGTTCCCCGGCGGCAAGCTCGAAGCCAATGAAACCGCGCTCCAGGCACTGGCCCGCGAGCTGCACGAAGAACTCGGCATCACGCTGGTCACCGCCACGCCCTGGGTGACCCTCACCCACAGCTATACGCACGCCACGGTCCGGCTGCACTTTTGCCGGGTTTCGCAATGGCTGAGTGAGCCGCAAGGGCGGGAAGGCCAGGCGCTGCAATGGGTCCAGCTTGCTCCAATCAGTCCAACCGAACACCAGGCAGCGCGCTATGCGCATCAACAAACCCTGTCCGAACTGGCCCGGCAACCGATGCTGAGCGAAACCGACCGCGCGCGTCTGGGCGCCGCCTCGCCGGAACAGGCGCTGGGCTTGAGGCTTGAACCGGCTGTCGGACCCTTGCTGCCCGCCAGCCTGCCGCCGCTCAAGTGGATGATGCTGCCCGACAGCTATGCCATCACCAACATCAGCCGCACGTCGCCCTCGTGCTTTTTCGATCGGCTCGACGAAGCCTTCGAGGCGGGCATCCGGCTCATTCAGTTCCGCGAACCGGACTGGCCGCAAGGCAGCGACGACCCGAACCTGCTCCGCGTCCTGCAACAATTGGTGGAACGCGCCCATGCGCATGGCGCCAAGGTGCTGGTCAACAGCATTCATCCCCGCAGCTGGAGCGCGATTGCCGATGGCGTGCACGTGCGCGCCACGGACTTGAGCCTGCACCGCAGCCGCGAAGAGTGGATCGCACCCGGCCAGTGGCTTGGCGCGTCGTCACACTCCTTGCTGGAACTGACGCAGGCGCAAAGCCTGGGCGCGGATTTTGCCGTGCTGGGATCCGTCTTGCCAACCGACTCCCATCCCGGCAACCCGGGCATGGGCTGGGCCAAGTTTGAACAATTGTGCCAACAGGTCAGCCTACCGGTCTATGCCCTGGGCGGCCAAGGGGAGGCCACGCGCGGCGAAGCCGCCAAGCACGGTGCGCACGGCATTGCGGCAATCCGCGCCTTTTGGTGAGCGATAAATCAGTCGGCCTTGCCGGGACGCGAGGCCGACTGAGGATCCAATTGATCACTCAGGCCATCTGACTCAAGCGGTGCGCCCGGGATGACGAAACTGTCCGACGCCCAGGCGCCAAGATCGATCTGCTGGCAGCGCTCCGAACAAAAGGGGCGCCAGCGGCTCTCGGTCCGCCATTCCACCATTTTTCCGCAATTGGGGCACTTCACTTTTTTCATGACGCTTTACTCGGGATTGGCTTAGATCGTCGTGCACAAGGCCAGCTCGAACGACATGTCCTCGGCCGCGACGTAAGGTTTCCATTCCTCCGTCTGCCGGTACAAACGGATGGAAATCATATATTTATTGGCACTGGCTTCCGGATACAAGCCCGCTTCATCCGGCAGGTAGACCCGCAGCAGCTGGTAGGCCTTGCCGCCCAGCATCTTCTGGTACTGGCCGTTCTCGGCCACCACGGCGACTTTCCTGCCCGATTCCCGCAACAGCTTCAGGACGATACTCAACCCTTCATAGATGGGCAGCAAGGGCCGGGCCCAGCTCAGCAAATCCTGAGAACGGCGGCTGGCGGGCAAATGCTTCCAGGCATGAAAGGAAGGCATGTCGAACTCGCAGGCCCCACCCGGAATCGACAAACGGCTCCTGAGCGAGGTCAACCATTCATTCTGGCGCAGGGCCATGCCGGTTTTACCCTGGTGAGCCAGTTGCTCGGACGCACTGGAGATAGAGCCCAGCATCGTATTGAGCGTATTGACCTCAATGCCGGGATGGTCTCTCAGCGCGTTCAGGGACTGGCGGTAGCGCTCCAGGTCCTGCAAGAGATCGGACTTCAGATCCGCCCTGGCGGAGACGTCCAGGATTTCAAACAAAACGGTGGTGGCAACGTGATGGGCGTGCGCGCTTTCCTGGCGCAGGAAGTAAAACAGGCTCTCGAACAGACTTTCCAAACGCAGCAACGTACGGACCCGCTCGTTGAAAGGATATTCGTATAAAACCACGTAGACCGTCCGTCAAAATTTGGAAAGTTTTCCGCTAACGGCGTTGCGCCAGCTCAAGCCACATAGCATGACAGGATTGCGCCTGTCGTTGCAAGTCTTTCAAATCCGTAGCCGCGCCGTTCAAAATCACGTCATCCGCCGCTGCCAGCCGGGTTTCTCGCGGGACCTGCGCCGCGATAATCTTACGAATGACATCATCGGTTAACCCATTTCGCATTTTGACACGGGAAATCTGAGTGCCGACATCGCAATCCACCACGCACACCCGGTCAATCCGTGACCGCCACACCGCCAGCCTTTCCACCAGCAGCGGCACCACCACCACTTGATACGGGCTGGTTGGCCGCGCCAACGCCGCCTGAACGTCCTGCTGGATCATCGGGTGCAGAATACCTTCCAGGCGCTTGCGCGCCCCAGGATGCGCAAACACATGCTCGCGCATGGCCGCGCGGTCCATGGCGCCATCCGGTGCAATGAACTCAGGGCCAAACACCGCGGCAATCTGCGCAATCGCCCGGCCGCCCGGCGCCGTCAGACGGTGCGCCAGCACGTCGCTGTCCACCACCTGCACGCCCTGTTTTGCCAAATAGTCCGCCACCCAGGATTTCCCGGAGCCGATGCCGCCGGTCAGCCCGATGATGAAGGGCGCATAGGGCGGCGCGCCCTCGGCATCAGGGACGGAACGCGCGTGTTGGCCTGTGCTCATAGCCCCCCCTGCAAGCCAAACAATAACTGAACACAGCCGCTGGCCGCCAGATAGGGGCCGAAAGGCAGCACCTCGTCCAGGCGCTTCCCTTTTTTCAACATCAGTCCGCCGCCCACGAACACACCGGCAACAGCGGCCATCGTCATCATCCAGGGCAAGGCCTGCCAGCCGAACCACGCGCCAAGCGCGGCAAACAGCTTGAAGTCTCCATGGCCCATGCCTTCCTTGCCTGTCAGCAGGCGGTACACCCAATACACGGACCATAACACCGCATAGCCCGCGGCGGCGCCCAGCACGGCATCGGCCAGGGCTACCCGATCCGCCCACACATTCACCAGCAGCCCCAGCCACAGCAGCCCCAGAGTCAGCGTGTCCGGCAGCAACTGCGTCCGCCAATCAATCGCGGCCAAGGCCACGCAAAATGCGCAGAAGACCCAAGCCAGCACGGTGTAGGCCTGCCATCCGTAAACCAGTACGCAGGCCATGAACAACAAGGCGGTGACGCCTTCCACCACCGGATACATTGTTGAAATACGCGCTCCGCAATCGCGGCAGCGCCGCCGCAGCGCCGCCCAACTCAGGACCGGCGCCTGGTCGCGCCAGCGCAGGCGGTGTTTGCACTGCGGACAATGAGGAGCGGGACGAAACAGCGTGAAGCGCTCAGGCGGGGGGAGAGCCTCATTGCGATACTCGGCAATGTCCTGCTCCCACGCCTGCGCCATCATGACGGGCAAGCGCGCAATCACGCTGGTCACCAGCGTCCCGGTCAGCAGTCCCAGCGTGCCTGCCACGACCAAGGTCCACCAGGGGTAAAGATCGAGCGCGGCGAAGTGGCTCATGGAAAACTCAACGGAAAAGGCAAGCTTCACACTTTAACCGCAGTCGTGATGAAAAACAGCCGGATGCGGTAGACTTCCAGCACCCACCCAACTGTTCGGAAAAGCCATGTCAGTGACCACAAGCCAAAGCGCAAGCCTCGCCCCCTGGATCCGTTCGCCCGCCCGTTGGCTATGTGCGGCCTTGGCCAGCGCGGGCCTGGCCGCGTGCTCAATCCCGCTGCAACAGCCAGGCGACACCGCCGGGCGCGAAGCCGCGCCGCCCACACTGACGCACGCGCAGCAGCAACCGCCTGCCGCCCCGGCACGCGATCTCGGCCGCCCCTTGCCGCAAGCCTTGAGCTATCGCGGCGTGATGCCGTGCGCGGATTGCGAGAACCAGCACATCACCCTGACCTTGCTGCCGGACTGGACCTGGCGCATGCGGCGCGTTTACCAGTATGCGGGCGGCAAACCGCCGCTGTCCATCGTCACCACCGGCGCGTGGGAGCGCGGACCCGACGATGCCAACCGGGTGACACTACGCGGTGACCGCTATGAAAACTACCAGCTCCAGTGGGTGGACGGCAACCGCTTGAAGTGGCTCAGTCAGCGTGGCGAGCCCATTCCCAGCGCGCTGAATGCCTTCCTGACCCAGCAATTCGAACTTGACCCGATAGCCGACGTCATGCCGCTGCGCGGCAAAGTCTCCCCGCAAGGCTCGGGCATTCAGTTTGCCGTCTGCGGCCAGGGCAAGGCTTACCCGGTTTCAGCGCAACAGCAAGGCCGCGCACTTCAGGACAACTACCAGCGCTTGCGCATCGCGCCGGGCACGCCGGTCCTGATGTGGGTGAACGGGCGTTTTGCCATGGAAGGCTCGCCCGCGCAGCAGGTGTTGATTGTTGAAAGCATCAGCACCGGCACGCTCGACGCGCCGTGCGAATAGGTCCACCCCCTACCCGCTTACGCGGGCCCCCTCAAAGGGGGCGACACCGGCGGCCTGGCGGAGCCAGATCCGCGGTGTCCTGAGTTGCTGAGCTTCTTTTGTTATTGTGGGTTCGCGAACAGCGCTCACTTCTACAGTAGAACCTCGGCCCGATCCAGTGCACTGCGGATCTGGCCAGTCCGCTAGCGCTTCCCAGCCATGCCCACCCCATCAGCGGGCACGTGAAATCCGGACTTCGGCGCCGCGACGCTTGACCTCCAGACCTTCGGACGGCAGGATTTTCAAGCCTTCCAGGCCCTTGGCATAGCTCGATCCCTGCATCTGCATGACCCGGATTTTGTTGCGCATCACACTCGGATTGTGGATGGGCATGCCGAACAGCCAGACTTCGTCAAGAATCCGGGCGGAGTTGAACTCACCGGTATGCGTGGCGGTGGGCCCCAGACACAGCATGTGTCCTTCACGGCCAAACACCGGCAAGGTGTCCAGACCGCACTCCATGGTCCAGGTGGTGCCGCCTTCATAGCGGTGGCCGGTGCGCAAATCCCACCAGGCATCGCCTTTAGGCAGGTATACCGTGGCCTGCGTGCCTTCGTGCAGAATCGGCGCAACCAGCAACGCCGGGCCCAGCAGGTATTGCGTCTCGTACTCGTGCGCCTCGGTATCCTCCGGGAAGCTCAATACCATGGAACGCTGCACCGGCAGGCCGGTACGGGCCGCATCTTCAATCACGCCCAACACGTAGGGAATCAAGCGATACCGCAGATCCAGCCACTGGCGCGCAATGGCTTCATGGGCGTCTCCCAGCGCTGACGGCAACAGTTTCTCATGGGCATGGAAACGGAAGTTGGCACTCAGCACGCTTGCGCCCAGCCACCGCAGATACAGCTCGGGGGTCAGGGTTTCCAGCAATGCCTCCGGATTACCGACATCATGTACCTGCGCATGAATGCCGCTCATGCCCACTGTCAGCGCCGCGCGGATCGACGCGGCCAGGCCGTCAAAGGTATTGGGCACGCTGGGCGGCGCCTGGAACGGCAGGCGCTGGCCGGTCGGGAACAGGTCACGGCTCCACACCACCCCTTCGGACGGCACTTTATTCCAGGCGGCGGCTTCATACAGACAGCGCTTGACCAGCATCGGATAGACCAAACGCAAGCGCCCATCCGTGTCGCCGTTGCGCGCCGAAACGCCGTTCGGCAAGTCAAGTTGCGCATCGCAGGAGACCGCCTCCACACCTTCATCCTGCAAGGCGCGCAATTTATCGCGCCAGAAGGTAAAGACATCTTTGTGGGTCAGGTCCAGCAAGCCGAAAGGCTCACCTGAGGTGGCCGCAATGCCGTCAAAGACGAAAGCACCGCCTTCCTCGTCCGTCAACAGCCAGCCTTTGTCTTCCAGTTCCTCGAACATCAGCTGCGATTGCAGCACGGCGGGAAAGCCCGGCGCGCAAACCTTGACATCGAGCGCCTTGAAGCCGTTCAGCAGCGCCTTGACGTCACCAAGACGCTCCGACCATTCCACATTGAGCTTGGTATTGATCTCAAAGACGTTCGGGCCGCTCAGCGTCACGGCGTCGAAGGCGAAGCCCGACTCACGCATCTGCGCGGCGCTCTCCAGCACGGACTCCGTGCTGTAGCCCGGCGTCTGGCCCAGCCAGGCGCCCATTGCCCACAGCGACGGTTGTCCGGCACGGCCCGTGATTTGCGTATATTGATTCAGGATCTCCGCCGGTTCGCCGATGAACAGGTAAAGATCAATGTAGGTATGCGCGGAAGCCAGCACGTAATGGCCGGGAGCCGCCTCCGCGCCAACCGCGTGCGTCAGCGGATCCAGGGAGTTGACGTAGATGCCCCAGCCTTTCGGGCTCCAGGCCAACGGCAACGCCCGTTCAGCGGGAATATCGGAGTGAATCGTGCGGCCGCGGCAGTCCAGCTGTTCCAAGCTTTCAGCCAGACCGTAGACGCCCTCTCCTTCGGCCAGTTCGAACGATGCCGTCCAGCCTGCGCGCGGATCATCGGCGTCTATGCCAAGGGCAGGCAAGGCGGCATCAGCGCTGGATCGCAGCACGCACTGATCACCCCGGTACAAGGCCAGGCGCAGCGGCTCGGCCCTCAACTCCAGGACCATGTCTCCCTGGGCCAGCCGCACACCCGGCTCTCCCGTCGGTAGGGCTGCCTGCTCGGCTTCGCCGACCGCTTCGTCCCGCGCCAGCAGATCATGCAGGGCAGCCACCCGGGCCGCGCTGGTCGACAAGGGCTTCTCAGTGGCGCGCGGCCCCCCAACGCACAGACGAAACACGCCAGGCGCACTGGCTTCAACAAGCACATCCAGGCTTTGATCGGTTTTGAATCGATACGCTGATGATGTAGAACTGACAGGGGTAAGTGATTCCAGACGCTGGTAGCGGGAGGATTCGAATTGGAGTGGCACAGGTTCCCTCGATCGCTTCGGCAGAATTGGCGAGATGTTGACCAGATGGACCGAACGCCGTCCTTCACGCCAGATCCTTTCAGTTCCGGTGAATTCGGGCCATCAAAAAAAACAACATCCTCTATTTTCCCACGTTTTCGAGATTTTTAGCGCCAAACGACCGTATCCAGTAAATCCGACTCGATCAACTGCGGTTCGACCTCCAGATTCGCAGCCAAAATATCGCCCGCCAGCGCCGCCCAGCTCATGCCCCGCGAGGCATAACCCGCGCACACCCAGAAGCCCGGCGCGCTCGGATGTTCGGCGATCAGCGGCAAGCGTCCCGGCAGCACATGCCGAAAGCCCGCCCAGGCGCCCACCGGCTCCCGTCCGGCCATCCGTTGGCTCTCCGGCAGCAACGCGTGCAGATGGGCCAGGTTCAACGCATCCCCGTGCGCATTGGCGGCAAAGCCTTCCACCTCATGCACATAGGTGCCGCCCACCACCGTCCGGCCATTCACCGGCGGGAGGACATAGCCATCGCCCGCCACCATGCAGCGAACGTCCAGGCTGGCATCCGTCTCGAACAGATTGATCTGCCCAGCCACCCGTTTCGAGCTCAGGAACTGCGGCGCGTCCAGATCCGCGGCAAGACCGCTGCGCGTCAGCAAGGCCACCGACTCCCAGCCATTGGCCAACACCAGCGTCGGTGCCGCGGCCAGCGTCCGGCCGCGCGCATCGTCAACCCGCCAACCCTCGTGGTCACGCTGGATACGCCAAGCCTCGGCCTGGTAAACGCGGGCGCCCTCCAACAAAGCACGAATCATGACGTCAGGTTGAATCCGCATCGCCTGCGGCAGCCACCAGGCGCTGCGCGCCACCTTGACGCCCGCTAGTCGGCTGGCCGCGTCGGCGTCCAGGTATTGCAGCCATGACGAAGGAAACCGCAATGCCTGCACCGCGTCGGCAAAGCGCGCCGCCTGGGCCGCATCACTGGCCAGGTGCAACGTGCCGCAAGGCAGCAGCGCGGCAGACCCCAGCCAGGGCGCCCAGCGCGCCCGCGCCCGCAGCACCGCCGCCCGCGACAAGCGGGCCCGCGCATTGTCGTCTCGGGCAATCAAGGGCGTGATGGCGGCCGCCGGATGGCCTGTGCCGGGGGCGCTTGCCGACATCACCGCCACGGTCCAGCCGCGCTGACGCAGGGCATAGGCAGCGCCTGCCGCGGCAATCCCGCCGCCCACCACCACACATGTCCGCTCACGCGCCGGTTGCCGCTCCCGCAGGCCATGGCGCGGCGTAAACGCAGGCGCGTAGCGGGCCACCGTCATATGCTGCTTGCCCGCAAAGCCCGGCCGCTTCTCGACCTCGAAGCCCACTTGCCGCAAGGCGCGGCGAACCGCACCGGCTGCGCACCAGGTCGCGGCGGTGGCGCCGCGCCGCGCCAGGTAGGACAAGGATTTGAACAACTCGACCGACCACATCTCCGGGTTCTTGGCAGGCGAAAACCCGTCCAGAAAGAAGGCATCCACGTCCGCCCGCAGCAACGGGGCCAATTCCCGCGCCAGCCCGAAAGCCAGCGTCAGCGTCACCTGGCCGCCCTCAAACTCGAGCCGATGCAGCCCGGGGGTCAGCACAGGCCATTGCGCCAGCAAAGCGCTGACCGGGGCCTGCCAGTCAGCGGGCGCTCGCTGCCGCCATAGCGCCGCCAGATCTTCGCGGCAAAAAGGATGGGCTTCCAAGGACAGGAAATGCAGGCGCGCCGGGCGGCTCGGGTCCTGCCGCCAAGCCGCCCAGGCCGTCAGGAAGTTGGTTCCCAGGCCAAACCCGGTTTCACAAATCGTGAAGCGAGCCTGGCCGCGCCAGCGCTCAGGCAGGCCGTTGCCATGCAGAAAAACGTGACGCGCCTGGGCAATCGCACCTTGTTCGGCATGATAAACGTCGTCATAGTCATGGCTGAAAGGCGTCCCTTTCTCGGAAAAACGTAAGCGGGCGGGTAACAGTGGTTTCATGGCAAGGTAAATCATACTGCGCGGCCATGCATCCCACCCGGCAGGCCCTACAATAAAAGCACGCCAACTCTGCCTGGATCCTCATGCCCACCTCCTCGCCAGCCTTCGATCTGTTCAAAGCCCTGGAAGCCGCCATCGAGGCCGCGCATGCGGGCGCATCCGTGCTGCGCTCCTATCATCAGCGGCGCACCGATCTGATCATTGACCGCAAAGCGCGCAATGACTTTGTCTCGCAGGCGGACAAAGAGGCCGAGCTGATGATCATGCAGCGCTTGCGGCAGGCCACGCCGCACATCGGCATTGTGGCCGAGGAAAGCGGCGGCACGCCGGACGAGCACATCAACTGGATCATCGACCCGCTCGACGGCACCACCAACTACCTGCACGGCATCCCCCACTACGCGGTTTCCATCGGCCTGGTCGGCAAGGCCGGTCTCAAGCTGCCCTACGGCGAAACCCTGCAAGCCGACACCCCGCTGGTTGGCGTCGTCTACGATCCTTGCCGGGAAGAAATGTTCACCGCCGTCAAAGACGTGGGCGCCTGGCTCAACAGCCACCGCATCCATTGCAGCCAGACGCAGACGCTGGAAGATGCCCTGCTCGCCACCGGCTTCCCGTTCAGCGATCTCAGCTTTACGGACACCTACTCCGCCATGCTGAACAATGCCTTCGTGCGCACCCAGGGCGTGCGCAGGAACGGCGCGGCGGCGCTGGACCTGGCCTGGGTCGCCTGCGGGCGCTTCGACGGCTATTGGGAACTCCGGCTCAGCCCCTGGGACGTGGCCGCGGGCGCCTTGCTGGTGCGTGAAGCAGGCGGCCTGTGCGAAGACCCCTATGGGAGACATGCCTGGCCGGTGGAAGGCAATGTGGTGGCGGCGGGCAAGGCTTTATTGCCCGCGCTGAAAGCCATGATTGCGCCCGATCTTGAGCGCACGCCCCCGTTGGCGCCGGACGGGATCTGAAGCGGCGCAACCGGGGACGGACGGAAACGCTCAGGCCAGGCCTTCTTCACGCAGCGTGCGCTGCACCGCGGGGCGGGCCGCGACCTTGGCCTGCCAGGCCTGCACATGCGGAAACGGCGACAAATCAAACCCGGCGAAGGCGGTCCAGTTCAATACCGTCCACAGATAGGCATCCGCAACCGTGAATGCTTCTCCCGCAATAAAAGCCTGTTTGGACAATTGCGCCTCAACATAGCCAATGCGCCGTGTCAGCAAGGCACGGGCCGACGTCTTGACGGCGTCCAGCGTATCAGGGCGGAAGAAAATGCCAAGGTTCTTGTGGAGTTCGGTCGCGGTGAACGACAGGGCCTCAAGCACCCGATAACGCGCCATGGATCCCGCCTCGGGAATCAAGCCGCTGTCGGGGGATTGATCGGCCAAGTACTGTACCAGCACCGAGACCTCCGTCAGCACCACGCCCCCATCCAGCGCCAGGGCCGGGACAAAGCCATTCGGGTTGACCTGGAGATAATCCTGGCCGTCCGCCGTGCGCTTGGTGGCCAGATCAACCGGAACAAGATCCAGCTTGATGCCTGCCTCGTTGGCAACGATGTGAGGCGCAAGCGAACATGCGCCAGGCTTGTAGTAAAGCTTCATGTGACACCCCTCAGAGATAGCCTGTTATTGACATGCGCCACGGCGCACTTATCTGACAATCATCAAGCCAAGCCGGAACTGAGAATCCGCCTTGCGATTGTAATCGAGCAGGGTTTCGCCATAGCCCTTCACGTATTGCAGGTGAATGAACCCGTTCACGCGCCGGAGCCAAGTGCCTTTCAACGGATAGGCAAAATCCAGTTGCAAATGCCCTTTTTGCCTGCCGCGATAGGCCGCGCTGGCCATATAGCCGTGCGGGCTGGTCCATTTGAGCTGGTAATCCACGTTGCCGCGATAGTCACGGATATCAGGATTGTCCGACAGGCCCATGTAGTGCCTGATGCGGGGAGAAAAGCTCAGCAAGCTACCGTTTTCAAAGCGGTAATTGAAAGATGGCCGAACATACAGGCTATTCATTGAACGCGACAGGGTGGCGCTGCGCCCGTTCGACTCATGCTCAAAGCCCAGGTTCAGGCCCAGCGAACGACGCTGGTCCTCACTTTCCGCCACCCGTTCGTTCAACCAGAAAAAAGCGGGCCGGTAGCTGCTGTCCCGGAACGGCGAGGAATCGTCCCCGAGATCCCAGATCGATGTTTGGGTATAGGCAAAGTAGAACTTGTCCCAC
>Ga0265293_10011446_pt1 | contig 12063 bp, 12 predicted proteins | sample Munlanlewell138R_FD_192505 | JGI IMG/M metagenome (GOLD analysis project Ga0265293, IMG submission 192505) | Leachate microbial communities from a municipal landfill in Southern Ontario, Canada - Leachate well 138R | ecosystem: Engineered > Solid waste > Landfill > Unclassified | place: Canada... | reverse complement strand
GCTTTTTTCTAAAGATATACCAAAGGTAGTTTTAGGGACAAATGGGCAAGCTCTCTATTTTAGCCGCTCTCCTATCCCATATATAAGAGATATCCCATCTAAGGAGTGGTTAAGTAATCACCAATACTATAAGCACATAGGCCTATATGGTTACAAGCGAGAAACTCTCTTAGAAATTGCAGAATTAGCTCCGTCTCCTCTTGAAAAAGCAGAGAGTTTAGAACAGCTTCGCTGGCTTGAGAGTGGTATTAAAATAGCCACAAACAGAACTCTATTTGACTCTTATTCCATAGATACTCCTCAAGATATTGAAAATTTAAGAGCTAAAGAGATTATATAAAGGAATTGTGTAAAATAGTTTTATTTTTTTTTATATATTTGCACCAATAGGCCATTTACAATTAATGATAAACAACTAAATATACTTAGAATGAAAAAAAACCTGTTAAAAGTTTTAGCAGTTGCTATTATTGGAATTTCAATAGCATCTTGCAGCAACCCCTCAAAAATGGCAAAAGATGCTCAACTGGTAACAGTTGAAAGCGTGCCACAAATTCTTGAAGTAGTTGCAGATGAAATAACTGCAACTTACACAATGAACTTTCCTGAGGGCTATTTCCACCCTAAAGCTGTTTTAGAAGTTATCCCTGTACTTGTATATCAAGGAGGCGAGGTAGCTGCTCCAACATTTAAACTTCAAGGAGAAAAAATCACAGACAACTACAAACCTATCTACCTTTCTGGCGGAAGTGCTAGCAACACTGTAAAGTTTGCTTATAAGCCAGGAATGGAAAAATCTCATTTAGAACTTAGAGTTGCAGTATGGAACAAACTTAAAAAGTATGATTTCCCTGCTCCTTATAAATTAGCAGATGGGGCTAACATAACTTATAAGCTAGTTGGCACTAGTGGCGTAACAGCTATTGCTCCAAATAATTATAAGAAAGTGATACAAGAGCAAAAAGAGACTCAAATTCTTTATACTATAAACAGCCCAGTAGTTCGCCGTAAAGAGCTTACAAAATCTGAGATTAAAGAGTTCCAAGAGTTCCTTGCACAAATTGAAAAAGATGAGCGCCGTCAAGTTAAAAGCACAGATATTGTAGCTTATGCTTCTCCAGATGGCCCTACAACTCTTAACTCTAAACTTTCTAGCAAACGTGGAGAGACAGCTAAGAGTGCATTTGACAAAATAACCAAAGACGTTCCTGTAGAGGCTCCAATTAATGTTAAGACTATTGCAGAAGATTGGGAAGGATTCCAAGAATTAGTAGCAGCATCTAACATTCAAGATAAGGAGTTAATCTTACGCGTTCTTTCTATGTACAGCGACCCTGCTGTTCGCGAAAGAGAGATTAAAAACATGTCTATGGTATTCAAAACTTTGGCAGACAAAATTCTTCCTGAACTCAGAAGAGCAAGAATGATAGCCAATGTAGATTACACTAACTATAATGACAAAGAGCTTGTTGCTCTTATATCTTCAAATGTAGAGATAATGGACGAGGAAGCTCTTCTTTATACTGCTACTCTAGTAGAAGATTATGAAACAAAAGCTATGCTTTACAAAAAAGCTGGTGACAAATTTGAGAGTGACCGTGGTTACCTAAACCTTGCAGCAGTAGCTCTTGGAGAAAAAAACCTAGGTGAAGCCAAAACCGCTCTTTCTAAAGTTAAAGACAAAAATTGCCCATACTACTATAATAATGCTGGTGTTGTAGCTCTTCACGAAGAGAATTACCCAACTGCTTCTCAAATGTTTGCAAAATCTTCATTAAAAGAGGCTGAATACAATTCTGCAATTATAGATATCCTAAATGGTAATTACAAAATTGCTTCTACTAAGCTTGTTGGCTCTGGAAAAGGGAATGAAGCACTTGCTTACATTCTTACTAACCAGCTAGACAAGGCATCTAAAGTGCTTAAGCATGAGTGCCCTCGCGCTTCTTATATGAGAGCAATTATTGCAGCTCGCCAAGGAAGAATGAGCGAAGTAGCAAAACAGTTGCAGGGAGTTTATGCAGACCCAGAACTAAAAGCTCGCTCAGAAAACGATATTGAATTTGCAAAGTTCAGAGAGTAATCTTTAGTACGTAAATAAAGATATTTTAATAAAAAAAGGAGTCAAAATTTTGACTCCTTTTTTTTATATTAGATAATAAAAACGTATTAATCAAGTTTGAGTACAGCCATAAAAGCACTCTGGGGAACCTCTACGTTACCTACTTGGCGCATACGCTTTTTCCCCTTTTTCTGTTTATCTAAAAGCTTACGTTTACGTGAGATATCGCCTCCGTAACATTTAGCTGTAACATCTTTACGTACTGCTTTAACTGTTTCACGTGCAATAATTTTTGCTCCTATTGCTGCTTGAATAGCAATATCAAACTGCTGGCGAGGGATTAGCTCTTTTAGCTTTTCACACATACGGCGGCCAAAATCATAGGCGTGGTCTCGGTGAATAAGACTAGAGAGTGCATCTACCTGCTCTCCGTTAAGAAGAATATCTAACTTAACTAATACAGACTCTCTATAGCCTGTTACATGGTAATCAAACGAGGCGTAGCCTCTAGAGACAGACTTAAGTTTATCATAAAAATCAAATACAATCTCTGCAAGAGGCATATCGTAACTGAGCTCTACTCTCTCGCTAGTAAGAAAGTTTTGATTTACTAAAGTTCCGCGCTTGTCCATACATAACTTCATAATAACTCCAAAATACTCAGATTTTGAAATAATTTGAGCTCTTATATAAGGCTCCTCTATGTAGTCTATAAGTGTGAGTGCTGGGAGCCCAGAGGGGTTATGAACATCTAAAGTCTCTCCTTGAGTTGTATGAACCTTATAAGAGACGTTAGGAACAGTTGTAATAACATCTACGTCAAACTCACGATACAATCTCTCCTGTACAATTTCCATATGGAGTAGCCCCAAGAAGCCACAACGAAATCCAAAGCCCAACGCTAAAGAAGATTCAGGTTCAAATACCAAAGAGGCATCGTTTAGCTGTAACTTCTCTAAAGAGTTACGAAGATCTTCATAGTTGTCTGCCTCTACTGGATATAACCCTGCAAAAACCATGGGTTTTACCTCTTCAAAACCTTCAATAGATTTTTCACAAGGCCTATCTCTATGGGTTATGGTATCTCCTACTTTTACTTCGCTTGCTGTTTTAATTCCAGAAATAATATAGCCCACATCTCCAGTACGCACCTCGCCTGTAGGTACCATTTTCAAACGAAGTTTTCCTACCTCGTCTGCCTCATACTCTTTCCCAGTATTAAAGAATTTAACTTTGTCTCCTTTACGTATTACACCATTTTGAACTTTAAAATAGGCCATAATTCCTCTAAAAGAGTTAAATACAGAGTCAAAAATAAGTGCTTGTAAGGGAGCCTCCTCGTCTCCAGTGGGAGAAGGCACTCTCTCTACTATAGCTTCTAGTATCTCTTCAATACCTATTCCTGTTTTTGCACTAGCAAGCAAAATCTCTTCATCTTTACACCCTATAAGCTCAATTATTTGATCTTTTACAGTCTCTACCATAGCACTTTCCATATCAATCTTATTAAGAACGGGAATAATTTCTAGGTCTTGTTCAATTGCTAAGTAAAGATTAGATATAGTTTGTGCCTGAATTCCTTGAGATGCATCTACAACTAGAAGCGCTCCTTCGCAAGAGGCAATAGCACGCGATACTTCATAAGAAAAGTCTACGTGACCAGGAGTATCAATTAAATTAAGAATATATTTATCTCCTTTGTAAACATAATCCATTTGAACAGCATGACTTTTTATTGTAATGCCCTTCTCCTTCTCTAAATCCATGGAATCAAGTACCTGTTTATCGGTAGCTTTAGATACCATAGTGTGAGTAACTTCCAACAACCTATCGGCAAGAGTGCTCTTTCCGTGATCTATATGGGCTATAATACAAAAGTTTCTAATCTGCTTCATTTTACAATTTTGGGATTAATCATTGTTGCAAAGATAAAAATAATTCTAAAATTATAAGTTTGATGTTATCTTTGTAAAAATAGTAGAGTATCATTTATTAATTTTAAAGTCTAATTCAGTAATAAATATCAAAAAAATAATGGCTCAAAACACAAATTTACAAGAGGTCTCTTCTCAAATAAGGAGAGATATTATTCGTATGGTAAACATGGCTTCGTCTGGACACCCTGGCGGGTCACTCAGTATTACAGAGGTGCTAACTACACTTTTTTTCTCTGAAATGAATCACTCACCCAAAGAGTGGAGAAGAGATGGCAAAGATAAAGATATGTTCTTTTTATCTGCAGGCCATCTTACACCAGCTTACTATAGTACCTTAGCTCGTAGCGGTTACTTCCCAATTGAAGAGCTTGCAACATTCCGCAAAATGGGATCTAGGCTCCAAGGGCACCCCTCTATAGACAAAGGGCTCCCAGGAGTTCATGTAGCAACTGGCTCACTAGGCCAAGGGCTCTCTGTTGCATGTGGAGCAGCTCTAACTAAAAAAATTAATAAAGAAGATAATTTTGTTTATGCAGTAATTGGCGATGGTGAAAGCAACGAGGGACAAATTTGGGAAGCTGCCCTTTTTGCAGCACACAAAAAACTAGATAGACTAATTGTAATTACAGACTGGAACGGGCAACAGATAGATGGCCCCGTAACTGAAGTTCTAGATACTGGAGACTTAAAACCTAAATGGGAGGCTTTCGGCTGGAGTTGTAAGGTTGTAGATGGGCACAATATTGATGCAATAAAAGAGGCTTTACAGTGGGCTAAAAGTTTAGCTGGAGATGGGAAACCTAAAATGCTGCTAATGAAAACCGATATGGGCCGAGGAGTAGATTTTATGCAAGGGACACACCATTGGCACGGAAAAGCTCCTAATGCACAAGAGACTGAAAATGCCCTTTCTCAACTCAAAGAGACTCTAGGCGACTTTTAAAAGTAATAATATTTAGACCGTTCAAACTACAGATATGAAAGAGAAATTTAAAAACAGTGGAAATAAAGATACACGCTCTGGCTTTGGTGCCGGGCTTCTAGAACTAGGGAAAAAAAATGAGAATGTTGTTGCCCTTTGTGCAGACCTCACTGGCTCACTAAAGATGAATGCCTTTGAAAAAGAGTTTCCAGAAAGATTTATTCAATGTGGTATTGCCGAGGCAAATATGATGTGTACAGCTGCGGGTATGGCGCTTAGCGGTAAAATCCCGTTTGCAGGAACATTTGCCGAGTTTGCTACAGGTAGAGTATATGACCAAGTACGTCAATCAATTGCCTACTCAGAGACCAATGTAAAAATATGTGCATCCCATGCAGGAATTACCCTTGGAGAAGATGGTGCAACCCACCAAACAATGGAAGATATTAGTCTAATGAGAGGGTTACCAAACTTCACAGTAATAAACCCTTGCGACTACAACCAAACAAAAGCTGCAACAATAGCAATTGCAGAACACGAAGGCCCTGTATATCTACGTTTTGGGCGCCCTTCTGTTCCTAACTTTACAAAAGAAGATGCCCCTTTTGAAATAGGCAAAGCAGTAACATTATCTCAAGGGAAAGATGTTACTATATTTGCTACTGGCCATATGGTATGGGAAGCTATTGAAGCAGCAGACTCTTTAGAAAAAGAGGGTATCTCTGTTGAACTAATAAACATACATACCATTAAACCCTTAGATGTAAAAGCAGTCATAGAATCGGCGGCTAAGACAAAAGCTGTAGTAACTGCAGAGGAGCATTTAATAGCAGGAGGTATGGGAGAGCTCATCGCAGGTGTTCTTGCAAGAGAAGTTCCAACTCCGGTAGAGATTGTTGCAGTAGACGATATTTTTGGCCAAAGCGGTACTCCTGCACAACTAATGGAAGAGTATAAATTAAACTCGGCAACCATAATAGAAGCTGCCAAAAAAGTTATAAAACGTAAGTAATCTATTAAACTAATGGACGATAAGGATCTCTTAGCACTGTTTAGAGAAAAGGGGAAAGAAAATTACGCCTTTAACCTTATTGTTGAAAAGCATAGTGAAAGATTATATTGGCACATTAGAAAACTTGTAACTTCTCACGAAGATACTAACGACATTCTGCAAAATACATTCATAAAGGCCTGGGGTGCTCTGCCCAAATTTAGAGAGGAGTCCAGGCTCTTTACTTGGTTATATAGAATTGCCACCAACGAATCTTTAACCTTTTTGAAACGCTCCAAGCTAAGATCTTTTCTCTCTTTAAGTGATTATTCTAAACAGGTAGAAAACCAATTAGAGGCAGACCCTTGGTTTGATGGAGACAATACCCAAAGAGTATTTCGTAAAGCAATAATGACTCTCTCTCCAAAACAGAGAGCTGTTTTTAATATGCGCTACTACGACGAACTAAAATATGAAGAGATTTCAGAGATTTTAAACACCTCTGTTGGAGCTCTAAAAGCCTCCTATCACCACGCATTTAAAAAAATTCAGGAAATTTTAAAAGAATCTATTTAATCCTTTTGAAGTTTAGATAGTCAAAGAGATATGAGAACAAATTTTAACATAGAAGAGCCTGCTAATAAGAAGCACCTACAAGAGAACCCATATAAGGTTCCTAATGGCTATTTCAATAGTGTGCGAGTAGATATCTCAGATAAAATTTCGGCACAAACTCAAAAAACTGGTTTTTGGACAGTTGCTAAGCCCCAATTAGGGCTAGTATCTCTATTCGCTTTTGTGTTTTTATTTGCATATACAATATTTCACATTTTCCCTACAGATAGCAATTTCTCTTTAAGAGATAAAAGTGGTTCTGCTACTACCATAATAGGCTCTAACATTGAATATGTAGAAGAGGGCTTTTTAAAATCTACTTTTGTAGATTTCTTTTACAGCTCTATAGACTCGCTAACTACTACTAACGAGCAAATCACAGAAGATGAACTTATAGACTACTTAAGTGAAAATGTAGATCTTATAACTCTCTCTTATTTAGATGTACAAGATTAATTCATTATTTATTATGAAAAAATTAATAATCCTTTCTCTTATATGCACATTTGCAGTTTCACTTACTGCACAACCACGCACCGAGGCACAGAGACAACAGCACAAAAGTCAAAGGTACCAAAAAATTCAAAGTGCAAAAATTGCCTTTTTTAGTACCGAGTTAGAGCTTACACCAGACGAGGCCGAAAATTTTTGGCCACTATATAACGAATATTGGAGAGCTCGCGAAAGAGCAAATAGAAGATCTTTCCAAGCACTTAGATCTATTAACAGAATTGTCTGCGACAATGAACAGAAAGCAACCGACCAAGAGTTGAAAAGCCTTATGGAAACCTATATCTCTAACACTACTGCAGAGGGCGAAATTCATAAAGAGTACTACAAAAAATTCCTGAAAATATTCCCTATAGAGAAAGTTGCAAAGATGTATGCTACAGAAGAGAATTTTCGAATAAAGATGATTCATCAGCTACGCAGTGGAGCACGCCAGCCTACAGATAATAAAGAACCCAAATAGCTCAATCTGTTTTTAACTCCTTAAGATAAAACCTTTTAACCAACTCATTGTACTCTTGAGTATAACACTCCCCTCCCTTCTGCTGAATAACAAGAGTCTCTTGTTTTATCTCAAAATGTGCATCCTTTGCAACCAATAGAGTGTTTTTTAGCATACAGAGCTCTATAAGATATCTTTTTGGAGGCTTAGATAAAACTGTTTTTACCTTACATACTCTTTTAACAATAAACTCTTTGTTAGCAGAGACCATCTCCAATAGTCTCTCTCCCTCTTCTACAGGCAAAACAACAGCCAATAGGCCTCCCTCTTTAAGCAGAAGGGTAGATGACTCCAACAATAGCTCTAAAGGCAAGGAGTGGTTGTGCCTTGCAATATTTCTCCTTTTAGAAGGAGCTGGTAGAGAGTTAGTGAAAAAAGGTGGGTTAGAGAGAATCAAATTAAATTTACCCTGGCCAACGGTAGAGGATTTATAATCTAGATACAAGTCTTGCAAAGAGATATGAAGAGCTTCTAAATTATCTGACCAAATAGAGTTTTTAAAATTGTTACAAGACTCCAGATAGGAGTTATAATCTACATCTATTGCAGTTATATTGAAATTATTAGAGAGTATCTCTTCTAATCTTTGAGCTATTATTAGAGAGATAACACCTGTGCCCGAACCAATCTCTAAAAGTTTAACAGGAGCATCTAAAGAGACCCAAGCAGCTAAAAGAACACCATCTGTGTTAACTTTCATTGCCGAGTTCGATTGCTCTACTACAAATTTTTTAAAATAGAAACTTGCCATCTCTCATTTCAAGAGTTCTATCGCTCAAGGCTGCTAACTCTCTATCATGTGTTACAATTATTATTGTAATACCAAACCTATCTCTTAAATCAAAAAAAAGCTTATGAATCTCTTCTTTAGTAGATGTATCTAAGTTCCCAGAAGGTTCATCGGCAAAAAGAACAGACGGGTTATTAACAAGTGCTCTTGCAATAGCAACTCTCTGCTGCTCTCCTCCACTCAATTCAGATGGTTTGTGAGAGAGCCTACTAGAGAGACCCAATAAAGTTAACAACTCTCTTGCTTTCTCTTTTGCGGCAGACATGCTTGCTTTGCCAATTAAGGCAGGAATAGCCACATTCTCTAAAGCAGTAAACTCTGGCAATAAATGGTGGAATTGAAAAACAAATCCTATTTTTTTATTTCTAAAATCGGCCAAATTATTTGACTTCAAAGCAAAAACATCTTTCCCATCTATAAAAACCTTTCCTGTATCTGGACGCGAAAGCGTACCAAGTATTTGGAGCAAAGTAGACTTTCCAGCCCCACTTGCTCCAACTATACTTAATACCTCAGAATCTTTTGCTTCAAAATCTATCCCTTTTAGGACTAAAAGATTCCCAAAAGATTTATTAATATTTTGAGCCTTTATCATCTTTTAATTAATCGTCATCTTCACTTGCTTCATACTCCTTAAGAAGCTTATCTTGAACATCTGAAGGAACCTGCTGATAGTCTGCATAAGTCATAGTGAAAGTTGCACGACCAGAAGTGAGCGAGCTCAATGTAGTAGAGTATTTATTGAGTTCGGCTAAAGGAACTCTTGCGTTAAGAATCTCAAACCCCTTGTCACTACTCATACCCATTATTGTAGCTCTTCTATTTTGTAAATCACTCATTACGTCTCCCATACAATCGCTCGGCACCAAAACCTCTACATTGTAAACTGGCTCCATAATCTTAGGTCCCGCTTTTTTAAAGGCTTCTCTAAAAGCGTTTCTTCCTGCAAGTTTAAATGAAATCTCGTTTGAATCTACTGGGTGCATTTTACCATCATATACAAACACACGAATATCTCTTGCATAAGAACCAGTTAATGGCCCCTCTTCCATTTTTTCCATAATACCCTTAAGAATAGCTGGCATAAAACGAGCATCAATAGAGCCTCCAACTATACAGTTGTAATACTCTAAAACTCCGCCCCAATCCATAGGGTATTCCTCTTTACCTTTAATGTTTAGAACTAACTCATGGCCATCTACCTTAAATCTATTTTTTGGTGGAACTCCCTCTTTTGCTGGCTCAATTAAGATATATACCTCTCCAAACTGACCAGCACCACCAGACTGCTTTTTGTGGCGATAGTTTGCAGTAGCAACTTTTGTAATAGTTTCTCTATAAGGAATTTTAGGAGTTATAAGATCTACCTCTAACTTGTGAGTATTATTAATATGCCATTTAAGAATATTAATATGATGCTCGCCTTGGCCACTCAAAATAGTCTGTTTTAACTCTTTTGAATACTCAACTTTTATAGTAGGGTCTTCTGCATGTGCACGGTGAAGGATATCTCCCAACTTCTCTTCATCTTTCTCTTGTTTAGCTCTAATTGCTGTACGGAATTTTGAAGGAGGGAACTCTATAGGTTCAAATGCCCACTCTTTATTTCCAGCATTCAGAGTTTGATTTGTTTTCACACTCTTTAGTTTAACTGCACAACCAATATCTCCTGCTACAATTTCTGTAAGTTTCTCTCTCTTCTTACCAGCAACAGCATAAATTACAGAAATTCTCTCTTTGGCTCCTGTCTCGTGATTAACTACATCCATACCCTCTTTGAGCGTACCAGACATTACTCTAAAATAAGATACCTCTCCCAGATGAGGCTCAATTGCAGTTTTATAGACAAATAGTGAAGTTTGCCCAGAAGCATCACATGGAACTATCTCTCCATCTTTTAATCTCTGTACAGATTTATCTGGAGTTGGAGCAACGTTAATAACAAACTCCATTAACCTTTTAACACCTATATCTTTTTTTGCAGAGATACAAAATAGTGGCATAATTTCGCACTGAGCCATTCCTATTGAAAGCCCTTTTTTAATCTCCTCTTCGCTAAGCTCTCCCTTTTCAAAGAAAGCTTCCATTAATCGCTCGTCATTTTCTGCAGCCATCTCTACCAGCTCCTGTAAGTACTCATCGGTCTGGTCTTTTAGATCTTCTGGAATTGGCAGCTCTTCTCTAGTTCCGCTTTCATCTGTGTAACGATACATTTTCATTTTAAGAACATCTACAAAAGAGGTGAAACCAGTGCCAGCATCTACTGGGAACTGAACAACAACAACCTTTTTACCAAATGTCTTAGTAAGCGACTCTAGCGAAGCTTCAAAGTTTGCTTTATCATGATCTAATTGATTAAGAGCTAGAATTAATGGTTTACAATGTTTCTCTGCATAACGAGATAATATTTCGGTACCCACTTCAACTCCATGCTGTGCATTAATAACCATTATTCCTGCATCGGCAACTTTAAAAGCAGATATTACTCCACCTATAAAGTCATCTGAACCAGGGGTATCAACTAAGTTAAACTTAGTATCCATAAACTCTGTGTAAAGGAGAGTAGGATAGATTGAACGTTGATAAATTTGTTCTATCTCTGTATTGTCACTTACAGTTGTTTTTGCTTCTACCGAACCACGCCGGTCAATGACTTTGCCTTCAAACAACATGGTTTCCGCAAGAGTAGTCTTTCCAGACTTACTATTTCCTATAAGCACTACGTTGCGAACATTTTGAGTGGGATAAACTTTCATATTACTCTATTTAGTTCATTAATTACTATTTTTACTAAAATTGAATGTCAAATTTATAAAAAATAAATCAATTATCAACACACTCCAATGCCTTCTCTAGCTCTTTTATAGAGTTAAACCCCGAATATTTACAAGCAAACTCATACCCCACTCCAATTGAGAGCAATTCCCGAGCATACCCAACCTTATATAAAGTTATAATTTGCCCAATTGAAAACCCAAATTGCTCAAATAGAACCTTTTTTAAATATACTGGCTTACAACTACAAAATTCTGCTAAAATTTTTGGAGTAATACCTCTAGTGAGAAATATTTTCTTCTCCATTAAAGAGCAAAACATCTCTATTACCTTATCTGTTTGAATTTCGTTTGTTACCATGGTACTGTTTTTTGTTACTACAAATATAACCCTAAACAAGGGCTCTTTCCAATGCTAAAGGTTTGATTTATCTATTCCTAATTTTTATTTATCTCTTCCTATTCATTTTTTCTCTTATTGCAATGTTTTGCTTGTTACTTAAACATGCTTTGCCTGTTAGCAACTATTGGCTCTTGTAAATTATATTTGTTATGTATGAAATACCAAGAAATAAGAGAGAGAATTAAAAAAGCTAGAAGAGCAAATAATTATACTCAAGAAGAGATGGCAGAACTCTTGAGTATATCTACTAACTCATATAGAGAGCTTGAAGCTGGACCCACTACGCTTATTAATCCTAGGCTAGAAAAAATTGCAGAGATATTAAAGCTTTCAATGGAGAGTCTTCTGTTTGGGCACATTAACAACAACCAGGCTCAAGAAAAAATAGAAGAGTTAAAGCGAGAACATCGTATTCAAATAATTGAGCTCATAAGTAATCACAAAATAGAGTTAGCACAGAAAGAAGAGGAGGTGAGTATTCTTAATTCTAAGTTAATAACCAAAGAAAAAATTATTGGAGTTCTTAATGAGAAGAAAGAGCAGTACTAAAACTCTTT
>Ga0265293_10011445_pt1 | contig 12063 bp, 8 predicted proteins | sample Munlanlewell138R_FD_192505 | JGI IMG/M metagenome (GOLD analysis project Ga0265293, IMG submission 192505) | Leachate microbial communities from a municipal landfill in Southern Ontario, Canada - Leachate well 138R | ecosystem: Engineered > Solid waste > Landfill > Unclassified | place: Canada... | reverse complement strand
GGGTTCAAATCCCTCTTTCTCCGCCACGGGATCATAGCTCAGCTGGAAGAGCGCATGACTGGCAGTCATGAGGTCAAGGGTTCGAGCCCCTTTGGTTCCACCATATTGAAAGCATAGGTTTGATACAATCGTGTCAGGCCTTTTTTATTTGGAATAAAGGGTGAAAACCCCTATATTCCGCCTGCCACCGATTAATAGCAAGCATAGAAACGCAGGTTTATAATGAATATTTAGGCACTTTTAGTCAAAACATAACTACAATTTAACGATTACCTTACAATTTAACGATTACCTTACAATTTAACGATTACCTTACAATTTAACGATTACTATAAATTCATTTAAAAACAATGGACAAACATGTCACTTTTATGGTAAAATAATGTCAATAAATAACAAGGAAAATGGTGATTTTTTATGATTGATTATGCTTTGAAAATTAAAGAGTACCGTGAGCGCAATTTTTTAACACAAAATGAACTCGCGAAACTTTTAGGCGTATCTAAAACGTCTGTTACAAGGTGGGAAACAGGTAAATTTTCCCCATCAATTAAAATTAAAAAGAAATTATATACAATTTTCATTGATTCAGGAATGAAGTTAGATTAGTTTTTAAGAATGACAAAAGGAAGAGGTAATTTATATGGCAGTTAAAAAGTCAGAATTATATCCATTATTATGGGAAGCAGCAAACAAGTTGAGAGGTGGAGTTGAACCTTCAAGATATAAGGATTATGTATTAACGTTATTATTCTTTAAATATGTATCAGATAAATATAAAGGTCAACCCTTTTCTGAGTTTATAGTTAGTGAAGGGGCTTCATTTGATGATTTAATTGCCTCAAAGGGTAAAAGTGATGTTGGTGAATTAGTTGACAAAATATTGCAGAAATTTTTAGAAGACAATAAGCTTCAAGGTTCTCTACCAGAAGTGAGTTTCAATAACCCAGATGAATTGGGCTACGGAAAGGAACTGGTAGATAGAGTTTCAGGGCTTATTTCTATTTTTCAAAATCCTGCTATGGATTTCAAGAATAATAGAGCAAGTGGCGATGATATAATTGGAGATGCTTATGAATATCTAATGATGAAGTTTGCTCAAGAGTCAGGAAAGAGCAAAGGTCAATTTTATACACCTAGTGAAGTATCACGTGTTATTGCTAAACTAATAGGTATAACAGAAATAAAGCAAGAGCAAGGCAAAAGTTGGACTATTCATGATCCTGCTGCAGGAAGTGGTTCATTATTAATTAGGGCAGCAGATGAAGCTCCAATCGATGAAAACGGGAACTCAATTATAACTATATTTGCACAGGAAAAATACCCAGATACTGCTGGTTTAGCAAAAATGAATTTTATTTTACATAACAAAGGAACTGGTGAAATTAAAAGCGGCAATACACTCGCTAATCCTGCATACACAGATGATTTTGGTGGTTTAAGGAAATTTGATTTTATAGTTATGAATCCTCCATTTTCTGATAAAGACTGGACAAGTGGAATAAAACCATCCGAAGATGCTTATCGACGTTTTGATGGATATGGAATACCACCCGAGAAAAATGGTGATTATGCTTGGTTTTTACACGTTCTTAAAGCTTTAGATAGTAATGGAAAAGCAGGAATTATTTTGCCACATGGAGTGCTTTTTAGAGGAAATGTTGAAGAAGCTATCAGAAAAAAAATACTATCTAAGAAATACATCAAAGGTATTGTAGGACTACCTGCAAATCTTTTTTATGGAACAGGTATCCCTGCAAGTATTATAATAATTGATAAAGAAAATACTGACAAACGTGAAGGGATTTTTATCATAGATGCAAGCAAAGGATTTAAAAAAGATGGCAGTAAGAATCGTCTTCGTGAACAAGATATTGAAAAAATTGTTCAGACTTATAATAGTGAAACTGAAATAGAAGGATATTCTAAATTTATCACTTATAAGGAAATCGAGGAAGAAAACGAAGGGAATTTAAATGTTCCTAGATATATTCCAAAAATAAACACGGAGTTGCCTCAAAATATCAATTCACACCTTAAAGGTGGCATTCCAGAACAAGATGTCAATTCGTTAGGTAAGTTTTGGAAAATATCTCCCAAGTTAAAACAAAAACTATTTGAAAAAGTTAATAAAAATACAAATGTATATAGATTGGTAGTAAGTAATGAACAAGTGGAATCAACAATATTAGATGATGAATTTATCAACCTAGAAAAACAAAAAGAATCTGTCACACTTTATAATAATTGGAAGAAAAAAGTTGAGAGTAGCTTGCTAAATATTAATCAAGAAACTAATCCAAAAGAACTAATAAAATTTATTAGTCATGAAGTGTTAAAAGAATTTGAAGATGCTATTTTATTAGATAATTACGATGTATATGACTTTCTTTTAAATTATTGGAACGAAACCATGCAAGATGATATTTATATATTAAAAGACCTTGGTTATGAAGTAGGCCGTGAGATTGAATATGAATACGCTCAAAAAAAATCGAAAGACGAAAGCGGACAAGAAATTAAAATTGATGACTTGTCTAAAATCAAATCCTTTGAAGGTGCAATTATTCCAAAAGAAATTCTAGAAGAAGAATATTTTTCGCTGGAGTTGAAAAAGTTAAATAATTTTATTGAAAAAATTTATTTGTTGGATGAAGAATTAAGTGAGATTATTGAAGAAGAGTCAGGCGATGAAGGGCTTCTTATAAATGTTTTAAATGAAAAAGGTGATGGCGTACCTAAGACAAATCTAAATAAAAGATTATCAGAATTAGAGAGTAAAAAAGTTTCTTTAGTAACGGATGATATGAAGACATTAATTCAATTATTTGGAGAAAATAAAAAAGAAGAAATGGAAGAAATTGCTAGAAATAATCCAAAATTAAATGAATATGATATCAGAAATAAAAATGGATTAATAGGAATTGGAAAGTTAAAGACTGCTTTGAAAGAAGCACTTACTGATGCAAAAATACCTGAGATTTATGCTGATGAATATAATTTATTAATTACTTACCAAGAAAAGTTAAAAGAAAAAGAAGATAATAATAAATCATATAAATTAGAAAGAGATAGTCTTGATGAAAAATTGGTACTCAAATATAAACAACTTACTGTTAAGGAAATAAAATTTTTATTATTTGAAAAAAAATGGATGTCAAATATCTATGTTGATATTGTTAAAGCTATTAATAAAGAATTTAATAATCTTGCATCAACAGTAATCTTAATTTCAAATCGGTATGAGCATACACTTGATGAACTGCAGAATATGGCAGATAGCTCAAGAGTCAAAGTTAAATCGGTTTTAGAAAGGATGGGTTATAAATGGTAATTTATCCTAAAGATTGGAAGATTAAAAAGATATCTAGTTTAGGAACTAATTTTTCAGGTTTAACTGGAAAAAAAGCAGATGATTTTGGTGAAGGAAATTCATTTTACATAACGTTCTTAAATGTCTTGAATAATACAAAAGTTGACTTTACTATATTAGAAAAAGTAAAAATTTCATCATATGAAAATCAGAATGAAATTCAGCTAGGGGATTTGTTGTTTAACACATCATCAGAAACACCAGAAGAAGTAGGAATGTGTGCTGCTGTTACAAAAGATGTTAAAAATGTTTATTTGAATAGTTTTTGTTTTGGATTCAGATTACACAATAATGATGAGATATTACCATTATATGCATCTTATCTTTTTAATAGTAGTTTTGGTAGAGATTTGATGTTCTTTGCAGCCCAAGGATCTACAAGATATAATCTTTCAAAAAGATACTTTTCTCAAATTGAATTAACTCTGCCTTCTATATCTGAACAAGATGAAATAGTGTCAGTATTATCAGATATTGATGACCATATATTTAATCTAAAAAAACTCATTGAAAAAAAGAGAGCGATGAAAGAAGGTATCTTGAGTGATTTTATGAATACAAACTCAAGAATAGATGCATATATTGATGAATGGGAAGAAACAAATATAAATGACATTACGAAATCAATTATTAGTGGCGGAACTCCGTCAACTTTAATAAGAGAATATTGGGATGGAGATATTCCGTGGTTGGCATCAACAGAAGTGCATCAGAAAATTGTTAAAATCCCTACAAAAAACATTACAGAATATGGATTACTAAATTCGGCAGCAAAAATTGCTCCTGAAAACTCAGTTTTAATAGCATTAGCCGGACAAGGAAAGACAAGAGGAACTGCTGCTTATTTATCAAAACCAATGGCTATAAATCAATCTCTTGCCGCACTAGTTACATCAGACAATATTGACGCTAAGTTTTTATATTATTTAATGGAAAGCAAATATACAGAACTAAGAGAATTATCGTCAGGCGATGGTGGACGTGGTGGATTGAATAAAAGTTTATTGAAAAAATTTGAAGTTGTTTTACCAAAAAGCAAAAAAGAACAAGAAGTAATATCTCATGCTTTAACACTAATTGATTTAGAATTAAATAATTTAATAAAAGAGAAAGAAAAGATTATTCAAATAAAAGACGGAGTAATAGATGATCTTTTATCTGGGCGCATTAGGCTAACAATATAAAAAAGAGGAGGGTATTCTTATGGCTGTTGTATTAGAAAGAAAAGTACAAAACAAAGTTATCCATTGGTTTACAAAAAAAGAAAAAGAAGGTGGATTAGAATATATTTATTTAGGCAATCTTGAGGATCAAAATAACACACCTATAAAAGAAGATTTGTTAAAAAGTTATCTTGTTCGGCAAAAACATAGTAAAGAACAGATAGATATCGCTGTAAATGAATTAGTGACTAAATCAAGAAATCAAGCTAATACTTTATATAAAAATAACAAAGATATTTATTCTCTTTTGAGATATGGTTTACAGGGCGTAAAAGATAAGGCAAGAAAGCGAAGAACGGTACATTACATAGATTGGAAAAACCCTCTAAATAATGATTTTTATATAGCCGAGGAAGTAAGTGTATTATGCTTTAACCAAATTGAAAGAAAAAGACCGGATATAGTAATATATGTAAATGGTATTGCACTTGCTGTATTTGAAATTAAGCGTTCAAGTGTGAGCATCGGAGAAGGAATTAGGCAGAGCCTAACAAATCAAAAAAAAGAATATATTCAATCATTTTTTAATACAGTACAATTAATTTTCTCAGGGAACGAGTCTGAAGGATTAAAATATGGAACAATTGAAACTCCTGAAAAATATTTTTTAAGTTGGAGAGAAGATGAAAAAGCTACTGACCAATTGTCACAAGTAATAAAGATGAACAAAGAAATAGAAAAAAATAGATTAAGAGATGGGATTATTTCGCTGTGTCAAAAAGAAAGATTTTTGATGTTTATTCATGATTTTATAATTTTTGATGGTGGGGTAAAGAAAGTAGCGAGACACAACCAATTTTTTGCTAATATTTCTGCACGTAAAAGTATTTTGTCGAATCAAGGGGGAATAATATGGAATACTCAAGGTTCTGGAAAATCTTTAATAATGGTTTGGTTAGCAAAATGGATTATAGAAAATATAGAAAACAGCCGTGTTGTAATAATAACGGATAGAGAAGAGTTAGATGACCAAATTGAAAGCTTATTTATTGACGTTAATGAAAAATTAGAAAGAGCTAAAAGTGGTTCTCATTTGAGAGAAATACTGAATAAAGATAATGATCCCATCATATCTTCTCTTATACATAAATACGGAAATAAAGCTGGAGGTGAATCTGACATAGATTTATATTTAAAAGAACTAATTAAAGATTTACCACTGAATTTTAAGGCTAAAGGTAATATTGTAGCATTTATTGATGAATGTCATCGCACCAATTCGGGAAAATTGCATGAGGCTGTAAAAACTATTATGCCCAATGCAACTTTAATAGGTTTTACTGGTACCCCGTTACTTAAAAAAGATAAGGCAACAAGCTTAGAGGTATTTGGGCCATACATTCATACATATAAATTTGATGAGGGAGTTAAAGATGGCGTAATTTTAGATTTGCGTTATGAAGCAAGAGATGTTAATCAGGACTTAACATCGAGTGAAAAAGTAGACCTTTGGTTTCAAAATAAAACTGAAGGATTAACTGAAGTAGCAAAAGTAAAACTAAAACAAAGTTGGAGTACAGTGAATAAACTATACAGTTCTAAGCAAAGATTAGAACAAATAGTTTCAGATATAATTTTTGATATGAATCTTAAACCTCGTCTTAAGAATAATAGAGGAACAGCGATACTGGTGTCAGGAAGTATATATGAAGCATGCAGATATTGGGATATTTTCATGAGGAGTGGATTCTCACAATGTTCTATTGTTACATCATTTGAACCAACAACCGCTAATGTAAGAACTGCTACTAGTGACCTTACCCAAGAAGGGGAAGAGGAGTATAAGAAAAGAATTTATGATCGTATGCTTAATGGTAAAAAACAATCTGAGTTTGAAGAAGAAGTGATTAAAATGTTTAAAGAAGAGCCTGCAAAAATGAAACTACTTATTGTTGTCGATAAACTTTTAACAGGCTTTGATGCACCAAGTGCAACATATTTATATATAGATAAATCCATGAGAGATCATGATTTATTTCAAGCAATTTGTAGAGTGAATAGGCCTGATGGGGAAGATAAAGATTATGGATTTATAGTTGATTATATGGATCTATTTAGAAACCTGCAAGTTGCAGTTGAAGATTATACAAGTGAAGCATTTGATAGCTATGACAAAGAGGATGTTGAGGGTTTAATTAAAGGAAGATATAATGAAGCAAAAGCTCAAATGGAAGGAACTTTAATGTCTTTAAAATCTTTGATTGAAAATGTAGAGACACCAAGAAAAGATACAGATTATATTAATTATTTTTGTGGTAATGAAGAAGAAATACAGGAAAATGCTGAAAAAAGAAATGCCTTATATACTTTAACAGCTTCTTTAACTCGTTCATTTGCTGGATGTGTTGAAAAATTAGTTTCGGATTATAATTATACTGATGTACAAGTTGATGATATTAGAAAAGAGATTTATGAATTTAATAAAATAAAAGAAATGATAAAACTTGCTAGCTATGACTATATAGATTTAAAGCCTTATGAAGCAGATATGAGATATATATTAGATACATATATTAGAGCAGAAGATTCACAAGTTATTAGTGAATTGGGGAATATGTCTATTATAGAATTGCTATTGGAAAAAACAACAACAACATCAATTGAAACTCTAATTAAAGATCTTCCTGGAGATGAAAAAGCTAGAGCAGAAATAATAGATAATAACTTACAATATGAAATAGTTAAAAAAATGTCTAGTAACGAAGTATACTATGGAAAATTATCTGAAATGCTAAAAAATATCATCAATCAGAGATTAATTGAAGCAATTAGTTATGAAGAGTATCTGAGACAAGTGGTTGAGTTGGCTCAAGCAATTTTGCATCCTGAGGAGAGTTCATATTATCCAGATACTATTAAAAAAAGAGAATCACTGAGAGCATTGTATGACTTTTTTGATAGAAATGAGGTTGTTGCGATAGGAATTGATAAAGAATTTAGAAAATCTATTAGACCTGGTTGGCGGGATAATCAACAGAAGCAACAAAATATTAAACTAGCAATCTATCAGTTTTTATTGAAAATTGGTTGGGAAGAAAATGATGCCTTACAAAAAACTATAACAGTGTTTGAGTTGATGAAAAGACAGGTTGAATTTAATGAATAACAAACATAATGTGGCTGGAATTCCCATTGAAATAGTGAGAAAAGAAAACTTAAAAAACCTTTATATAAGAATTAATCCGCCTAATGGGGATGTAATAATTGTGTCTCCTAAAAATTATCCTGATGAAGAAATCAAACTTTTTGTTGTAAAAAAACTTGCTGAAATAAATAAAGTTAGAGAAAGAATGATATTACAAGAAAGACAAACAAAGAGAGAATATGTTTCAGGAGAATCTTATTATCTGTGGGGTAAACCTTATCGCTTACAAGTGATTTATGAAGGAAATAAATATGAAATAACAAAACAAATAAATAAAATAGTATTTAAAGTTCCAAAAAACTCTACTCCAAAATCTAAAGAAAATGCTTTTAATGAATGGTATAGAAAAGAATTAAAGAGAGTGCTCGATATTGTGTCAAAAGACAGCCAAAGTAAAATGAATATATATGCTAATGAGTTTAGAATAAAAAATATGAAAACAAAATGGGGCACATGTAATATTGAAAAAAAACGTATATGGATTAATTTACAACTTGTAAAAAAGCCTATAGAGTGTTTGGAATATGTAGTAATACATGAATTAGTGCATTTAATTGAAAAAAACCATACACATAGGTTTCATGCTTTAGTTAAAGAGTTTTATCCAGGATGGAAAGAGGCCAAAAAACTATTGACAGAATTACCTTTAGAATTTTGGGAAAATGGAGATTAAATAATATGGATTTAAAAAGAACACTTAGCGATATATATGATGTGAATAAGAAAACAGGTGCTTTAATATTAGGAAAAAATCGATTAGATGATTACGCGACAAAGTTTTTAACTAAGTATTATAAAGAAGCACTAATTGAACCCATGCCTGTTTCTGTTGATGAAATATTGAAAAAGATGGGATTGAAAATATATCAAGAAAGATTATCACGAGATTTAGACGTTTTTGGGTGCTGTTTGCTTTTAGACGCAAAAATAAAAACTTACAATGATAATAGTAACGAATATATTTATAAAAACTTCAATAAAGGAACAATCATAATCGACCCAGTTGTCTCAGATTTATATGGAGAAGGTTTTAGAAGGAACACAATTATACATGAAATTGTCCATTGGGAAAAAGATAAAGTGTATTTTGAAATATTAAATTTAAAAAATAAATCTGTATCAGAAAAATTATCTCCTATTATGTGTAAACAATCAGAAATGTTTTTTACTCCGCCAGAAGGTAGTAAAACAAAAATTAATGAAATTAGATGGCTTGAATGGCAAGCGCATAGATTAGCTCCTAGGATATTAATGCCAAAAAACAACTTTAAAAATAAGGCTTTAGAAATATTAAAAAGAACTGGAAAAAATATATCTTGTGATTTTTTGGTTCAAGAGCTAAGTGAATTTTTTGTGGTATCCAGGACTTCTGTTAAATATCGACTTTTAGAAGTTAACCTAGAAAAAGAGTTATCAAATTTAAATGATTACTCAATAGTATTTAGTGAAATTAATAGTAAAGATTATATAAAGCTTGAACCCTATGAAGCGATAAAAATGATCAACGAAAACTCACCATTATCTAAATGGGTTGATGAAAAAAAATTAATATTTGTTGAAGGATATTTTGTTCCTGCTAATAAAGAATTTGTTATACAAAAAGAAGGCAAGCTATATTTATCTGAAAAAGTTAAACGTAACTTTAAAAAATATATTGTTAATATTAGAGAACAAAATGAAATTTATTACGATAATTATAATAGAGATTATCTAGGTTTTTCATTATATAGAAGAGATAAAGAAGTAGATAAAAAGCTAATAACTTTTCATCTAAAGTATCAAACAGAGTTTGATTATGACTCAAATGAAGTATATGACACATTTATAAAAGAAATAACTTCTTATAATGAAAAAGAAGAAAAAGAACTAATTAAAATTTTAGGAAATCCAGATAAGACATTATGTAACGCATTGTGGTTTCTAATGGAAAATAGAGGATGGAAATATCCGGAAATATTTTATGAAAAAACAGAACTCCATAAAAACTATCATGGGAAAATAAAAAATGACAAATACAATAATATGACTACAAGAACACTGATGTCTATATGTGTTGGTTTAAAATTAAGTTTAAGATTAACAGAAAAACTTTTTGAAAAATCAGAAAATAAATTAAACTATTATGATGAACCTGATAAAACATATATTAGAATAATGGAAAAAATGCCAGGATTAGATATTAGAGATTTTAATGTAATACTTGACAAATTAGATATAAAAGAGCTAGGAACAGAAATTAAATAATTTTTAATAACTCAATGAGTTGGCTTTGAACCCTTAAAGGGTTCTTTTTTTTGCCTTTTTTACAAATAATGCTTTAGTAAAGCCTTAAATTAACCAACTTAATGAGTTGAACATTATTATTTTAAATGAATTATTATATAAATGGAATAATCAGCTTATAGATATTCGGTACCATATAAGATTCACAACTGATTGTTCTAATAATTTAATAAAAGCAGTTCAAACTATTGTGAGGTAAGACCTGCAAATTGAAATGGAAATTTACACCATTCTTTTTGCCACGCCAAAAATTGTTTAACTGCAAGAGAAGTGAACTTCCGTTTCAATCTAAAAAATTTGAAAAGGGGGTTCATTTTTTTATGAACAAAATAACAAAAAAAGAAAAAGATTTATATCCAGCTGTATATGGTTACGGCAGTTTAGAACAGTTGATGGCAGATCCATCAAGATTTGGTGATGATCCAGACAATCCAAAAACTCACTGGGTTCATTTTAAGGATAGAGATGGAGACATAAGGTTTGAGCCTTGTACGGAGGCTTTTTTTCATTGGTATAGAAATGAAAACAGAAACGAAGAGAGAAGAAACTTTAGAGAAATGGAAAGATGTCCAATCTCTATAGACCAAATGAGAGAAGATCATGACTTTGAATATGCTGATAATTCTTACTACGAAAACCAAGAAAGAGAAAGAGCACAAGAAGTAAGTGATTTAATTTGGTCCTTAGTTGCTGAGTTCGATCCGATAGATCAAGAAATCATCAGACTTTATAACGAAGGCCATACTGATTCTTATATTAGTCAACAAGTAAACATGCCAAGAAGCACAATTCAATGGCGAAAACGAATGGTAATTGAACTTTTGAAAGAAAAAATGAACAAAATTCGCTAAATCTTGGCAAAACGATAATCGACTTGCCATTAACCATTGAAGGGAAAGAAAACTCTTCAGGAAGAAGGAGGTTTAGAAATGGAAAAAGAATCTAAAGCCGATAAACCTGGTATCACCAATAAGGATTTAGTAGAGTCCCTACTTCTTATTAGTGAAGCTAGTAAAACATTGGCGCTAGAAATTATGTTGCTTCCAAAAAATGAGGAAGCAGAAGGGGGTGGTGAGAATGGCACTGAGCCCAACAACTCACAGTAGAAAATATAGTCCGAGCAAAAGTGGTACTTGGTTGAATTGCCCACTTAGCACCCTATTAAACGATGGAAGCAATCAGGAAGTAAGTCCACAGGCAGAATTTGGAACACAATGTCATGAATTAGGCTCGGCACTAATTAGCAAATCATTAAAGCTTATTGATTATGACAGTGAGACAAAACCAATTGATGAGCTCATTAAGGATCTGGACATGTACTCGCCTGATATGCAGGAGATTGCAGATGGTTATGCTGACTTTGTTATTAATACTTTTGAATATGAAAAGAACAAATCAGGTGAAGAGCCATTAATCGTAATCGAACAGCAATTAAAGATGGACTTTGATGATGATGCAAAAGGGACACTCGATTGTGGAATTATCTCAACAACAAATGGTGGAACACTTACAGTTATTGACCTAAAGACTGGAAGGATACCGGTGAATACTTTTGATGAAGAGACCGGCCTATTTAATAGCCAACTTGGGATATACGCTCTTTACTTTTATAAGGCATACAAAGATTTATATCCAATTAAGAGTGTAAGGTTAGTTATTTATCAACCAGTAATCTCAAACACAAATGAATACGAAATGCCGATAGAAGATTTATTAGTATTTGAAACTATGGTTTTAATCCCTGCTGTTGAAAGAACTAAGGTTGAAAATCCTGAGGCTGTTCCAGGTAAATATTGTGGCTTTTGTTCAGGCAAGGCAGTATGTGCAAAAAGAGCAGAAGTTAACTTAGAAACAATCCAACAAATGAATAAAGCAATAAATTTATTAACTGATGCCGAAATAGAAGCAATATTACCAAAACTTGATGATGTCATTAAGTATGCAGAGGATTTAAAAGAGTATGCATTAAAGAAAGCGATGAAGGGACATAACTGGTCAAACTTCAAGTTAGTTCATTCACGTGGTTCAAGAAAGATTAC